>OBCD01000469.1_pt1 | contig 9620 bp, 10 predicted proteins | sample 1480921 | NCBI WGS metagenome assembly OBCD01 (sample SAMN05301501, study PRJEB22388) | human skin metagenome | isolation source: Infant 2 DOL 22 skin | host: Homo sapiens | place: USA: Pittsburgh, Magee-Womens Hospital of UPMC | collected 2013/2014 | reverse complement strand
CATATGAACCAATTTGGGCTATCGGTACTGGTAAGTCATCTACATCTGAAGATGCAAATGAAATGTGTGCTCACGTACGTCAAACATTAGCTGACTTATCTAGTCAAGAGGTTGCTGACGCTACACGTATTCAATATGGTGGTAGTGTTAAACCTAATAACATTAAAGAATATATGGCTCAATCAGATATCGATGGCGCTCTTGTAGGTGGCGCATCATTAAAAGTTGAAGATTTCGTACAATTGTTAGAAGGTGCAAAATAATTATGGCAAAACAACCAACTGCCTTAATCATCTTAGATGGTTTCGCAAATCGTGAAAGTGAACATGGCAATGCAGTTAAGCAAGCACATAAACCTAATTTTGATCGATATTATGAAAAATATCCTACAACACAAATAGAAGCTAGTGGCTTAGATGTAGGTCTTCCTGAAGGTCAAATGGGTAACTCTGAAGTAGGACATATGAATATTGGTGCAGGACGCATCGTATATCAAAGTTTAACTCGTATTAATAAATCGATTGAAGACGGAGAATTCTTTGATAACACTGTATTAAATAACGCTGTTAAACATGTTAAAGACAATGGCTCTGCGCTTCATGTATTCGGATTGCTTTCTGATGGTGGTGTACACAGTCATTATAAGCATCTATTTGCTATTTTAGAATTAGCTAAAAAGCAAGGAATAGATAAAGTATATGTCCACGCATTTTTAGATGGTCGTGATGTTGATCAAAAATCTGCTTTGAAATATATAGAGGAAACTGAAGATAAATTTAAAGAATTAGGTGTAGGCCAATTCGCTTCTGTTTCAGGACGTTATTATGCTATGGACCGTGACAAGCGTTGGGATCGTGAGGAACGTGCCTATAATGCTATTCGTAACTTTGAAGGTCCTACATTTACTTCAGCTAAAGCAGGCGTTGAAGCTAATTATAAAAATGATGTGACTGATGAATTCGTCGAACCGTTTATAGTTGAAGGCCAAAACGATGGTGTGAACGATGGAGACGCAGTAATCTTTTATAATTTCCGTCCAGATAGAGCAGCTCAACTTTCAGAAATCTTTACTAATAAAGCGTTTGATGGATTTAAAGTTGAACAAGTGGACAACTTATTCTACGCTACATTCACGAAATATAATGACAATGTAGATGCTGAAATTGTATTTGAAAAAGTTGACTTAAATAATACAATCGGTGAAGTTGCTCAAGATAATGGCTTGAAACAATTACGTATCGCTGAAACTGAAAAGTATCCACATGTAACATACTTTATGAGTGGTGGACGAAATGAAGAGTTCGAAGGAGAACGTCGTAGACTCATCGATTCTCCAAAAGTAGCGACTTATGATTTAAAACCTGAGATGAGTGCATATGAAGTTAAAGATGCATTATTAGAAGAGTTAGACAAAGGTGACTTAGATTTAATTCTACTGAACTTTGCTAACCCAGATATGGTTGGACATAGTGGTATGCTTGAACCAACAATTAAAGCAATCGAAGCAGTAGATGAGTGTCTTGGTGAAGTCGTTGACAAAATTATTGATATGGGTGGTCATGCCATCATCACTGCAGACCACGGTAACTCAGATCAAGTATTAACTGATGACGACCAACCTATGACGACACACACAACTAATCCTGTTCCAGTTATTGTAACTAAAGAAGGTGTTACATTAAGAGAAACTGGACGTTTAGGCGATTTAGCGCCGACATTATTAGATTTATTAAATGTTAAACAACCATCTGAAATGACAGGTGAATCACTGATTAAACATTAGATTAGATGCATTAAGATTAAGAATTTACAGCAACGTATAGATGTTCAAATTTTCTTGGTTTTATATGTATTATCATTTTATAAAAGTTTAGAAAAAGGCTATAATAGTCATATAATATAATTAAAGGAGATATTAAACATGCCAATTATTACAGATGTTTACGCTCGCGAAGTCTTAGACTCACGTGGTAACCCAACAGTTGAAGTTGAAGTATTAACTGAAAGTGGTGCTTTCGGACGTGCATTAGTACCTTCTGGTGCTTCTACTGGTGAACATGAAGCAGTTGAATTACGTGATGGAGATAAATCACGTTATTTAGGTAAAGGTGTGACTAAAGCGGTAGAAAATGTTAACGAAATGATCGCACCAGAAATCGTTGAAGGTGAATTTTCAGTTTTAGATCAAGTATCTATTGATAAAATGATGATTCAATTAGACGGTACACACAACAAAGGTAAATTAGGTGCAAATGCCATTTTAGGTGTTTCTATTGCCGTAGCTCGTGCAGCTGCTGACTTATTAGGTCAACCATTATATAAATATTTAGGTGGATTTAATGGTAAACAATTGCCAGTACCTATGATGAATATTGTTAATGGTGGTTCTCACTCAGATGCACCAATTGCTTTCCAAGAGTTCATGATTTTACCTGAGGTGCTGAGTCATTCAAAGAATCATTACGTTGGGGTGCAGAAATCTTCCATAACCTTAAATCAATCTTAAGTGAACGCGGTTTAGAAACTGCAGTAGGTGATGAAGGTGGTTTCGCACCTAGATTTGAAGGCACTGAAGACGCTGTAGAAACTATTATTAAAGCTATCGAAAAAGCAGGATACAAACCAGGTGAAGATGTATTCTTAGGATTTGACTGTGCTTCTTCTGAATTCTATGAAAATGGTGTTTATGATTACACTAAATTCGAAGGTGAACACGGTGCTAAACGTAGTGCAGCAGAGCAAGTTGACTACTTAGAAGAATTAATTGGTAAATATCCAATCATCACTATTGAAGATGGTATGGATGAAAACGATTGGGAAGGTTGGAAACAATTAACTGATCGTATCGGTGATAAAGTTCAATTAGTTGGTGATGATTTATTCGTAACTAACACTGAAATTTTATCTAAAGGTATCGAACAAGGTATTGGTAACTCAATCTTAATCAAAGTAAACCAAATCGGTACATTAACTGAAACATTCGATGCTATTGAAATGGCTCAAAAAGCTGGATATACTGCGGTTGTATCTCACCGTTCTGGTGAAACTGAAGATACAACAATTGCTGATATCGCAGTTGCTACAAATGCAGGCCAAATTAAAACAGGTTCATTATCTAGAACTGACCGTATTGCTAAATACAATCAATTATTACGTATTGAAGATGAATTATACGAAACAGCTAAATTTGAAGGAATTAAATCTTTCTACAATTTAGATAAATAATATCTCTTTAATTTTTATAAGAGTTCACGCTTATTATTTAATATCTTAATTGAATTGTCCGTTGCAGAGTTGAAGCTGCAACGGGCTTTTTTAGTTAAGTACATTTTAAATTATTAATGTAAACTGATATAATGATGTGAGTAATTTTGTAAAAGGAGTACAATTATGACAGACTCAAATGCTAAAGAAATAAGAACGGGACGTTTAATTGCGATAAGTTCATTAGTGTTTTGTATTTTACTTATCCTTCACCACTTTATTGTATTAGATGAATCAACAGCTAAATCAATTTTATCTTTAGCTGGTCAAAAAACATCAGATACAGCAGTGAAAAACATTTTAAATAGTGACCGATACACTGGAATTATGTATATTTTAGCTTACTTAGCAGGTACTGTTGCTTTCTGGAATCGCCATCCATATTTATGGTGGTTTATGTTTGCCGTATATATTTCTAATGCACTATTTACACTCGTAAATCTTTACTTATTTATTCAAGGTATTTTAGATGTAAAAAATGTACTTGCAGTTTTACCAATTTTAATTGTAGTGATTGGATCTATAATTCTAGCAATTTATATGCTAGTTGTTTCTATTACACGTAAAAGTACTTTCAATAGATAGAAGTTTGATTACATCAATAAAGATGTGTTATAATTTCTTTCGTATATAATGAACGGAGGACAATTTTTATGCATACATTAATCATCGTTTTATTAATTATAGATTGTATTGCATTAGTGACTGTTGTATTACTCCAAGAAGGTAAAAGTAATGGACTTTCAGGTGCTATTAGTGGTGGCGCTGAACAATTGTTTGGTAAACAAAAACAACGTGGCGTCGATTTATTCTTGCATAGATTAACAATAATTTTAGCTATTTTATTCTTTGTACTTATGTTTTGTATTAGTTACTTAGGTATGTAGAGAATATTATATTTGTTTTAATGAAGTAAATGAATCTTAACCAAGACTGATAAATGATAGGGCAAATTAATCACATTTGCTATTAAGTATTATCAGCCTGAGTCCGACGATGTACTTGTCGGACTTTTTTATTTTATAATTGAGACAATCATGTTTTTAAATCATATGTTAAAGGGAATAATGATTTATCAAGTCAATTTGATAATAATGAAGAGATTTTTAAATATATGAAATAAATTGAAATACTTAACTTATTTAGGATAAATTGAGTACTTACTATAAGGGAGAGGGATTTTAATCATGCAAATTAAACTACCAAAACCATTCTTTTTTGAAGAAGGGAAACGTGCAGTGTTACTTCTTCACGGCTTTACAGGTAACTCTGCTGATGTAAGACAACTTGGGCGTTATCTTCAAAAAAAGGGCTATACATCTTATGCTCCACAATATGAAGGACATGCAGCGCCCCCAGAAGAAATATTAAAATCTAGCCCTTTTGTTTGGTTTAAAGATGTTTTAGATGGTTATGATTATTTAGTAGATCAAGGTTACGAAGAAATAGCAGTAGCTGGTTTATCATTAGGTGGCGCCTTCGCATTAAAACTAAGTTTAAATCGTGATGTGAAGGGGATTATAACTATGTGTGCACCTATGGAGAATAAAACAGAAGGTTCGATTTATGAAGGCTTTCTTGAATATGCACGTAACTTTAAAAAATATGAAGGCAAAGATCAACAAACGATTGATCAAGAAATGGAACAATTTCATCCAACTGAAACCCTGAGAGAACTGAGTGACACTCTAAATGGAGTTAAAGAACATGTCGATGAAGTAATTGATCCAATACTTGTCGTACAAGCAGAACAAGATACAATGATTGATCCTCAATCAGCAAATTATATATATAATCATGTCGATTCTGATGAAAAAGAAATCAAATGGTATCAACATTCAGGTCATGTGATTACCATTGATAAAGAAAAAGAGAAAGTCTTTGAAGATGTATATCAATTTTTAGAATCATTGGAATGGACAGAGTAAAAAATAAAGATGTAGGAGAGAAAGGAGGGGCATAATGAATTTAAAGCAATCCATCGAAGAAATGATAAAACAACCTGACTATGAACCCATGTCAGTATCTGACTTTCAAGATGCGTTAGGTTTAAACAGTGCCGACTCATTTAGAGATTTAATTAAAATACTCGTTGAATTAGAACAGTCTGGTTTAATTGAACGTACAAGAACAGACAGATATCAACGTAAACAATCCAACAAAACAAATTCAAAACTAATCAAAGGAACGTTAAGTCAAAATAAAAAAGGCTTTGCTTTCTTAAGACCTGAAGATGACGAGATGGATGATATTTTTATTCCACCAACTAAAATCAATAGAGCATTAGATGGAGATACTGTCATCGTGGAAATTCAAAAATCTCGTGGAGAACATAAAGGTAAAATTGAAGGTGAAGTAAAATCTATTGAAAAGCATTCAGTTACACAAGTTGTTGGAACGTATAGCGAAGCAAAGCATTTTGGTTTCGTATTACCGGATGACAAACGTATTATGCAAGATATCTTTATACCTAAAGGACAAAATTTAGGTGCTGTAGATGGTCATAAAGTATTAGTACAAATTACGAAGTATGCCGATAGTACTGACAATCCAGAAGGCCACGTCTCAGCAATATTAGGTCATAAAAATGATCCAGGTGTAGATATACTTTCCATCATTTACCAGCATGGAATAGAAATCGAGTTTCCAGATGATGTATTACAAGAAGCTGAAGAAGTACCGGATGTAATAGAACCATCTGAAATCGAAGGGCGTCGTGATTTAAGAGATGAATTAACAATCACTATAGATGGCGCAGATGCTAAAGATTTAGATGATGCCATTGCTGTAAAAAAATTAAAAAATGGCAACACCGAGCTTACAGTTAGTATTGCAGATGTAAGTTACTATGTAAAAGAAGGATCAGCTTTAGATAAAGAAGCTTATGATCGTGCGACAAGTGTGTATCTTGTCGATCGAGTAATCCCGATGATTCCACACCGTCTAAGTAATGGAATATGCTCATTAAATCCAGAAGAAGATCGTTTAACATTAAGTTGTCGAATGGAAATAAATGAACGAGGCGAAGTTGTAAAACATGAAATCTTTGATAGTGTAATACATTCAAACTACAGAATGACATATGATGCAGTTAACAAAATTATCACTGATCAAGATTCTGAAATACGTTCACAATATAAAGATTTAACACCTATGTTAGATTTAGCGCAAGATTTATCAAATAGATTAATTCATATGCGCAAACGTCGTGGAGAAATTGATTTTGATATTAATGAAGCGAAAGTACTTGTGAATGACGAAGGTATTCCAACAGAAGTGCTAATGAGAGAACGTGGCGAAGGAGAACGTTTAATTGAATCATTCATGTTAGCAGCCAATGAAACAGTAGCTGAACACTTCAATAAATTGGAAGTACCATTTATTTATCGTGTTCATGAACAACCAAAATCTGACCGATTAAGACAGTTCTTCGACTTTATTACCAATTTCGGTATTATGATAAAAGGTACAGGTGAAGATATTCATCCAACAACATTACAAAGCATTCAAGAAGAAGTTGAAGGTAGACCAGAACAAATGGTTATTTCAACGATGATGTTACGTTCTATGCAACAAGCACATTATGATGATGTTAATTTAGGACATTTTGGTTTGTCTGCTGAGTACTATACTCACTTTACGTCTCCAATACGCCGTTATCCTGATTTAACAGTGCATAGATTAATTCGTAAATATTTAATAGAGAATTCTATGGATAAAAAAGAAATACGTCATTGGGAAGAGACGTTGCCAGAATTAGCTGAGCACACATCACAACGTGAACGCCGTGCCATTGAAGCCGAACGTGATACTGATGAATTGAAAAAAGCTGAGTATATGATTCAACATATTGGTGATGAATTTGAAGGTATCATTAGCTCGGTTGCTAATTTTGGTATGTTTATAGAATTACCTAATACTATTGAGGGTATGGTTCATATCGCTAATATGACAGACGATTATTATCATTTTGATGAACGACAAATGGCACTAATCGGTGAACGTCAAGCAAAGGTCTTTCGCATTGGTGATGCGGTCAAAGTTAAAGTGACACATGTTGATGTGGAAGAACGCATGATAGATTTCCAAATTGTTGGCATGCCATTACCTAAAAAGACATCATCACAACGACCTGCTCGTGAGAAAACCATTCAAGCTAAAACACGTGGCAAGTCGTTAGACCACACTAAAAGTGATCGTAATGGTAAAGGTAAAAAGAAAAAACGTAAGCAACGTAAAGGTAAAAATGCACGTAAAAAAGATAAACAAGGTAATACGCATCACAAACCTTTTTATAAAGATAAAAGTGTGAAGAAGAAATCGCGTCGAAAGAAAAAATAGTCAGCAAAGATGAGGTGAGTAATAGTGGCTAAGAAAAAATCAAAATCACCAGGTACGTTAGCTGAAAATCGTAAAGCAAGACATGACTACAATATTGAAGATACAATTGAAGCGGGTATTGCTTTAAGAGGTACTGAAATTAAATCTATACGTCGTGGTAGTGCCAATTTAAAAGATAGCTTTGCGCAAGTGAGACGAGGCGAAATGTACCTGAATAATATGCATATTGCACCATATGAAGAAGGGAACCGTTTTAATCATGACCCTTTACGTACACGTAAATTACTCTTGCACAAAAAAGAAATTCAAAAATTAGGTGAGCGTACACGAGAAATAGGTTATTCTATTATTCCGTTGAAGTTATATTTAAAACATGGTCAATGTAAAGTTTTATTAGGCGTTGCTAGAGGTAAAAAGAAATACGACAAACGTCAAGCACTTAAAGAAAAAGCGGTAAAACGAGATATTGATCGCGCAGTTAAAGCCCGTTATTAAGCAATATCATTGCTTAATCGGGCCATCTTTGATATGATTGATTGCAGTGTCAAATTGTTTTATTGATGATTTAACCAAATATTTTGTTAGATTGATTTGAATTGAGGGGACGTTCTTGGATTCGACAGGGGTCCCCCGAGCTTATTAAGCGTGTCGGAGGGTTGGCTCCGTCATCAACACATTTCGGTTAAATATAACTGACAAATCAAACAATAATTTCGCAGTAGCTGCGTAATAGCCACTGCATCGCCTAACAGCATCTCCTACGTGCTGTTAACGCGATTCAACCCTAGTAGGATATGCTAAACACTGCCGCTTGAAGTCTGTTTAGATGAAATATAATCAAGCTAGTATCATGTTGGTTGTTTATTGCTTAGCATGATGCGAAAATTATCAATAAACTACACACGTAGAAAGATTTGTATCAGGACCTCTGGACGCGGGTTCGAATCCCGCCGTCTCCATTATATAGCCTGCAACCCATGTGGTTGTGGGCTTTTTATTTTTGTTGCCACAGTATTGCCACAGATATGCCACAGGGGTATAAAAAGACACCTTATTTTTTAGGTGTCTTTCAATCATTTTCTTTAATTAAATTATCAGTGCTTTTATTTAGTTCTTTTTCTTTATTAAACCATTTAATGTCTTTGGGTTCATTTATGTCACATAATGAATCACCACGAAGTCTACAGTATTTTTTATATTCATTTTCCGTTAATTGTAATATTTCCCAATGATTCGCTAGTAAATATCTTGAATAAATTCTTGCTTTTTCTCTATACTTTTTTGATAAAATTTTACTTTCACATTTATCTCCATTTTTACAGGTATCAGAATCATAAATCTTTTGCATGTCATTACAATAGTCAATAATTTCATCTGTTTTTTTATCAAAAATATTCTTGTGGTCTTTTTTAGAATCAAAACGCAAGCAAGCTCTTATTTTAAAAACATCCTCTAATGTAATTCTATCTTTACCAGCAATTTCAAAAAGTGTTTTTCTCCACCCAGACTTTGAATCTAAATTATCTAACATTGTTTTATCGAATCTTTTGTTTGTATAAATCAAACTTATTATTGTTACGATCATTGTTAAAAAACTAATTATCGGTGAAGCTACAGTTATCCAAATCATTTTATTATCTCCTTATAAATATTTGACTATTTCTTTTTGCGTACTTGGGTATAAATGCCCGTATCTATTATATACTTCATTACTATCAGCATGACCTAGACGTTGAGCAATAACCATGATACTTGCGCCATGATTAACTAACATAGACGCATGGCTATGTCTTAATTCATGTATAACGATTCTAGGGAACGTCTGACCGTCTGGAAGTTGGTTATCTAATACTTTTAATGCAGTAGTAAACCAACGATCAATAGTAGATTCACTGTACGCTTTGAAGAATGTTCCAAACAATACATAATCATCTTTATATATGTTATTCTCTTTATACCAATTTAAATAATCTTTAATATCATTCATCATGTGAGTAGGCAAGTATATATCACGT
>OBCD01000465.1_pt1 | contig 9652 bp, 7 predicted proteins | sample 1480921 | NCBI WGS metagenome assembly OBCD01 (sample SAMN05301501, study PRJEB22388) | human skin metagenome | isolation source: Infant 2 DOL 22 skin | host: Homo sapiens | place: USA: Pittsburgh, Magee-Womens Hospital of UPMC | collected 2013/2014 | reverse complement strand
GGAACGATGGGTAAGGCGAGCAACAGCTCGTCCTCGACCAGCGCCAGCAGGTCCAGGGGTTCCTCCCCCACTTCCAGCGCATCGTACCCCTTCGGCAGACCGTCGGCGGACTGACCTTCCCGAAGAACGGCGTAGGTATATTCGCCATGCACGGGAATGGCCGCCGCATCCAGGCAGCGTTGGCATACCATGCTCACCTCGGTATCGAGCTGCATATGCATGACCGCCAGCTTCTGGTGGTCGCGCTCGAAGGAAACCTTCACGCGCACCTCACCGGCATCGCTGGTCAGTTGCTCGCATACACGCGGCATATCGGCGAGCGCGTACACACCCTCGAGGGTGGCGCCGCGGTCGACCAACTTGCGCGGATCGATATGAGGTGGAATCGGCCCATTCAACATAAGCGCGCCATTATAGGGACGCCCCCGCGCCTGTCAAAGGAAATTAGCCATAAACCGCTGTAAGGACGAGTCTTTTCGTTAAAATCGGCCGCTCGCCATGGAGAACCTCATGCCCGACCTGATCCTCGCCTCCAGCTCCCCCTACCGACGCGAACTCCTGACCCGCCTGCGCCTTCCCTTCGAAAGCGCCAGCCCCGATATCGACGAAAGCCATCGCCCCGGGGAAAGTGCCGAGGAACTGGTGCGCCGCCTTTCCGCCAGCAAGGCCGAAGCGCTGGCCGGACGCTATCCGCAACACCTGGTGATCGGCTCCGACCAGGTCGCCGTACTCGATGGCGACATCCTCGGCAAGCCGCACACCCCCGAACGCGCCATCCAGCAGCTACGGGACGCCAGCGGCAATAGCGTGACCTTCCTCACCGGACTGGCCCTCCTCAACAGCGCCAGCCGGCGCATCCAGGTGGCATGCGTGCCGTTCACCGTGCACTTCCGCCACCTCGACGAGAGCCGCATCCGCCGCTACGTCGAAGCGGAACGCCCATTGGACTGCGCCGGCAGCTTCAAGGCGGAAGGCCTGGGCGTCAGCCTGTTCCGCGCCACCGAAGGAGAGGACGCCACCAGCCTGGTAGGGCTGCCCCTGATCCGCCTGGTCGACATGCTCCTCGAGGAAGGCGTCGAAATCCCCTGAGCCGGCATTCCCATATCCGGCATTCCCATATAAAGAAGCCCGGCTTCGGCCGGGCTTCTTTATATAAGGAAGGGAAACGCTCTCAGCGCAATACCGGGCCCTGCCAGCCCATCCACAGCGCGAGGCGCTCCGCCACACTGGCACCGAACTTCTTGGCGAAGCGATCGAAAGGCGACTCCTGCACGGTGTAATCCTCGATCTTCTTCTCCTTCACCACTTCGCGCGCCACATAGCTGGCATTGCCCAGACCGTCGATCAAACCGAGCTGCAATGCCTGTTCGCCGGACCAGACCAGACCCGAGAACAGCTCCGGATGCCCCTCGACCTTGAGCCGGTCGCCGCGCCCTTTTTTCACGCTGTCGATGAACTGCTTGTGGGTAGTATCCAGCACCTGCTGCCAGAACTGAGTCTCCTCGGGCTTTTGCGGCTGGAAAGGATCGAGGAACGACTTGTGCTCGCCGGAGGTATAGACGCGTCGCTCGACACCGAGCTTCTCCATGGTGCCGACGAAACCGAAGCTGGCCGCCGTCACGCCGATGGAACCGACCAGACTGGCCTTGTCGGCGTAGATCTGGTCGGCGGCGCTGGCGATGTAGTAGGCGCCGGAGGCACCCAGGTCGCTGATCACCGCATAGACCTTGACGTTCGGGTGCTCGCCGCGCAGGCGACGAATCTCGTCATAGATATAGCCCGACTGCACCGGACTGCCGCCCGGACTGTTGATCCGCAGGACGATCCCCTTGGTACCCTCATCCTTGAACGCCGCGCGCAAGGCCGTGACGATATTGTCGGCACTGGCCGGCTCATCGTCGGCGATCATACCCTTCACCTCAATCAGCGCCGTGTGGCTACCGCTGCGCGAGGCCGATTTCTCCAGGCTGCCGAACGGACTGAAGGCCAGCAGCACGACAAAGAGATAGATGAAGGTCAGCGACTTGAAGAATATCCCCCAGCGCCGCGCCCGCCGCTGCTCCTGGACCCCGGCGAGAACCGCCTTCTCCAGCAGCTTCCAGCTCTTGTCGTCATTCGCCTTCGGCGTTTCCGACTTCCACTCGTCAGACATGCTCAACCACTCCTGAAACCGCCTCACGTCGAGCACCGCCCAACCAGGCGCGCAACTCGGTGAAATGCTCAACTTCCAGCCGCGGCGCATAAGGCCGCAACTGCTCCAGCGATTGGGCGCCATAGGCCACCGCAACCGAATCCATCCCCGCCCGTCGCGCCATTTCCAGGTCGAACGGCGAATCACCGATCATCAGCGCCCGCCCCGGCTCGACCCGGCAGTGCGCCAGGATCTCGTGGAGCATCAACGGGTCCGGCTTGCTGGCCGTTTCGTCGGCGCAGCGGGTGATATCGAAGAAATCGCTCCAGCCATGCCCTGCCAGCACCCGGTCCAGGCCGCGCCGACTCTTGCCGGTGGCGACCGCCAGGCGGAACCCGGCCTCGCGAAAATGCACCATGGCTTCGGCCACGCCGGGAAACAACCGCGACGACTGCGCCTCCTGCGCCAGGTAATGCTCGCTGTAGGCACGCCGGAAACGCTCGACCAGAGCAGGATCGCCAACCTCCGGATAGAGCGAAGCGATCGCCTCGGGCAAGCCGAGGCCGATGATGCCCTTGATCCGGGTATCGTCCCGCTCCGGCAGAGCGGTTTCCCGCGCCGCTGCCTTCATCGAATCGACGATGCGCGCGATCGAGTCGACCAGGGTGCCGTCCCAATCGAATACCAGCAACGCGTAATCAGTCATTCAAACGCTCCAGCGAACGCTGCCACATCTCGTCCACCGGCGCCTCCAGCTCCAGCACCTGCCCGTCGGGCAGCGGCACGCGCAACTGCGCGGCATGCAGGAACAGGCGCTTGCCGCCCAACTCGCGGATCTCGCGGGAGAAATCCTCGTCGCCATACTTCGGGTCGCCGGCGATGGCATGCCCGGCGTGCTTGGCATGCACGCGGATCTGGTGGGTCCGCCCGGTGATCGGGCGTGCTTCCACCAGGGTGGCGAAATCGCCGAAGCGACGCAGCACCCGGAACTCGGTCAGCGCGTCCTTGCCCTCGACGTTCACCTCTACCATTCGCTCGCCCGAACGCAGGTTGTTCTTCAGCAGCGGCGCGCGCACGTTCTTCTTGCCAGCCGGCCAGTGGCCACGGACCAGGGCGTGATAGCGCTTGTCGACGATCTTCTCGCCCCGCAGGGCCTCATGCAGGTGACGCAACATGCTGCGCTTCTTGGCGATCATCAGCAGGCCGGAGGTATCGCGATCGAGACGATGCACCAATTCGATATCCTTGGCATCGGGGCGCAACTGACGAAACACCTCGATGACCCCGGCGCTCACGCCGCTGCCGCCATGCACGGCGATCCCGGCGGGCTTGTTGACCACGATCAGCGCCTTGTCCTCGTAGACGATCGCCGCCTCCATCCGCTCCAGCAGCCCCTGCGCCAGCGGCGCCGGCTCATCACGCTCGGCCAGGCGCAGCGGCGGCACGCGCACCTGGTCTCCGGCCTGGAGCCGATAGTCGGGCTTGATCCGCCCCTTGTTCACGCGCACTTCGCCCTTACGCAGGATGCGATAGATCAGGGTCTTGGGCGCACCCTTGAGACGGGCGATAAGGAAATTGTCGATACGTTGACCAGCCAGTTCCGGCGGCACATCGAGCAGCTGGACACCGGTGGTCGGAGAGGCGGGAGTAGTCATCCGTACATCATAACAATTTTTCATTCAATTGAAGCACTTAATCATTGCTGCTATAGTCGGGAAGCCGCCATAAGCGGCCTGGCCTGCGGATGATTGCCAACCTGCATTTCCCCCTCGCCTGCAAACACTTTGAACGGACGTCAGGCCGTCCTACAGAGGCGTTTCAGCGGAAATACGAAAATTTCCAACCCGCTAACGACTCGAAACCAAAGCCTTGAAACATGAGCCGCGACCACTTCGGTGAGCGCGAGATGCCAACCCGCTCCGGATACTGCGAGCGGCGCCCGATTCTTAAGGAACATGTGTAGGGTGGAGATGTACGGCTGTTGGACTGCGTAGCTTCTAGCTTGATCCAGACGCATTTTTCGTCCGCCTCCGACAGCCGATTCCTCCTCCTGACTCAAGTGCTTCTGAAACACAGGAAGCAGGAGACGTAGTCGCGGACCGGCACCCAGTGCCGAGCGCCGCTGGACACGGGAATGGCCCGCCATTCCTGAATACGCGCCCGAGCACCGACCGTGAGAGTCGTGTGTGCCGATCGCCGTTTCCGGTAGCCCCGGAAACCATTGGTACTACATGAAAAGAATGCTGATCAACGCGACTCAACCCGAGGAGTTGCGTGTTGCACTGGTCGACGGCCAACGCCTGTTCGACCTCGACATCGAGTCGGGCGCCCGCGAGCAGAAGAAGGCCAACATCTACAAAGGCCGCATCACTCGCGTCGAACCCAGCCTCGAAGCCGCCTTCGTCGACTTCGGCGCCGAACGCCACGGCTTCCTCCCCCTCAAAGAAATCTCCCGCGAATACTTCAAGAAATCCCCCGAAGGCCGGATCAACATCAAGGAAGTCCTGAGCGAAGGCCAGGAAGTCATCGTCCAGGTCGAGAAGGAAGAGCGCGGCAACAAGGGCGCCGCCCTGACCACCTTCATCAGCCTGGCCGGCCGTTACCTGGTGCTGATGCCGAACAACCCGCGCGCCGGCGGCATCTCCCGTCGTATCGAAGGCGAAGAACGCAACGAGCTGCGCGAGGCCCTGAACGGCCTCAACGCACCGGCCGACATGGGCCTGATCGTGCGCACCGCCGGCCTCGGCCGCAGCACCGAGGAACTGCAGTGGGACCTCGACTACCTGCTGCAACTGTGGAGCGCGATCAAGGAAGCGTCCGGCGAACGTGGCGCGCCCTTCCTGATCTACCAGGAAAGCAACGTCATCATCCGCGCCATCCGCGACTACCTGCGCCAGGACATCGGCGAAGTGCTGATCGACAGCATCGACGCCCAGGAAGAAGCCCTGAACTTCATCCGCCAGGTGATGCCGCAGTACGCCAGCAAGGTGAAGCTGTACCAGGACAGCGTTCCGCTGTTCAATCGCTTCCAGATCGAGAGCCAGATCGAGACCGCTTTCCAGCGCGAAGTGAAGCTGCCGTCCGGCGGCTCCATCGTCATCGACCCGACCGAGGCCCTGGTTTCCATCGACATCAACTCGGCGCGCGCCACCAAGGGCGGCGACATCGAGGAAACCGCCCTGCAGACCAACCTGGAAGCGGCCGAGGAAATCGCCCGCCAGCTGCGCCTGCGTGACATCGGTGGCCTGATCGTCATCGACTTCATCGACATGACCCCGGCGAAGAACCAGCGCGCCGTGGAAGAGCGTGTCCGCGAAGCCCTCGAGGCCGATCGCGCGCGCGTCCAGGTCGGTCGCATCTCGCGCTTCGGCCTGCTGGAAATGTCCCGCCAGCGCCTGCGTCCGTCCCTCGGCGAGACCAGCGGCATCGTCTGCCCGCGCTGCAACGGCCAGGGCATCATCCGCGACGTCGAGTCGCTGTCGCTGGCCATCCTGCGCCTGATCGAGGAAGAAGCCCTGAAGGACCGCACCGCGGAAGTCCGCGCCCGCGTGCCCTTCCAGGTCGCCGCCTTCCTGCTCAACGAGAAGCGCAACGCCATCACCAAGATCGAACTGCGCACCCGCGCGCGCATCTTCATCCTGCCGGACGATCATCTGGAAACCCCGCATTTCGAAGTCCAGCGTCTGCGCGATGACAGCCCCGAACTGGTTGCCGGCCAGACCAGCTACGAAATGGCCACCGTCGAGCACGAAGAAGCCCAGCCGGTCAGCTCGACCCGCACCCTGGTCCGCCAGGAAGCAGCAGTCAAGACCGTCGCTCCCCAGCAGCCCGCACCGCAACACACCGAAGCACCGGTCGAGCCGGCCAAGCCGATGCCCGAGCCGAGCCTGTTCCAGGGCCTGGTGAAGTCCCTGGTCGGCCTGTTCGCAGGCAAGGATCAACCTGCCGCCAAGCCTGCTGAAACCAGCAAGCCGGCTGCCGAGCGCCAAACCCGCCAGGACGAGCGTCGCAACGGCCGCCAGCAGAACCGCCGCCGCGATGGCCGCGATGGCAATCGCCGCGACGAAGAGCGCAAGCCCCGCGAGGAACGCGCAGAGCGCCAACCGCGCGAAGAGCGCGCCGAACGCCCGAACCGCGAAGAGCGCAGCGAACGCCGCCGCGAAGAGCGCGCCGAGCGCCCGGCTCGCGAGGAGCGCCAGCCGCGCGAAGGCCGCGAAGAGCGCGCCGAGCGGACGCCCCGCGAAGAACGCCAGCCGCGCGAAGGCCGCGAAGGTCGCGAGGAACGCAGCGAACGCCGCCGCGAAGAGCGCGCCGAACGCCCGGCTCGCGAAGAGCGCCAACCCCGCGAAGGCCGTGAAGAACGCGCCGAGCGCCCGGCCCGCGAAGAGCGCCAGCCGCGCGAGGATCGCCAGGCTCGCGACGCCGCGGCCCTGGAAGCCGAGGCGCTGCCGAACGACGAGAGCCTGGAGCAGGACGAGCAGGACGATACCGATGGCGAGCGCCCGCGCCGCCGCTCCCGCGGCCAGCGTCGTCGCAGCAACCGCCGCGAACGCCAGCGCGAGGTCAGCGGCGAGCTGGAAGGCAGCGAGGCGACCGATAACGCCGCCGCGCCGCTGAACACCGTCGCAGCCGCCGCTGCTGCCGGTATCGCTGTCGCCAGCGAAGCCGTAGAAGCAAACGTGGAGCAAGCCCCGGCCACTACCAGCGAGGCTGCCAGCGAAACCACGGCAAGCGATGAAACCGACGCGCCGACCAGCGAAGCCGTGGAAACCCAGGGCGCGGACAGCGAGGCCAATGCCGGCGAAACCGCCGACATCGAAGCGCCGGTGACCGTCAGCGTGGTCCGGGACGAAGCCGACCAGAGCACCCTGCTGGTCGCGCAAGTCACTGAAGAAGCTCCCTTCGCCAGCGAAAGCGTGGAAAGCCGCGAAGACGCCGAGAGCGCCGTGCAACCGGCAACGGAAGCGGCCGAAGAAGTTGCCGCCCCGGCGCCCGTCGAGGTAGCAGCCCCTAGCGAGCCCGCAGCCACCGAGGAGCCGACCCCGGCCATCGCGGCGGTGCCGGCCAACGCGACTGGCCGTGCCCTCAACGACCCACGGGAAAAACGTCGCCTGCAACGCGAAGCCGAGCGTCTGGCACGCGAAGCCGCAGCAGCAGCCGAAGCGGCAGCTCAGGCCGCTCCCGCCGTCGAGGAGACCCCAGCTGTAGCGAGCGAGGAAGCGTCGGCCCAGGAGGAACCTGCTGCACCCCAGGCTGAAGAAATCGCCCAGGCCGACGTTCCGTCTCAGGCGGACGAAGCCCAGGAAGCGGTACAGGCCGAGCCTGAAGCTTCCGGCGAAGACGCCGCCGACACAGAGCACGCGAAAAAGACCGAGGAAAGCGAAACCTCGCGCCCGCATGCCTGAGTGACAGGCTGAAAAAAGGGGATGCCATGGCATCCCCTTTTTTTGCGCGCCATTCCGCGGCACTCCGGCATACCGCCCGTCATGACCAGAGCCGCCGAACACGCACAATGAAAAAGGGATGCCGCCGGCATCCCTTTTTCATTCTCCAGCCGCACCCTCAGTAGAGATTGGGTTCAGGCTCCAATTCGACGCCGAAACGCCGACGGACGTCCTCCTGGATACGCTCGGCCAATGCCCGGACCTGGGCACCAGTGGCGCCGCCATGGTTGACCAGGACCAGCGCCTGCTGCGCGTGTACCCCCACCGGGCCATCGCGGAAACCCTTCCAGCCACCCTTGTCGATGAGCCAGCCTGCAGCCAGCTTCAGCCGACCGTCCGCCTGCGGATAGCCGACCAGATCCGGGAAGGCCTGACGCAAGCGTTCGGCCTGCGCCGCATCCACCAGCGGATTCTTGAAGAAGCTGCCGGCATTGCCCAATACGGCGGGGTCGGGCAGCTTTTCCAGGCGAATGGCGCAGATTACCCGGCTTACGTCCCTGGCCGTCGGACTGGCGATGCCCTCCTCCTCCAGGCGCTGGCGTACCGGCCCGTAGTCCAGGTGCAGCCTCTCCCGCCGTGTCAGGCGCAGGCGCACGCGGAGGATCAGCCAGCGATCAGGCTCCTGCTTGAACAGGCTGTCGCGGTAGCCGAAACGGCAGGCCTGGCGGTCGAACTCACGCAGGGTTCCATCCTGGCGATCCAGCGCCGTCAGACTGTCGAAGACGTCCTTCAGCTCCACGCCATAGGCGCCGATGTTCTGCATCGGCGCCGCACCCACGGTGCCGGGAATCAGGCTGAGATTTTCCAGACCGGCCAGGCCCCGTTCCAGGCTCCATTGCACGAATGGGTCCCAGGCCTCGCCCGCCTCCGCCTCGACCAACACCGAATCCGCGGCATCGGAAACAATTCGCCGCCCCTGGCTGGCCATGCGCAATACCAGCGCCTCGACGTCACGGGTCAGCAGCAGGTTGCTGCCACCACCGATCACCAGCAGCGGCAATCCACGCTCCCGAGCCAGGGCCAGGGCCTCGCGCACATCAGCCTCGTCCTGGGCGTGGGCCAGCAGGCGGGCGCGCACGTCGATGCCGAAGGTGTTATAGGGCTTCAGCGAGCAATGCTCTTGCAGTTCCAGGCTCACAGTCGCCCCTTGACTTCGATCAACAGACGGTCGCAGGCATGTTCGATCAGGTCGAGGACCTGCTCGAAGCCTTCTTCGCCGCCATAGTAGGGATCGGGTACTTCGTCCCGCTCGGATCCGTAGCGACGCAGGAACAGATCCAGCTCGGCGGCACCGCGCCCGGCACGCAGGGTCTCGAGGTCGGCCAGGTTGGACAGGTCCATGGCCAGGATCAGGTCATGGCAGGAGAAATCCTCGATGCCGACCTGGCGTCCACGCAGTGCCGACAGATCGTAGCCGCGCCTTTGCGCGGCCAGGCGGGTGCGCTGGTCAGGTGCCTTGCCGACATGCCAGCCGGCGGTGCCGGCGGAATCGACATGGATACGGGAGGCCAGCCCGGCCTCCTCGACCTTGCGCCGGAACACGCCTTCGGCGGTGGGCGACCGGCAGATGTTGCCCAGGCAGACGAACAGGACGCGCATCAGTCCCCCAGCACGCGGCGAACGCGTTCGAGGTCTTCCGGCGTATCCACGCCCGGAAGCATGGTTTCGCGGGCATCGGCCACATGGATTCGCACCCCGTGCCAGAGCGCGCGCAATTGCTCGAGGCTTTCGGCGTTCTCCAGCCAGCACGGTCCCCAGGCGACGAAATCGGCAAGGAAACCCACGCGATAGGCGTAGATGCCGATGTGGCGACGATAGGGCACGCCCTCCGGCAGGCTGTCGCGATCGCGGGCGAAGGCGTCGCGAGCCCAGGGCAAGGGCGCACGACTGAAAGTCAGGGCCAGGCCGTCGATGTCGGTGGCGACCTTGACCACGTTCGGATTGAACAGCGCGGAGACCTCATGGATCGGCTCGGCCAGGGTAGCGATGGCGGCTTCCGGGTGCGCCGCCAGGTTGGCCGCCACCTGGTCGATGAGCGCCGGGGGGATCAGCGGTTCGTCGCCCTGGACGTTGACCA
>OBCD01000464.1_pt1 | contig 9683 bp, 6 predicted proteins | sample 1480921 | NCBI WGS metagenome assembly OBCD01 (sample SAMN05301501, study PRJEB22388) | human skin metagenome | isolation source: Infant 2 DOL 22 skin | host: Homo sapiens | place: USA: Pittsburgh, Magee-Womens Hospital of UPMC | collected 2013/2014 | reverse complement strand
GCTCGCGGTTCAGGCCGGCGCGGCGCAGCCATTCATGGGTCAGGCTCGCCGGCGGAGCGATCAGGGTCAGCCAGCGGGCATCCTGTTCCTCGCTGAGCTCGCGGAGAATCGGTGCGAGCAGGGTCAGGCAGTGCCCTGGCAGGCCGCTGAGCGAAAGTTCGCTAAAGGCAGCGGGTTCCTCGATGGAGGCGCTGGAAGGGCTGTCGATGACATCGTCGAGCAAGGGAGCGCCGTTGCTGGCCCAGAACGCTTCCTGGAACAGTGGCAACTGGGCGCTGGGCAGCGAGTGGGAGGTCTGCATGGTATCTCCTGTCAGCGTCGGATCACGCCGACGCTCAAGCCTTCGATGATCAGTTCCTGCTCCTTCAGATCGACTTCGATCGGAGCGAACTCAGGGTTTTCCGCCAGCAGCCAGACCTTGCTGCCTTCGCGTTTCACCGTGACCTCCTCGCCGATCCGCGCGACCACCACCTGGCCGTTGCGCGCTTCGCGGGTGACGTGGACGGCCAGCAGGTCGCCGTCGAGAATGCCGATGTCCTTCATGCTCATGCCGCGCACGCGCAACAGGTAGTCGGCGCGAGGATTGAAGAAGGCGGGATTGATCCGGCAGGATTCCTCGATGTTCTGTTCGGCGAGGATCGGTGCGCCGGCGGCGACCCGTCCGATCACCGGCAGGCCCTCATCGTCGTTGGCGGCATGCGGTTCGAAGCCGGGAATGCGGATGCCGCGAGAGGCGCCCGGAGTCATTTCGATGGCGCCCTTGCGTGCCAGCGCCTTGAGGTGCTCCTCGGCGGCGTTCGGCGACTTGAAGCCGAGTTCCTGGGCGATTTCCGCCCGGGTCGGCGGAAAGCCGTGGTCTTCCAGGCAGCGCTTGATGAAGGAGAGGATCTCGGCTTGGCGGGGCGTCAGCTTCTGCATGTCGTCGCTCTGTGTTTTTATCCAGTGACTGGGATTATATACAGTGAGCGAGGCGTGGCAATGATTTTCCGCATGACATTTCGTCCTGCGTCACGATGAAGTTGGCCAGTGTCTTGCTTCCGTTTTTCGGGACTTCTCTGTAATTTTCCTGACTGGTGCGTCATCTGCCGCTTGACAAGGGATGTGGCTGAAACGTATGTTTCAAACAAGTGTTTGTCAGGCGGAGAAACCATGGCCCAGTCGGAAACCGTCGAACGCATTCTCGATGCGGCGGAACAGCTGTTCGCGGAAAAAGGCTTCGCCGAAACCTCGTTGCGTCTGATCACCAGCAAGGCCGGGGTCAACCTGGCGGCGGTGAATTATCACTTCGGTTCGAAGAAGGCGCTGATCCAGGCGGTGTTCTCGCGCTTCCTCGGGCCATTCTGCGCCAGCCTGGAAAAGGAGCTGGATCGTCGCCAGGCCAAGCCCGAGGCCCAGCACGCCACCCTGGAGGACCTCCTGCACCTGCTGGTGTCCCAGGCGATGGCGGTGAAGCCGCGCAGCGGCAACGACCTGTCGATCTTCATGCGCTTGCTCGGCCTGGCCTTCAGCCAGAGCCAGGGGCACCTGCGCAAGTACCTGGAAGAGGTCTACGGCAAGGTCTTCCGGCGCTACATGCTGCTGGTCAACGAGGCGGCGCCGAAGCTGCCGCCCATCGAGCTGTTCTGGCGCGTGCACTTCATGCTCGGCGCGGCCGCCTTCAGCATGTCGGGGATCAAGGCCCTGCGGGCGATGGCGGAAACCGATTTCGGCGTGAACACTTCCACCGAGCAGGTGATGCACCTGCTGGTGCCGTTCTTCGCCGCCGGCATGCGCGCCGAGAGCGGCATCGACGATCCGCTGCTGGCCGGGGCGCAACTGCGCCCGCGGAACAAGACGCCCGCCAAGGCCTGATCGCAGACGGCGCCCGAGGGCGCCGTTTTCCTTTCTCCTTTCTCTGTGCTCCGGGCGGAACTCCATGCGCCGGGCCGGCTCCATTGGCAGGCGCGCGGTACTGCCTCGGGGCTTAAGTCTTTCTGCCGGGTGCAGTACAGTGTGCGCTGTCTGAGGCCCGTGACGGCGGGCTTCGCTGATTTCCAGGCCATAGGACTCTTCATGCAAGACTCTCTGATGCTCGACATCGGCGGCACCTGGCTGACCGCCGAGGACCGCCAAATCCTGCGCCACCCCGAGGTGGGCTGGCTGATCATCTTCTCTCGCAACATCGAGCATCCTGCCCAGGTTCGCGAACTGTGTGCGGCCATTCGCGCCATCCGTCCCGACCTGTTGCTGGCCGTCGACCAGGAAGGAGGGCGCGTGCAGCGCCTGCGCCAGGGCTTCGTGCGCCTGCCGGCGATGCGCGCGATCGCCGACAACCCCAATGCCGAAGAGCTGGCCGAGCACTGTGGCTGGTTGATGGCGACCGAGGTGCAGGCGGTAGGCCTCGACCTGAGTTTCGCGCCGGTGCTGGATCTCGATCACCAGCGCAGCGCCGTGGTCGGTAGCCGCGCCTTCGAGGGCGACCCGGAGCGTGCCGCGCTGCTTGCCGGTGCTTTCATTCGCGGCATGCATGCCGCCGGGATGGCCGCCACCGGCAAGCATTTTCCCGGTCACGGCTGGGCCGAGGCCGACTCCCATGTGGCGATTCCCGAAGACGCGCGCAGCCTCGAGGAAATCCGGCGCAGCGACCTGGTTCCGTTCGCCCGCCTGGCCGGACAGCTCGACGCGCTGATGCCGGCCCATGTCATCTATCCGCAGGTCGACCCGCAGCCCGCCGGCTTTTCCCGGCGCTGGTTGCAGGAGATCCTGCGCGGCGAGCTGAAGTTCGACGGGGTGATCTTCAGCGACGACCTGTCGATGGCCGGCGCCCATGTGGTCGGCGACGCCGCCAGCCGCATCGAGGCCGCCCTGGCCGCGGGCTGCGACATGGGTCTGGTGTGCAACGACCGGGCTTCCGCCGAGCTGGCCCTGGCTGCCCTGCAACGCCTGAAGGTGACCCCGCCGTCGCGTCTGCAACGCATGCGCGGCAAGGGCTACGCGAATACCGACTATCGCCAGCAGCCGCGCTGGCTGGAAGCACTGTCCGCGTTGCGCGCCGCGCAACTGATTGATTGAGGGAGCTGTCGATGAGTGTCTACGCGATTATCGGAGGAACCGGCCTGACCCAGCTGGAAGGGCTGACGCTGAGCGAGTCCCTGCCGATCGAAACGCCGTATGGCGCGCCGTCCGCGCCGCTCCAGCGTGGCCGCTACGCCGGGCGCGAGGTGCTGTTCCTGGCGCGTCACGGTCATCCGCACCGCTTCCCGCCGCACCAGGTGAACTACCGCGCCAATCTCTGGGCGCTGAAGCAGGCGGGTGCCGAGGCGGTGATCGCGGTGAACGCGGTGGGTGGCATCCATGCGGCGATGGGAACGGGGCACCTGTGCGTGCCGCACCAGTTGATCGACTACACCTCGGGACGCGAGCACACCTATTTCGCCGGCGATATCGAGCATGTCACCCATATCGACTTCAGCCACCCCTATGACGAGCCGTTGCGCCAGCGCCTGATCGAGGCATTGCGTGCGTTGGGGCTGGCGCACAGCAGCCATGGGGTCTACGCCTGCACCCAAGGGCCGCGCCTGGAAACGGTGGCGGAAATCGCCCGGTTGGAGCGGGACGGCAACGATATCGTCGGCATGACCGGCATGCCCGAGGCGGCACTGGCCCGCGAGCTGGACCTGCCCTACGCCTGCCTGGCGCTGGTGGTCAATCCCGCGGCGGGGAAGTCGGCGGGGATCATCACCATGGCCGAAATCGAACAGGCATTGCACGATGGCATCGGCAAGGTGCGCGAGGTGTTGGCGCGGGTCCTGGCCGGCTAGGCGGCCATCGCAACGAAAAAAAAGGCCGCTATTGCGGCCTTTTTCGCTATTGCGCAGGAGGTGCGGCGTCGAAACCGCCTTCGACGGGAGGCGCGTCCGCCGGTGCCTGCTGTTCTTCCATTTCCATGGGATTGGGGGCGGCGGGACGGGCGCCGACCGGCACCACCTTGATCAGGATGCCCAGGCTCGGATGGTCGAGATAGGTCAGTTCGCCATTCTTCAGCCGCGTGCCCTGCCTGATGTGCTGGCTGCCGGCGAGGAAACCGTCGTCGCCGAAGCGATTGACCCAGAAATCGGCCTCCATGTCGACGAAGCGCACCTGGCTGAGGGTCAGCGTACCTTCCACCGGGAAATGATGATCCTGTTCCTGGCCTTCGCTGAGGGCGATCTTCACCGGGGTCTCGCCGATGTCCTGGCGCCAGGCCTTGTGCAGCAGCACGGTGTAGCCGTTGTCCTGGCTGAGCTTGGCGAGCTGGTTGTCGAGCGCGGTGGCGCGCAGGGCGTCGCTGGCCAGCGGCTGTGCGCCGGTGGCCCAGTCGTCCGGCGCCGGCTGGCTGGACGGCACGGCATCTCCGGCCTGGCGGAACACCACCAGTTCCACCTGGTAGGGACCGCCGGCGAATGCCGCGGGGGCGGCCAGTGAGAGCAGCAGGGCAAGGCAACGGAACAAGCGCATAGGCTAATCCTTAGGTGGTTTGCGGTGTCAGGCGCTCGAACAGCGCCTCCAGGGTATTGAAGCGTTCTTCCGGTCGTTCCATGGGCACCTGGAAGCGGAACAGGGTTGCGCCTTCGAACTTGTAGCGGTTCGGCTGGCCCTGGATCAGCTTGATCAGTACCAGCGGGTCGACCTGGGTATCGGCGGCGAATTCTATACGACCGCCCTGCGGTCCGGCATCGACCTTGAGGATTCCAAGTTTTTCCGCCTGCAGCTTCAGAAGGGTCAGGCGCATCAGGTTCTTCGCCGGATCGGGCAGGAGCCCGAAGCGGTCGATCATCTCCACCTGCAACTCGCGCAAACCTTCCTCGTCAGGGGCGTTGGCGATGCGCTTGTAGAGGATCAGCCGGGCATGCACGTCGGGCAGGTAATCCTCGGGGATCAGCGCAGGCACCCGCAGGTTGACCTCCGGCCCACCGCCCAGCGGCTGCTCGAGGTTCGGCTGCTCGCCCTTGCGGATGGCCTTCACCGCCCGTTCGAGCATTTCCATGTAGAGGGTGAAGCCGACCGCCTGGATCTGCCCGCTCTGGCCGTCGCCGAGCAACTCGCCGGCGCCGCGGATCTCCAGGTCGTGGGTGGCGAGGACGAAGCCGGCGCCCAGGTCCTGGGCGTTGGCGATGGCTTCCAGGCGCTTCTCGGCGTCCGGGGTCATCTGACGGCGCGGCGGTGTCAGCAGGTAGGCGTAGGCCTGGTGGTGGCTGCGACCGACGCGGCCGCGCAACTGGTGCAACTGGGCCAGGCCGAACTTGTCGGCGCGCTCGATGAGGATGGTGTTGGCGCTGGGCACGTCGATGCCGGTCTCGATGATGGTCGAGGCCACCAGCACGTTGAAGCGCTTGTGGTAGAAGTCGCTCATCACCTGTTCCAGCTCGCGCTCGTGCATCTGTCCGTGGCCGATGCCGATGCGCGCCTCCGGGACCAGTTCGGCGAGGTCGCGGGCGCACTTCTCGATGGTCTTCACTTCGTTGTGCAGGTAGTACACCTGGCCGCCGCGCAGCAGTTCGCGGAGCAGCGCTTCCTTGATCACCGCGTTCTGCTGCTCCATGACGAAGGTGCGCACCGACAGGCGGCGCGCCGGCGGCGTGGCGATGATGGACAGGTCGCGCATGCCGGAGACGGCCATGTTCAGGGTCCGCGGGATCGGCGTGGCGGTGAGGGTGAGGATATCCACTTCGCTGCGCAGGGCCTTGAGCTGCTCCTTCTGGCGCACCCCGAAGCGGTGTTCCTCGTCGATCACGACCAACCCCAGGTTGGCGAACTTCACGTCTTCCTGGAGCAGCTTGTGGGTCCCGATGAGGATGTCGATCTTGCCTTCGGCCAGTAGCCGCGCGGCGTTCTCGACTTCCTTGGCGCTCTTGAAGCGGCTCATCACCTCGACGCTCACCGGCCAGTCGGCGAAGCGGTCGCGGAAGCTGTTGTAGTGCTGCTGGGCGAGCAGGGTGGTGGGCACCAGCACCGCCACCTGCTTGCCGCTATGCACGGCGACGAACGCCGCGCGCATCGCCACTTCGGTCTTGCCGAAGCCGACGTCGCCGCAGACCAGGCGGTCCATGGGCCTGGGCGCGAGCATGTCGGCGACCACCGCCTCGATGGCGCTTTGCTGGTCCGGCGTCTCCTCGAACGGGAAGCCGGCCGAGAAGGTCGCGTAGTCGGCCTGCGGATCCTTGAACGCGAAGCCTTCGCGGGCGGCGCGGCGGGCGTAGATGTCGAGCAGTTCGGCGGCGACGTCGCGAACCTGTTCGGCGGCCTTGCGCTTGGCCTTCTGCCAGGTTTCCAAGCCGAGTCGGTGCAGCGGCGCCAGGGCGTCGTCGGCGCCGGTGTAGCGGGCGATCAGGTGCAGGTTGGCGACCGGCACGTAGAGTTTGGCGTCCTCGGCGTATTGCAGCATGAGGAATTCCGCCTGCTGGTTGTCCACCTCGAGGGTGATCAGGCCCAGGTAGCGGCCGACGCCATGGTCGATGTGCACCACCGGCGCGCCTTCGCGCAGCTCGGTGAGGTTCTTGATCACCGCGTCGCCGCCGTCGCGGGTCTTTTCCCGGCGCCGGCGCTGCATGACGCGCTGGCCGAACAGCGGGCTTTCGGCGACCAGGGCGAGTGCCGGATGGTCCAGCAGCAGGCCCTCGTCCAGCGGCGCGATGCTGATCGCCAGGCGTGCCTGGCTGGCGAGGAAGGCCGGCCAGCCGTCGACTTCCTCGGGGCGCAGCTTCAGTCGGGCCAGCAGCTCCAGCAGGACTTCCCGGCGTCCGGGCGATTCGGCGCAGAACAGTACGCGGCCGGGGAACTCCTCGATGAACCGGCGCAGCGCGGCCAGCGGCTCGGCGGCCTTGGCTTCGATCGCCAGGTTCGGCAGCGGCAGGGCCGGGAAGCGCTCGCGCCCGACGCCCGGCTCGACGTCCTCCTGGCTGGCGACCACCCGTGGCCAGTTCTTCAGCCGGGCGAAGCAGTCTTCCACCGGAAGGAACACTTCCGCCGGCGGCAGCAATGGCCGTTCCGGATCGACCCGGCGGTCCTCGTAGCGGCTGCGTACGTCATTCCAGAACTGCTCGGCGGCCTGTTCGATGCCGGGCAGGGAGAACACCTGGGTGTCTTGCGGCAGGTAGTCGAAGAGGGTCGCGGTTTCCTCGAAGAACAGCGGCAGGTAGTACTCGATTCCCGAGGGTGTCAAACCGCTGGCGAGGTCCTGGTAGATCGGGCAGCGCCGGTAGTCGACGTCGAAGCGCTCGCGGAAGCGGCCGCGGAAACCGGTGACCGCTTCCTTGTTCAGGGGGAATTCGCGTGCCGGCAGCAGGCGGATTGACTCGACCTTGTCGATGGAGCGCTGGGTCTCCGGGTCGAAGGTGCGCAGGGTCTCGATCTCGTCGTCGAACAGGTCGATACGGAAGGGCAACTCGCTGCCCATCGGGAACAGGTCGATCAGTGCGCCGCGGACGGCGAACTCGCCGTGCTCGTAGACCGTGTCGACGCAGCGGTAGCCGGCGCCTTCCAGGCGCAGGCGCATCCGCTCGACGTCGAGTTTCTGGCCGACGTCGAGGACCAGGCTGCTGCCGAGCAGGAAGCGGGTCGGCGCCAGGCGGTGCAAGGCGGTGGAGATCGGCACCACCAGCACGCCGTGCTTGAGCTGCGGCAACTGGTAGAGGGCGGCGATGCGCTGGGAAATGATGTCCTGATGCGGCGAAAAGACGTCGTAGGGCAGGGTTTCCCAATCGGGGAAATGCAATACCGGCAGGTCGGGGGCGAAGAACCGCAGTTCCTGTTCCAGGCGTTCGGCATTCTGGCTGTCGGCGGTCAGCAGCAAGGTGAAGCGCTTGGCGGAACTGGCGGCCTCGGCGACAGCCAGGCTCAGCGCGGCACCGGGGAGGTTGCCCCAGTGTTGCTTGCCGGCGCTGGCCGGCAGGCTGGGAAGACGCAGTACGGACACGGGCAAGCTGGGCTCCGGTCGGGAATTTGACCTGCCGGATTGTAACTTTCCCGACTGCTGGATGTCAGTCTTCCGACTGCTGCAGATTGCCGAGCCTGGCCGGCGCGGTCATAATGTAGCCCCTTTTTTCATCCCCTACATGTGGAAGGTATTGCCCGTGACTCAGAAGCCCGACCAGTGTCTCGGTGAATGGATCGATCGTGAAGCCATCGCGGAAGCCATGATCCCGCTGATTGGCCAGCTCTACCGCAATAACAATGTGGTGACCTCGATCCATGGCCGTGGTCTGATCAACCGCTCGGTGATCGCGATCATGAAGGCGCATCGTTTCGCCCGTCATCGCATGGCTGATGACGCCGAGCTGTCGGTTCACGAGACGTTCCCGATCCTCAAGGCGATGAGCGAGCTCAAGCTGGGCGCCGCTTCCGTCGATCTGGGCAAGATGGTCGCCAAGTTCAAGGCAGAAGGTAACGGCCGCAGCATCGAGGACTTCGTCAAGGCCGAGCTGGCCGAAGTGGCCGGCAAGCAGAACGGCGATGCCCGCGAAGGCACCGACGTCGTGCTCTACGGCTTCGGCCGCATCGGTCGCCTGCTGGCGCGTATCCTGATCGAGAAGACCGGCGGCGGCGACGGCCTGCGCCTGCGCGCGATCGTCGTGCGCAAGGGCGCCGAGAACGACCTGGTCAAGCGGGCCAGCCTGCTGCGTCGGGACTCGGTGCATGGTCCGTTCGACGGCACCATCACCATCGACGAAGAAAACAACACGCTGACCGCCAACGGCAACCTGATCCAGGTGATCTACTCCAACGACCCGGCGTCGATCGACTACACCCAGTACGGCATCAAGAACGCCCTGCTGGTCGACAACACCGGCAAGTGGCGCGACGCCGAAGGCCTCGGCCAGCACCTGAAGTGCCCGGGGATCGATCGCGTGGTCCTTACCGCTCCGGGCAAGGGTGCGCTGAAGAACATCGTGCACGGTATCAACCACACCGACATCGGCGCCGACGACAAGATCATCTCGGCCGCCTCCTGCACCACCAACGCCATCGTGCCGGTGCTGAAGGCCGTCAACGACCAGTACGGCATCGTCAACGGTCACGTCGAGACCGTCCACTCGTACACCAACGACCAGAACCTGATCGACAACCTCCACAAGGGCAGTCGTCGTGGCCGCAGCGCGCCGCTGAACATGGTGATCACCGAGACCGGTGCCGCCACCGCCGCGGCCAAGGCCCTGCCGGTGCTGAAAGGCAAGCTGACCGGCAATGCGATCCGCGTGCCGACGCCGAACGTGTCCATGGCGATCCTCAACCTGAACCTGGAAAAGGCCACCACCCGCGAAGAGATCAACGAGTACCTGCGCCAGATGGCCATGCACTCGGACCTGCAGAAGCAGATCGACTTCGTCAGCTCCCAGGAAGTGGTTTCCACCGACTTCGTCGGTTCGCGCCATGCCGGCGTGGTGGACGCCGAGGCGACCATCTGCAACGACAACCGTGTCGTCCTGTACGTGTGGTACGACAACGAGTTCGGCTACAGCTGCCAGGTAGTGCGCGTGATGGAAGACATGGCTGGGGTCAACCCGCCGGCCTTCCCGCGTTGATGCGCGAGGCGTAGAGGAAAACGGGAGCTCTCGGGCTCCCGTTTTTCATTTCTGTGGATAACCAGAACAAGAAACTACTCACTTCGATTTAGGGTTTTTCAATGGATGGTCAACATCTGCACCAGGGCGAGCTGAAGCGTGGCC
>OBCD01000455.1_pt1 | contig 9800 bp, 7 predicted proteins | sample 1480921 | NCBI WGS metagenome assembly OBCD01 (sample SAMN05301501, study PRJEB22388) | human skin metagenome | isolation source: Infant 2 DOL 22 skin | host: Homo sapiens | place: USA: Pittsburgh, Magee-Womens Hospital of UPMC | collected 2013/2014 | reverse complement strand
TCGCCGAGGCGGTTCTCCAGGCCGAGGCCGAGGGTCGCCAGGCTTTCCCGGAAACCGTCGCGCATCGATGCCTGCACCGCCCTGCCGAGACCGCGACCGGCACCGCGACGCTGCGCCAGGGCCATGTTCTCCTCGATGGTGAGGTCCTCGCAGGTACCCGCCATGGGGTCCTGGAACACCCGCGCGACGCGGTTGGCGCGGGCCCAGACCGGCTTGCGGGTGACGTCTTCGTCGTCGATCAGGATCTGCCCGCTGTCGATCGGCAGGTCGCCGGATACCGCGTTGAGGAAGGTCGACTTGCCGGCTCCGTTGGAGCCGATCACGGTGACGAACTGGCCGGCCGGGATGTCCAGCGACAGGCCGCGCAGGGCGCGGGTCTCGATGGGGGTGCCGGGGTTGAAGGTGATCTTCAGGTTCTTCGCGCTGAGCATGGTCAGGCTCCCTTCTTGCCGAGCAGGCGTTTCTTCATCATCGGAATCACCAGGGCGACGGTGACCAGCACCGCGGTGACCAGGTTCAGGTCCTGGGCCTGCAAGCCGATGAAATCGCTGTTCAGCGCCAGGGCGATGAAGAAGCGGTAGACGATGGCGCCGAGGATCACCGCGAGGGTCGCCAGGATCAGCCGGCGCGAGGGCAGGATGCTCTCGCCGACGATCACCGCGGCCAGGCCGATGACGATGGTGCCGATACCCATGGAGATATCGGCGCCGCCCTGGGTCTGCGCGAACAGCGCGCCGGCCAACGCCACCAGCGCGTTGGAGATGGCCATGCCGAGCAGGATCATGCCGCCGGTGTTGACCCCCCTGGGCACGGGCCATCCGCGGGTTGGAGCCGGTGGCGCGGATCGCCAGGCCTTTCTGGGTGGTGAAGAACCAGTCCAGCAGCAGCTTCGCGGCGATCACGATGAACACCAGCAGCAGCGGGCGGAACACGTAGTCGCTGAGCCATTCCGGCTGCAGCAGGGTGAACAATGTCGGCTCGGCGATCAGCGGTACGTTGGGCTTGCCCATGATGCGCAGGTTGATCGAGTAGAGCGCGATCATCATCAGGATGCTGGCGAGCAGGTCCATGATCTTCAGCTTGACGTTGAGCAGGCCGGTGGCCAGCCCGGCCAGTGCGCCGGCTGCGGTGGCCGCCAGGGTCGCGCTGTACGGGTCCCAGCCGAGGGCGATGAGGGTCGCGCAGACCGCGCCGCCGAGCGGGAAGCTGCCGTCCACCGTGAGGTCGGGGAAGCGCAGCAGGCGGAAGGAGATGAATACGCCGAGTGCCACGAGGCTGAAGATCAGGCCGATCTCCAGGGCACCGAACAGGGAAAACAGAGACATGACTTCGTAACCGAGTGCGTGAAGGCAGGATTATCGTGCCGTCCGGCCACGGGCGGGACGCCCGCGGCCGGCGGCCGCTTTTTTTACTTGATGACTTCCGCGGCCGACTTGAGCAGTTCGTCGGACAGGGTCACGCCTTGCTTCTGCGCGGCCCCGGGATTGACGAACAGCTGCAGGTTGTCGCTGGTCTCCGGCTTGATCTCGCCCGGCTTCTCGCCCTTGAGGATGCGCACCACCATGCGGCCGGTCTGCTTGCCCATCTCCTTGTAGTTGATGCCGAGGGCGGCGATGGCGCCGCGCTTGACGCTGTCGGTGTCGGAGGCGATCAGCGGGATCTTCGCGTCGTTGCCGACCTTGACCAGCGCCTCGTAGGCGGACACCACGTTGTTGTCGGTGTTGGTGTAGATCGCGTCGACCTTGCCGACCAGGCTGCGCGCCGCCGAGCTGACGTCCACCGAACGCGGGGCCGAGGCTTCGACCAGGCTCAGGCCCATCTTCGGCAGCAGCTCCTTCAGCTCCTTGACCACCACCACGGAGTTGGCTTCGCCCGGGTTGTAGACCATGCCGATGCGCTTGGCGCCCGGCACCACTTTCTTGATCAGCTCGATCTGCTTGTCCAGCGCGAGCATGTCGGAAACCCCGGTGACGTTGGTGCCGGAGGCTTCCCAGCTCGGCGTCAGGTGCGCGCCGACCGGGTCGGTGACGGTGCTGAAGACGATCGGGATGCTCTTGGTCGCGGCCACCAGCGCCTGGGCCGACGGAGTGGCGATGCCGACGATCACGTCGGGCTTGTCGCCGATGAACTTGCGGGCGATCTGCGCGGCGGTGCCGGTGTTGCCCTGGGCGCTCTGGTACTGCCACTTGAGGTTCTTGCCGTCTTCGTAGCCGGCCTCCTGGAGGGCCTCCTTGACCCCGTCGCGAGCGGCGTCCAGCGCCGGGTGCTCGACGATGGCGGTCACGGCCACCGACTTCTGCTCGTCGGCGTTGGCGCCGAAGGACAGGGCCATGCCAAGGGCCAGGGCACTGAGGGGCAACCATTTATTCTTATAGGCCTGCATCATGCGGCGATCTCCTGATTGTATTGGCGCGCTGTAGCGAATTGTTCTGATTGGGCGGTGCGGGTACAGCGTGGCCGAAACATCGCATTTTTCGCGCAAGTCGTCAGCAGGTTTGATGTTTTTTCTTGCGGCGGGATTACCGCTGGGGGGGCGGGCAAGGGGGAGTGCCTGCCCTTTGCGAAAATTCGATGAGGCCCCGCGTGGCCTCCGAACAGAAGGTCATCGGTTTCGAGCCCAACCAAAGATATGTGGCCAATTGATGGCCTTGTGGTAAACGTCTCCCGAGTTGCAAGGACGCGTACCGCACCGCCTGCCTGGGAGCGGTGCTTTGCGCCCGGTCTGCGTGCCTGCCATGGGGGTGGGCTCTGGGGGATGCATGGTGGGGCGTTGGAGTGCGTGGATCGTCGCCGTGGCGATCTGTCTCATGGTCGGGGACGCGACCGCCGCTGGCTGGCGTTCGGCAAACTTCCGTGTCTATAGCGGCGACTACAACGGCGACGGTCAGCCGGACCTCTACCTGAAGGCGGTCACTTCGGTGGTCGTGGTGGGGGGCGAAGTGGCTACGCCGATTCCGCTCCTGCCACCGTTGAAGAATGTCGTCCTGCTGCGCAATGGTGCCAGCTACAGCGCCCTCTACGATCCACCGGCGGCGGATCTGAACGCCGTGGCCTGGACGGCGGCGCCCTACCAGAGCTTCATCGGCGACCTGAATCGCGATGGCATCCTCGACCTGGTCCTGCAGCCGAACGATTCCAGCGACTCGCTGCTGATCGTCAGCGGCAACCCTTCCGCGCACGGCGTACTGCAGGTAGCCAGCGGTACCGGGCGTTGAGTCAGGAGATATGGGGGCGGCCTGCTCAAGGATCGTCGGAAGTAAGTGTGCAGGCATATAAAGGATCGCTTCCTGATGTTCATGTTGGTATAGCGTTTTTGACCTTTAATCCCCCTCGTGAAAGTGGGTATCCAACATTTGTGGATTGGCGCTTGGGACAGCCGGGGGGTAAGAGGGGATTATGCCGCTGTCTCTTTGTTTCTTTATAAGAGTGCGCAGGTCTATAGGAGGGATTTAGTTGAGGTCAAGGAGAATGAGTTGGGATGAATGGGCGCTTTTATGACTCGGTGCTCGGGCGGTTTAATCAAGGCTGTTAGAAGCATGGGTGGGAGAGTTGATAGGAGCCCATCCATTTGAGTGGTAGCCGCCAAGGAGGGTGGCATGGACTTACTGAATGAAAGTAACTCATCATGAGTTTTCGGTGACTTGATGAAGAGATACGATATTTTAGCCTTGGTGGAATTATCTGAGGAAGTGCCTAGGCCTAAGGTAAAAGGTGTTGCGAGTGGATACTCTCCGCAGCATAAATTTCGTCAGGTGGAATATCTTGCTAGTGGGGTCCATACCTATCCTGGAGATAAAGTCATCTATCCGGGAGAGGCTGTTGTGGCTAGGATAAAGTTTGCTAGCTGGGAGTTCTTCGGTAATGACGTGAAGGTTGGTGATGTCTTTGAAATCAGGGAGCTTGATCGTGTCGTAGGGGTGGGGGTAGTTAAAGAAATATTTTGAATTTCTCTAGCTTGAAAATGGTGCGGTTATTTGAGTGTTTCTTTATAAGGGTGCGCAAGTTTGTAGGGGCTTGTTTTGCCTGGGAGGGTTTGTTTGAACGGCTGGGCTGGGTAGAATAATTTTCCTGTTGCCGTTATAGATAGGTTTCTGGGTGAAATGGTTGGTATTTGCGGTGAATTTTAAATGAATGAGGATGGTTTGGGTGGGTTTTGTTTTGCTGTTTATGGATGTGTGGGTAAGTATTTATTCTTGTTGAGATATATCAATTGTCATGGTAAGGGTTGAAGTTTTCATGAATATGGTGTGAGGTTGAGCGCCAGAGAGGGATGTGATGGCTGATTTTGAATATTATATTAAAGCTGGTATGGCGCTACGGTGTAATTCAGAAGGGTTGTGGTATTTGTCCATGGGGGATCAGGTCTTTTTTCTCCAGGAGGAAGAGAGTTTTTGGAGGGTTCTGGTTTTATTGGAGAAACCTTACGAAGAGGTTAGGGAAAAGCTTGAGGGGGGATTTTGTTACTTAAATGTTGTTTTGGCGGGACTGGATAGTGAGTCTGACTACTGGATTGGTTTGGCACTTTCTTGGATAGAGCAAGGAGGAGTAGAAGTCAGTGATGTACTACTAGCACGCTTGGAGGGGGTGGTTGAGGGGCGGAGCGCCTCTCAAAAAAATAGGCATAAAGCTTTTTCAGTATTGAGAAAGATAGGTGGGTAACTAATGGATATTTATTTTTCTAAAGGCATGGTTGCTTTAGTCAGTTTATAGAGTGGGGTTTTGACGTTTTGCAGTGAGTGTTGTTAATGGTTTCTTGTTTTTTAAGGTGTTATTGTTTTTTTGTTATGGCTGCTATTCACATCAATATCAGCCCACGCCATCGACAAGAAAGTCAACAACGTCACCATCATGCGTGTGGGCTTTATGGTGGACGCGAATTCTCCGGGTGGAGGCTGGGGCTTCATCGTCAGCAAGCCGGGAGCGGCGGATTGCGGCTTTGGCCTGATGCGCCTGCCGCCGATGAATACCGATGCCGGCAAGGCCATGCTGTCGCTGATGCTGAGCGGCCAGGCCACACAGAACAAACTGCCGGAAATCGCCTATTCGGCCAGCGCCACGGTGAACGCGGTATGCCAGATCACTTCGGCGCAGATAGACAGCGGCGCCTGGGGAGAAAGGTACGAGGCCGCAGCCCCGTACCTAGGCGAGAGTGCTTAGAGCGCGGCGATCTTCTGCCGTTGCTCGGCCAGCTTGGCCAGGGCCTGTTCGGCCTCGGCTAGCTTGGCGCGTTCCTTCTCGATCACGTCGGCCGGGGCCTTGGCGACGAAGCCTTCGTTGGACAGCTTGCCGCCGACGCGCTTGACCTCGCCTTCCAGGCGCTGGATCTCCTTGTCCAGGCGCCCCAGTTCGGCGCTCTTGTCGATCAGGCCGGCCATCGGCACCAATACTTCCATGTCGCCGACCAGGGCGGTGGCGGACATCGGCGCTTCCTCGCCGGCTTCCAGCACGCGGATGCTTTCCAGCTTGGCCAGTTTCATCAGCAGCGGCTCGTTGTCGGCCAGGCGGCGGTGGTCGCTGGGCGAGGCGTTCCTGAGGATGATGTCGATGCGCTTGGCCATGGAGATGTTCATCTCGCCGCGGATCTGCCGTACGCCGAGCATCAGCGCCTTGACCCATTCGATGTCGCCTTCGGCGGCGGCGTCGATCCTGCCTTCGTCGGCCACCGGCCAGGGTTGCAGCATCAGGGTCGGACCTTCCTTGCCGGCCTGGCCCTTGATGCGCTGCCAGATTTCCTCGGTGATGAACGGCATGAACGGGTGCGCCAGGCGCAGGGCCGTCTCCAGCACGCGGATCAGGGTGCGACGAGTGCCGCGCTGGCGCTCGATGGGGGCGTTCTCGTCCCACAGCACCGGCTTGACCAGCTCCAGGTACCAGGCGCAGTACTCGTCCCAGATGAACTCATAGAGGGCCTGGGCGGCCAGGTCGAAGCGGAAGGCGTCGAGCTGGCGGGTGACTTCCTGCTCGGTGCGCTGCAACTGGGAGATGATCCAGCGGTCGACCGAGGACAGCTCGACCGGCTCGCCGTTGACCCCGGTGTCCTGGCCATCGGTGTTCTCGATGACGAAGTTGGCGGCGTTCCAGATCTTGTTGCAGAAGTTGCGGAAGCCTTCGACGCGGCCCATGTCGAACTTGATGTCGCGGCCGGTGGAGGCCAGCGAGCAGAAGGTGAAGCGCAGGGCGTCGGTGCCGTAGCTGGCGATGCCTTCGGGGAATTCGGCGCGGGTCTGCTTGGCGATCTTCTCCGCCAGCTTCGGCTGCATCATGCCGCTGGTGCGTTTCTGCAGCAGGGTATCGAGGTCGATGCCGTCGACGATGTCCAGCGGGTCGAGTACGTTGCCCTTGGACTTGGACATCTTCTGGCCCTGGCCGTCGCGCACCAGGCCGTGGACATAGACGGTCTTGAACGGGATCTGCGGGGTGCCGTCGGGGTTCTTCACCAGGTGCATGGTGAGCATGATCATCCGCGCGACCCAGAAGAAGATGATGTCGAAGCCGGTGACCAGCACGTCGGTGGGGTGGAAGGTCTTGAGGAACTCGGTCTGCTGCGGCCAGCCGAGGGTGGAGAAGGTCCACAGGCCGGAGCTGAACCAGGTGTCGAGAACGTCTTCGTCCTGGCGCAACTCGACCTCGTTGCCGAGCTTGTGCTTGGTGCGCACCTCGACCTCGTCGCGGCCGACGTAGACGTTGCCGGCCTCGTCGTACCAGGCCGGGATGCGGTGGCCCCACCAGAGCTGGCGGCTGATGCACCAGTCCTGGATGTCGCGCATCCAGGAGAAGTACATGTTCTCGTACTGCTTGGGCACGAACTGGATACGGCCGTCTTCCACGGCGGCGATGGCGTCTTCGGCCAGCGGCTTGGTGCTGACGTACCACTGGTCGGTCAGCCAGGGTTCGATGACGGTGCCGGAGCGGTCGCCCTTCGGTACTTTCAGTGCGTGGTCGTCGACCTTCTCGAGCAGGCCCATGGCCTCGAACTCGGCGACGATGGCCTTGCGCGCGGCGAAGCGGTCCATGCCGGCGTAGCTCTGCGGCAGGCTGGGGTCGAGGTTCGGGTTGACGCTGCCGTCGAGGTGGAACACCTGGGCCTGGGCCAGCACCGCGGCGTTCTTGTCGAAGATGTTGATCAGCGGCAGGTCGTGGCGCTTGCCCACTTCGTAGTCGTTGAAGTCGTGGGCCGGGGTGATCTTCACGCAGCCGGTGCCGAATTCGCGGTCGACGTACTCGTCGGCGACGATCGGGATGCGCCGGCCGACGATCGGCAGTTCGGCGAACTGGCCGATCAGCTTGGCGTAGCGCTCGTCTTCCGGGTGCACCGCGACCGCGGCGTCGCCCAGCAGGGTTTCCGGACGGGTAGTGGCGACCACCAGGTAGTCCAGGCCTTCGCTGGTCTTCGCGCCTTTCACCAGCGGGTAGCGCAGGTGCCAGAGGTGGCCCTTCTCGTCGTGGTTTTCCACTTCCAGGTCGGAAATCGCGGTGTGCAGCTTGGTGTCCCAGTTCACCAGGCGTTTGCCGCGGTAGATCAGGCCGTCTTCATGCAGGCGCACGAAGGCTTCCTTGACCGCTTCGGAGAGGCCGTCGTCCATGGTGAAGCGCTCGCGCGACCAGTCCACCGAGGAGCCCAGGCGACGAATCTGCCGGGTGATGTTGCCGCCGGACTGTTCCTTCCATTCCCAGACCTTCTCCAGGAACTTCTCCCGGCCGAGGTCGTGGCGGCTCACGCCCTGGGCGCCGAGCTGGCGCTCCACCACCATCTGGGTGGCGATGCCGGCGTGATCGGTGCCCGGCTGCCACAGGGTGTTGCGGCCCTGCATGCGGCGGTAGCGGATCAGCGCGTCCATTATCGCGTTGTTGAAGCCATGGCCCATGTGCAGGCTGCCGGTCACGTTCGGCGGCGGGATCATGATGGTGTAGGGCTGGCCTTCGCCGCTCGGAGCGAAGTAGTCGTTGGACTCCCAGGTCTCGTACCAGGAAGTCTCGATGGCGTGCGGCTGGTAAGTCTTGTCCATGCGAAAGGGGACCAAAGCTGAATATGGCTGGGGAAAATGCGAAGAAAGTTCGGGAGTATAGCGGGGATGGCGGCCCGGGGGTAAGGCCGCGGGCCGCGGCGGGCGCCCGCCGCGTCCGGATCAGCCGTTGCGTTGGCCGAGCAGGCGACCCAGGCGGGCTTGCAGGCGGCGGCGCAGTTCGGCTTCGATCTGCGGGGCGAAGTCGTCGATGACTTCCTGCAGGATGAGTTCGGCGGACGCTCGCAACTCGTCGTCCAGGCGCTCCTGTTCGGCGGGCGCCAGCCCTGCCGTGGTGGCTGCCGCGGCCTGCGGCTCTGGCGCGCGGGGGGCGGTACCGGGGGAGACGACGTCGGAGAGCAGGGGAATGTTGTCCGGCTCGAAGGATTCGGTCAGCAAGGGCGGCTCGTTCCGTTCGTAGAGCAGGTCGTGGATCGACTCCAGATCATCGAGCAACTGCTCCGGGGGTTGTGTCGGTTTGTGGCTGTCCATGGTCGTGCACTTCAGATACGCGGCAGGCGATGATCCTGTAGAGGATAGCCCTGCTCCCGGTAGAAGCGGAATTTATCCCGTGCCGCCTGGCGGATCGCCGGCTCCTCGACCACCAGTTCGGCCACCCGCGAAAAGTTCGCGACGAAGCCGGGGGCTTCGAGGGTCAGGTTGATCAGCAGGTCGCGATGGTTCCCCGGGGTCTCTCCCAGACCCAGGGCGACGGGCGCCTCGGCGTCTTCCTCGGCCAGGCTGTGAGGAATGAAAGCCTCGCCGCGGAAGCTCCACAGGCGGCCGTCCAACTCGCTGCGCTGCGCCTCGTCGGCGCAATGCAGGTAGACCCGCATGCCCTGCCGCCAGGCCTTCTCGGCCAGGCGGCAGGCGACCTGCAGGCGCGCCGACGGATCGGCGCTGGGGATCACGTAGAAATCGACCCGGGTCACTTGGCCCGTTCCAGCAGGTACTGGGTCAACAACGGAACCGGGCGGCCGGTGGCGCCTTTGTCCTTGCCGCCGCTGATCCAGGCGGTGCCGGCGATGTCCAGGTGCGCCCAGTGGTATTTCTTGGCGAAGCGCGAGAGGAAGCAGCCGGCGGTGATGGTGCCGGCCTTCGGCCCGCCGATGTTGGCGATGTCGGCGAACGGGCTGTCCAGCTGTTCCTGGTATTCGTCGAACAGCGGCAATTGCCAGGCGCGGTCGTCGGCGAACTCGCCGGCCTTGAGCAGTTGCCTGACCAGCGCTTCGTTGTTGCCCATAAGGCCCGAGGTGTTGCTGCCCAGGGCGACGATGCAGGCGCCGGTGAGGGTGGCGATGTCGATCACCGACTGCGGCTTGAAGCGCTCGGCGTAGGTCAGTGCGTCGCACAGCACCAGGCGCCCTTCGGCGTCGGTGTTGAGGATCTCGACGGTCTGCCCGCTCATGGTGGTGACGATGTCCCCCGGACGGGTGGCTCCGCCGCTGGGCATGTTCTCGGCGCAGGCGAGCAGGCCGACCAGGTTGATCGGCAACTGCAGTTCGAGCACCGCGCGGAAGGTGCCGAAGACGCTGGCGGCGCCGCACATGTCGAACTTCATCTCGTCCATGCCCAGGCCCGGCTTGAGGCTGATGCCGCCGGTGTCGAAGGTGATGCCCTTGCCGACCAGCACGTGCGGGGCCTGGTCCTTCTTCGCGCCGTTGTATTGCAGGATGATCAGCCGCGGCGGCTGGTCGCTGCCCTGGGCGACGGCGAGGAACGAGCCCATGCCCAGCTCGGGCAGTTTCTTCTCGTCGAGGACCTCGACCTTCAGGCTCTTGAACTCCTTGGCCAGGC
>OBCD01000454.1_pt1 | contig 9824 bp, 5 predicted proteins | sample 1480921 | NCBI WGS metagenome assembly OBCD01 (sample SAMN05301501, study PRJEB22388) | human skin metagenome | isolation source: Infant 2 DOL 22 skin | host: Homo sapiens | place: USA: Pittsburgh, Magee-Womens Hospital of UPMC | collected 2013/2014 | reverse complement strand
TGGCTGCTTCCTTCCGGACCTGACCAGGTTGACGGGTAATCGTTGCGGGGGGACCGACAGGGCCACCATTGCAGCCTACCCTCGGGTAGGCCGCGCCATTCTACCGGCTTGCGCGTAAGTTACAACCACTTCAAGCACTTACGTTTGCAATCCATTTCGCGAAAGCGGTTCATTGCTGCTGGATCAGACCCTCCGGCGGCGGCTGGGTCGATACGCTCAGCTCGGTATCGACATACAGGTCCAGGGTGCCCCAGCCCGGCTTGGTGCTGAACGACGCATACTTCTCCTCACCGCGATGGAAGGAGAAGGCGATCCGGTAATCGCTGCCGCCGAACAGCTTCACCGGAAACTCGCGGACCTGGCCGGGCCGGATCTCCCCGGAGAAGGTTTCCACGCCCTGCTCCTTGTAGCTGTAGGCAATCGGCGCCGAAGCCTGGCCACTGTAATGCAGCAGGATGCGCGGCCGCTCGCTCCAACCCACGTAGGCGCCGAACAGCACCACCAATGCGAGCACGCCCAGCAACCGCTGCTTTCTTGCCTTGTCCATCGTTAACTCCAGTCTTCGGAAATCTTTCGCAGCAGCGCCGCCGCTTCAGCGGGCGACGCCGTGCTCGTCGAACAGTTTCAGCAGGCCGTCTTCGTCGAGCACCTTCACGCCCAGCTCGTTGGCCTTGGCCAGCTTCGAGCCGGCGCCGGGCCCGGCGACCACGCAGTGGGTCTTGGCCGACACCGAGCCGGCCACCTTGGCGCCGAGCCCTTCCAGCTTGTCCTTGGCCACGTCCCGGCTCATCGCCTCCAAGGTGCCGGTCAGCACCCAGGTCTGCCCGGCCAGAGGCAGGCCTTCGACCGCCTTGCGCTCGCTCTGCCAATGCATGCCGAACTCACGCAACTGCGCCTCGATGGCCAGGGCACGCTGCACGTTGGCCGGCTCGTCGAAGAAATCGCGCAGGCTTTTCGCCGCTCGCTCGGGCAGACGCTCCACCTGGCGTAGATCGAGCCAGTCGGCGCGGATGATGCCGTCGAGCGAACCGAAGCGGCTGGCCAGCTTTTCCGCGCCGGTGGCGGCGATGAAGGGAATGTTCAGCTTGTCGATGAAACCGGCCAGCGAGGCACAAGCGGCGAACTCCGCGGCGACCTCGCCCTCTTCCTGCAACTGCACGCCATGTTCGGCATCGTGCAACTGGGCGATCACCTGGCGGTTGTGCTCGTCGGCGAAGAAGTTGTGGATCTCGTAGGCTACCTCGGCGCCGACGTCCGGCAGGTAGGTCAACACTTCCGGGAGCGCCTTGCCGATCCGCTCGAGCGAACCCAGCGAACGCGCCAGCAGCTTGGCGGTTTCCTCGCCGACGTCGGGAATCCCCAGGGCGAAGATGAAGCGCGCCAGCGAAGGCTTGCGGCTATCGGCGATGGCCGCCAGCAGGTTGTTGGTGGACAGCTCGGCGAACCCTTCCAGCTCGAACACCTGTTCATAGGTCAGGGTATAGAGATCCGCCGGCGAGGCGACCAGCCCGCGATCCACCAGTTGCTCGACGATCTTGTCGCCAAGACCGTCGATGTCCATTGCCCGGCGCGATACGAAATGGATGATCGCCTGCTTCAACTGCGCCTGACAGGAGAGGCGGCCGACGCAGCGATAGATGGCGCCCTCGCTGATCGACTCCTTGCCCTTGCTGCGCTTGACCAACTGGGTCCGCTCCACGGCCGAGCCGCAGACCGGGCAATGCTCGGGCACCTCGATAGCCTGCGCATCCGCCGGGCGGCGCTCGAGCACCACCTGCATGACCTGCGGAATCACATCGCCAGCACGGCGGATCACCACCGTATCGCCGATGCGCAGGCCCAGGCGGGCGACTTCATCCATGTTGTGCAGGGTCGCATTGGACACCGTGACGCCGGCCACCTGCACCGGCTTGAGGCGTGCCACCGGGGTCACGGCGCCGGTGCGGCCGACCTGGAACTCGACACCCAGCAGCTCGGTCAGCTCCTCGCGCGCGGGGAACTTGTGGGCGATCGCCCAACGCGGCTCGCGCGCGCGGAAGCCCAGTTCGCGCTGGAAGGCGATGCGGTTGACCTTGAACACCACGCCGTCGATCTCGTAGGCCAGCGCATCGCGTCGGCGACCGATGTCGTCGTAGTAGTCGCGGCAGGCCTGGGCGCCCTTGACCAGGCGCAGCTCGCGACTGATGGGGATACCCCAGCCGCGGAACGCCTCGAGGATGCCCACCTGGGTGTCCGGCAGCGTCCCGCTGACCTGGCCGAAGCCGTAGGCACAGAACTCCAGCGGGCGACTGGCGGATCTTCGAATCCAGCTGGCGCAGGCTGCCGGCCGCCGCGTTGCGCGGGTTGGCGAAGGTCTTGCCGCCGGTTTCCACGGCCTTGGCGTTGAGCGCCTCGAAACCGGCCTTGGACATGAACACCTCGCCGCGCACTTCGAGGATCTCCGGCCAGCCTTCGCCGTGCAGCTTCAGCGGTACGTTGCGAATGGTGCGTACGTTGCTGGTGATGTCCTCGCCGCTGCTGCCATCGCCGCGCGTGGCGCCGCGCACCAACTGGCCGCGTTCGTAGAGCAGGCTGACGGCCAGGCCGTCCAGCTTCGGCTCGCAACTGTACTCGACCTCCGCGCCACCGCCGAGCAGGTCGCCGCCAGGCAACAGGTCGGCCAGTCCTTCGCGTACGCGGCGGTCGAAGTCCAGCAGGTCCTGCTCCTCGAAAGCGTTGCCGAGGCTGAGCATGGGGATCTCATGGCGCACTTCGCCGAACGCCGAGGCCGGCGTGCCGCTGACCCGCTGGGTCGGCGAGTCGGGCGTCAGCAGTTGCGGGTACTCGGTCTCCAGCGCCTGCAACTCGCGGAACAGGCGATCGTATTCGGCGTCGGGAATGCTCGGTTCGTCGAGCACGTAGTAACGGTAGTTGTGGGTGTCCAGTTCGGTTCGCAGTTGCGCGATGCGTTCGGCGGCAGCCTGGGTGTCGGTCATGGTGGGAGTCCGTGAAACGAAAAGAGCAGCCTCGGCTGCTCTATAGAGTAGTTCGCCCCCTCTCCCGCACGAAGAAAGGGGCTGTGGCCGGATCAGCGCTTCTGCATCAAGCTGCGGCGCTCATGGTCGATGATGCGCTGGCGGTAGTGCTCGATGGTCTGGGCGGTCAGCACGCTGCGCTGCTCGTCCTTCAGCTCGCCGTTCAGCTCGTGGGCCAGCTTGCGCGCGGCGGCGACCATCACGTCGAAGGCCTGCTTCGGATGGCGCGGCCCCGGCAGGCCGAGGAAGAAGCTCACGGCGCGGGTGCTGAAGTTGTCGATGTCGTCCAGGTCGAAAGTGCCCGGTTTCACCGCATTGGCCATGGAGAACAGGATCTCGCCATTGCCGGCCATGCTTTCGTGGCGATGGAAGATGTCCATGTCGCCGAAGCGCAGGCCGCTCTCGAGGATGTTCTGCAGCAAGGCCGGCCCCTTGAAGCCGCTTTCGTCGCGGGCGATGACGTTGATGATCAGCACCTCGTCGACCGGAGCAGGTTCGGCAGCGACCGCAGGGGCTTTCTCCCGCTCTTTCTCCTTGCGTCCCTTCGACTTGCCCTTGCGTGGCTCCACCGGCTCGGCGGCATCGCTCGGGTCCGCCTCAAGGGCCAGCCCCTCGTCGAGGTCCAGATCGCCCTGGCGCGGCTCTTCCTGGCGCTTGCCGCCCTTGCGCTCCTTGGTTTCGCGGGCACTGACGCTGGGCAGGTCCTGTTCGTCGAAGGACGGCTCGCGATGCTCGACCACCCGCGCCGGCCCCAGCAGTTCAGCCGAGTCGCCGTCGTCGTCCGGCAGATTGGCGAAACTGCGGTCGAGCTTGAACTTCAACTTGCCCTTGCCGCCCCGCATCCGCCGCCAACCGTCGAAGAGAATGCCGGCGATCACGATAAGCCCGATAACGATAAGCCATTCGCGCAGACCGATATCCATGTAATTCCGTAGCCCCTAGTGAAAATGGTGAATAAAAAAATGAAAAAAGGACGTCCTGTCCCTTGAAACGTGGAGCCAACCTTGTTCTGACAGAACTTTCCCACGCGATACAAAAAGTGGCCATTAAACTAACATGCCCATGCACAAGTTTACACTGCCTGACACTCAGGCTTCAGCCAATGCGACCGCCTCTTCCACGTCAACTGCAACAAGCCGTGAACAGCCCGGCTCATGCATGGTCACGCCCATCAACTGATCGGCCATTTCCATGGCGATCTTGTTGTGGGTGATATAGATGAACTGCACCTTTTCCGACATCTCCTTCACCAATCGCGCATAACGTCCGACGTTGGCATCGTCCAATGGCGCATCGACTTCGTCGAGCATGCAGAACGGCGCCGGGTTCAACTGGAAGATGGCGAATACCAGCGCCAGCGCGGTCAGCGCCTTTTCCCCGCCGGACAACAAGTGGATAGTGCTGTTCTTCTTGCCCGGCGGGCGCGCCATGATCGCCACACCGGTATCGAGTAGATCTTCGCCGGTAAGTTCCAGATATGCCGTACCGCCGCCGAATACCTTCGGGAACAATGCCTGAAGGCCAGCATTGATCTGGTCGAAGGTTTCCTTGAAGCGATTGCGGGTTTCCCGGTCGATCTTGCGGATGACGTTTTCCAGCGTCTCCAGCGCTTCGGCCAGGTCGTCGTTCTGCGAGTCCAGGTAGCGCTTGCGCTCGGACTGCTGCTGGTACTCCTCGATCGCCGCCAGGTTGATCGGCCCCAGACGCTGGATACGCGCCGCGAGACTCTCGAGACGCTCCTCCCATTCGCGTTCGCTGGCATCCAGGGGCAGGTTGGCCAGTACCGTGTGCAGGTCGTAGCCGTCTTCGGCGAGCTGCTCCTGCAAGGCCTTGCGCCGCACCACCAGCCCCTGCCACTCCAGGCGCTGCTGCTCCAGCTGGCCACGCAGCAGTTGCGATTGCTGCTCGGCCTGGCCGCGGCGCTTCTCCACCTCGCGCAGTTCGCGATCGGCGTCTTCCAGGGCCAGCCGCGCCTGCTTGAGTTCGTCCTCAACGGCCATCCGTCGCTCCAGCAACTCCTCGAGCTTCATGCGCAGCTCTTCCAGCGGCGCCGCACCCTCCTCCAGATTGAGGTTGAGCTGTTCGCAACGCTCGTTGAGGCGCGCCGACTGCTGGTCGAGGCGCTCCAGGGCCTGCTGGGTGGAATTGTGCTGCGCCCTCAGCGAGCCGACCCGCACCGCCAGTTGGTGCGCATGGTCCTTGTGGGTACGGGCATCCTGGCGAATCCGGTCGAGCCGTTCGCGCAGGGCGTCACGCTCCGCCAGCAGGGTTTCCCGGCGCTCGGTGTCCAGCGCCATGCTATCCAGCGCTTCCTGCAGGGTCAGGCGCGCCTCGCTCAGTTGCTCCTGTTCCAGCGCGCGCTGCTCGGCCAGTTCCGCCACTTCTTCGTCGAGACGGCGGCGACGCAGTACCAGTTGCTCGACCTTGGCCTGCTGCGCGGACAACTGCGCCTTCAGCTCGCCGTGCCGGCGGCCCTCCTCCTGGACCTGGCGCCGCACCTGCTCGCGCGCGCCTTCCAGCTCGCGCTGCTCGTCGCGGGCCGCAGCCAGACGCTCCTCGCCCTCGGCGACGCGGGTTTCCAGGACCTCGCGCCGTTCCTGCAACGCCTCCAGTTCCTGGGCGCGGGCGAGCATGCCGCCTTGGGCCTCGTCGCTGCGCCGGACCCGCAGGAAGTGCCGGCCGACCCAGTAGCCATCACGGCTGATCAGGCTCTCGCCGTCGTCCAGGGCGCCGCGCTGGGCGAGCGCCTGTTCCAGGGTCTCCACCGGTTTCACCCGGGCCAGCCAGGGACTCAGGTCGGCGTCGGCGCGGACCTTGTCCAGCAGCGAACCGGCCGCCGTCGCGGCTCCGTGAGCGGGGCTGAGCAGGCGCAGCTCGCCCTTGCCGAAGCCGGCCAGGGCGAGCCCGTCGAAGCCGTCCAGCAAGACCGCCTGCAGATCCGCGCCGAGCACGGTCTCCACCGCCAGTTCCCAACCCGGCTCGACACGCAAGCCTTCGGCGAGGCGCGGACGTTGTTCCAGGCCCTGCTCGCGCAACCACTCCAATGCACCCTGTCCGGGGTCGAGAGCGGCCTGCTGCAGGGCCTCCAGCGAAGCGATGCGACCGTTCAGGCGCTGCAACTCGCCCTGCGCCTGGTGCTGTTCGGCGGCCAGTTGCTGCAATTCCTGGCGCAATTGTTCGAGCCGCTCGGCTTGGCCCTGCTCCTGCAATTGCAGTTCTTCCAGGGCCAGTTCGGCGATCGCCACCTGTTCGTTGAGTTCGAGGATCGCCGCGTCCTCGGGGTCGGCCGCCAACTGGCCACGCTCGTCCTGCAGGCGCCGCTCGCGATCCTGCAGGCGCTCCAGGCTCTGCTCCAAGTGCTGGATGCGCGACTGCTGCACCTCGGCCTGGCGGCGGGGTTCGGCGCTCTGCTGGTTGAAGGCATCCCACTGCTGCTGCCAGGCCTGCATGCCCTGCTCGGCCTGTTCCAGGGCGATGCCCGCTTCTTCCGCGGCGGCCGCGCTGAGTTCCTGTTCCGGTGCGAGCATGGCCATTTCCTCGGCCAGGGTCGCGAGCAAGGTACGGTCGTGCCCAAGGTGCGATTCGGTTTCCTGGCGGGTCCGTTCGGCTTCGCGCAAGTCGTCCTGCAACTGGCGCTGGCGCTGCTGGCCATGCTGGATGCTCTGCTCGACCCGGGCGATGTCGCCGCCGACCGAATAGAAGCGCGCCTGCACCTGGTTGAAGCGTTCGGACAACTCGTGATGGCCGTCGCGCAGCCGTTCGATGCCGGCATCGGCACCACGCTGCTCGGCCACCAGGGCCTCGAAGGCGATCTCCTGGTCGCCGATGACCCGCTCGCGCTGACCGACCTGCTCGTTCAGGTCGCGCCAGCGCACGGCACCCAGCTGGGCCTTGAGCTGGCGCTCCTCGGCCTTGTGTTCCTGGTATTTTTCCGCCGACTGGGCCTGCCGGTGCAGGCGTTCCAGTTGCCGCCCCAACTCTTCGCGCAGGTCGGTGAGGCGTGCCAGGTTTTCCTGGGTCCGACGGATGCGGCTTTCGGTTTCGCGGCGGCGCTCCTTGTACTTGGAAATACCCGCGGCTTCCTCGATGAAGTTGCGCAGGTCTTCCGGACGCGCCTCGATCAGCTTGGAGATCATGCCCTGTTCGATGATCGAGTAGCTGCGCGGCCCCAGGCCGGTGCCGAGGAAGATGTCGGTGATGTCGCGCCGCCGGCACTTGGTGCCGTTGAGAAAATAGGTGTTCTGCCCATCCCGCGAGACCCGCCGGCGAATGGATATCTCGGCGTACTGGGCGTATTCGCCCACCAGGGTGGTCTCGGCGTTGTCGAAGATCAGCTCGATGCTCGCCTGGCTCACCGGCTTGCGGGTATTCGAGCCGTTGAAGATGACATCGGTCATCGACTCGCCGCGCAGGTTCTTCGCCGAGCTTTCGCCCATCACCCAGCGCACCGCGTCGATGATGTTCGACTTGCCGCAGCCGTTCGGCCCTACCACTGCCGCCATGTTGCTGGGGAAGTTCACCGTGGTCGGATCGACGAAGGACTTGAACCCCGCCAGCTTGATGCTCTTCAGGCGCATGCGTGCGCTCCCGCCAGGGTCGCCATCAGCGTTCGGCGAGCGCGGCCAGCACCAGCTGGCAGTTGTGGCGGCCGTATTCCAGCAGGACCTCGCGGATCCTCGCCTCGTCACGGGCGATCACCGCTTGCAGGAGCTGGGCGAAACTGCCGAGGAACTGGTTCATTTCCGCCTTGCGCCGCTCCAGCGCCAGGTGGTAGGCGCGACTCACCGCCGGCAGCAGGTTTTCGACGGTCTCCTGCAGGTAGGGATTGTTCGCGAAAGGAAAGGCCGCGCGCATGATGTCGAAACTGGCCTCGACGAAGCCGTCGATATCGCTTTGCGCCAGGTTGTTCAGCAGGCGCTGCTGGATGGCCAGGAACGGTGCCAGCTCGGCTTCGCTGCGCCAGCGCCGGGCGACGCTTTCCGCCAGCAGGATGTAGAGCTGCACGATCAGCGCGTAGAGGCTTTCCACATGTTGCGGGGACAGTTCGGACACCTGGGCGCCGCGGCGCGGCAGGATGTTCACCAGGTGGCGGCGTTCGAGAATCAGCAGCGCCTCGCGGACCGAGCCGCGACTGACGTTGAGGGTCTGGGTGACCTTCTGCTCCTGGATACGTTCCCGTTCCTTGAGTTCTCCCCGGATGATGCGTTCCGCGAGGTGGTGGGCGATCTGCTCTGCCAGGCTGTCCGGGGCCTTGAACGTCATGGTGATCCTTTTATCCAGGGGCGCGTTTTCCGGGGGTATATGGATGGGAAGTGTAACACAGGGCGTTACCCCGCCGGCTTCCCGGCGAAGCGGCGGACAGAACGAAGGTTGGGATGGGGCGGGCCGGCCAAGGGAGGACAATTGTCAGACAATCTAACAAGATAAATACGAGGACTTCCCATGTTTGCCTCGCTTTCCTCTGCCTGGATGCTGCGTCTGAAAAAGTACGGCTACTGGATCTGGCTGATCGCGGTGCTCGGCATTCCGCTCAGCTACTGGTGGTCGCTCGGTAGCGACTATCCCAACGCCTGGCCCTGGCTGGTGATCAGCGTGGTGTTCGGGCTGATCCCGATCCTCGATGCCATCGTCGGCCGCGATCCAGCCAACCCCGAGGAAGCCAGCGAAGTGCCGGAGATGGAAGCACAGGGCTACTACCGCGTACTGTCCCTGGCCACCGTCCCGCTGTTGCTGGGCATGCTCGTCTGGTCCGGCTGGATCCTCGCCCACGAGACCCGCTGGGACTGGGTCGGCCAACTGGGCTGGATCCTGTCGGTGGGCACCGTGATGGGCGCCATCGGCATCACCGTCTCCCACGAACTGATCCACAAGGACCCGCAACTGGAACAGAACGCCGGCGGCCTGCTGCTGGCGGCGGTGTGCTATGCCGGCTTCAAGGTCGAACACGTGCGCGGCCACCATGTACACGTCTCGACCCCGGAAGATGCCTCGTCCTCGCGCTACGGCCAGAGCCTCTACTCGTTCCTCCCGCACGCCTACAAGCACAACTTCCTCAACGCCTGGCGCCTGGAGGCCGAGCGCCTGAAGCGCAAGGGCCTGCCGGCCCTGCACTGGCGCAACGAGCTGATCTGGTGGTACGCCATCAGCGCCCTCTTCCTGCTCGGCTTCAGCCTGGCCTTCGGCTGGCTGGGAGCGATCTTCTTCCTCGGCCAGTCGGTGATGGCCTTCACCCTGCTGGAGATCGTCAACTACGTCGAGCACTACGGCCTGCATCGGCGGCGTCTGGACAACGGCCGCTACGAACGCACCACGCCGGAACACTCGTGGAACAGCAATTTCCTCCTGACCAACCTGTTCCTTTTCCACCTGCAGCGCCATTCCGACCACCATGCCTACGCCAAGCGCCGCTACCAGGTGCTGCGCCACTACGACAGCAGCCCGCAACTGCCCAACGGCTACGCCGGGATGATCGTCCTCGCCCTGTTCCCACCGCTCTGGCGCGCCTACTATGCCGGCGAGGAATACCAGCTTACCGACACCCAGCGCATCTGAGCGTCCCGCCCTTGGGAAACGGCACCTTCGGGTGCCGTTTTCGTTTATGGGCAAACTGACTGACCTACAGGTCAAAAAATTATTTGACTCAAAAGTCAGTTTTTTCTAGATTCGCCTCCATAGCTCCTACCGTGGAGCCCTGTGCGGAAACCGCCCCACTCCGGCCGGTTCTCCTGCAAGGCCTAGAATTCAATAACAAGAACCGCCTGGAGGCACGCCTTGATCAGGTTCCTGCTCAATCGGGAGATCCGCGTCGAA
>OBCD01000449.1_pt1 | contig 9938 bp, 7 predicted proteins | sample 1480921 | NCBI WGS metagenome assembly OBCD01 (sample SAMN05301501, study PRJEB22388) | human skin metagenome | isolation source: Infant 2 DOL 22 skin | host: Homo sapiens | place: USA: Pittsburgh, Magee-Womens Hospital of UPMC | collected 2013/2014 | reverse complement strand
GCCTAAAAAACCTGAAAATGTTGATAATAAATCAGCCTATTTGATAGGGGCTGGATTAGCTTCTTTAGCTGCAGCATGTTTTTTAATTAGAGATGGACAAATGAAAGGCGAGAATATCCATATTTTAGAAGAGTTAGATATCTCAGGAGGAAGTTTAGATGGCATCAATATGGAGCATCATGGCTATGTAGTACGTGGTGGCAGAGAAATGGAAAATCATTTTGAATGCTTATGGGATTTATTCAGAAGTATACCATCACTTGAGCAAACTAATGCTTCTGTGTTAGACGAGTTTTATTGGTTAAATAAAGAAGACCCTAATTATTCTAAATGTAGAGCGATTGAAAGTGGAGGTAAGCGTATTGATACTGATGGTGATTTTACATTAACAAAAAAAGCAATTAAAGAAATTTTAAATTTATGTTTGATGAAAGAAGAAGATTTAGACGATGTTAAAATCACTGATGTCTTTTCAAGAGACTTTTTAAATTCTAATTTTTGGCTTTATTGGAAAACAATGTTTGCATTCGAGCCATGGCATTCAGCGATGGAGATGCGTAGATATCTTATGCGTTTTGTGCATCATATTGGTGGTTTAGCAGATTTTAGTGCATTAAAATTTACTAAGTATAATCAATATGAATCTTTAGTATTACCGATGATAGAATATCTAAAATCACATAGCGTGAACTTTGAATTTGGAGTACAAGTGAATAATATTTTAGTTGATGCAACACCATCTACTAAAATTGCTAGAGAAATCATTTTAACTAGAGATGATAAAGAAGAATCTATCCCGTTGACAGTTAATGACTTGGTATTTGTTACTAATGGAAGTATTACCGAAAGTTCAACCTATGGTGATAATGACCACCCTGCTCCTATAACACATTCTTTAGGTGGTAGTTGGACATTATGGAAAAACTTAGCTAATCAAAGTCCTGAATTCGGAAGACCTGAGAAATTCTGTGATCACATTCCAGCTAAAAGTTGGTTCGTATCAGCAACGGCAACAACAGATAATAAAAAAATAATCTCATATATCGAACAATTATGTAAAAGAGATGTTTTATCAGGTCGGACAGTCACAGGCGGTATCATTTCTGTCGCTAATTCGAGTTGGCAACTTAGTTTTACAGTGAACCGTCAGCAACAATTTAAGAAACAACCTAAAAATCAAGTTAGTGTATGGATTTACGCATTATACTCTGACGAAAAAGGAGACTTCATTAAAAAACCAATCACGGAATGTACTGGTAGTGAAATCTGTCAAGAATGGTTATATCATATGGGTGTTCCACAAGAGGAAATTGTTGAATTAGCTCAATCAGAATGTAACACGATTCCTGTTTATATGCCATATGTAACTGCATATTTCATGCCTAGAGCATACAAAGATCGACCGTTAGTAGTACCGAATGGCTCTAAAAATTTAGCATTTATTGGAAACTTTGCAGAAACAGCACGGGATACTGTATTCACTACAGAATATTCAGTTAGAACAGCTATGGAAGCTGTTTATCAATTATTGGATGTTGATAGAGGTGTACCTGAAGTTTATGCCTCTGAATTTGATGCACGCGTACTGATGGATGCATTTTATGAATTAAATGATCGTAAATCTTTACATGAACTTGTTAATAAAAACTTTATTAAAAGATCAGTATTAAATACAGTGCTGAAGAAAATACGTGGTACTTTCATTGAAGAATTGTTACGTAAACATAAATTACTATAGTGTAATTAAATGATAAATATAACTGTCGTCCAAGATTAGAATTTTGGCGACAGTTTTTTCTATCATTGATATTAATAATGATTTAAGAGCTATGACGCAAATCTTTCGAAAAAGTAGTCGTAAAATTGTTGTGTAATTTCTTTTGGATAAATAAATATTCTGCTGAATTTTACATAAATGTCAACTGTGAAATAAAAAAGGTTAAATAATAACGTAGATTTGTATTAAAAGAAATTATTATAATGATAATCATAGATGAACGCCTTTATTAGTACAGAAAAAAGACAATTTCTATCAAAAATTTTAATAGAAATTGTCTTTTTATATTACTTATGAACTCAATGATTCAACGATTTAAATGCTAATAGATCATCTTATTATCTAGCATAAACACTTATATCATTAGTGAAATTAATCTAGTGTATCTTGAATATCTTTCTTTGTTTGTTCGATATCATCTGTTTTTTCTTCGTTTTGTTCTTTAAGTTTTTCTTCTACTTCTTTGGCTTTTTCTGCTGATTTTTTTTCGAATTCTTTATTTGTCATAAAAATTCACCTCTTTAATAGGATTTCTGTTTACACAAATGTTTTACCACGTTATTCTATTAATAAACGTTTGTAGGACTATAGATGTATTTCATGATATTTTAAAGACAATTAAACGATCTTCATATATAATAATTTTGAGGTGAACAGTATGTCTTTTCTTAGGAAACACACCGAAATTATATTTAGTTATATCATCGGTATCGTTTCACTTTTTACAGGTCTCATTATTTTTATTAACTTACCTTTAATCAAACAATTTAAAGGTGACAAAAAGGTTGATACGCATGTGCATAACGTATGGGAATTCCTAAATGCCTTTTTTGCCGAGATTATAAAAGTGATGAGTAAATTTATTGGTGGCTTTCCAATTACAAGTGCCATAGTAATCATCGTATTTGGTATTCTAGTGATGCTGTTAGGTCACACTTTATTTAGAACTATTAAATACGATTATGACATTTCAATTTTCTTTTTAGTTATTGGCATTATGTACTTTATCATTACATTATTGCTAATGACACAAGTGTATGGCTTTTTTGCTATCGTCTTTATTATTCCTTTTACAGTTCATATTGGTTACATAGTTTATAAAGATGAGTTGAACCAAGACAATCGAAAGAACCATTATATGTGGTTATCTTATTACCCAAATTTCGCTATATGGACGTATTGACGCAAATGAAATTGAATCAATTGATATTTTAAGTGTAAATACATTCTTCATTATTATGTGGTTATTAGGTCAGATGGCTATATGGAATTTCTTATTCCTAAGACGTTCATTACCACTCACTAAAGAAGAATTAGGCGAAGAGGAACCTGAACTTTCAAGAACTAATAAAGGCAATGTATCTAATCAAACTAAAGTTCACTTAAAACAACTACAAAATAAGACAACCGAGTATGCACGTAAGACTAGAAGAAGTGTTGATTTAGATAAAATTAGAGCCAAAAGGGACAAATTTAAGCAAAAAATTAACAGCATAGTAGATATACAAGAGGACGATATTCCAAATTGGATGAAAAAACCTAAATGGGTTAAACCTATGTATGTTCAATTGTTTTGTGGTGTAATTATTCTGTTTTTTGCTTTTCTAGAATTTAATAATAGAAACGCATTATTCTTAACTGGTGAATGGGAGTTATCACAAACACAATATGTAGTTGAGTGGGTAACATTATTATTGCTACTTTTCATTATTATTATTTATATTGCAACTACATTAACTTATTATTTAAGGGATAAATATTATTATTTACAACTCTTTATGGGCAGTATTTTATTCTTTAAATTTCTTACAGAATTTATCAATATTATGGTACATGGATTATTATTATCAATTTTCATTACGCCAATCTTATTATTAATGCTTATTGCAATGATTGTTGCTTATTCTTTACAGTTGAGAGAAAAATAAATAGGTTAAATTTGATTTATAACAACTAATCATTGGTGAAAATACTTAACTTTTCAAATCAATAATTGTATTTATCTAACTTTATATTCAATGACCAGTAAGAAATATCACAGAAAGGTTTCTATGTGAGCAATACATTTCATGGGTGGGATAGTGAATTCAGAATGAATTTCGTCCCACTCTTTTTCTGTGTGATTCACTAAAGTTATTTGTTAAAATGATGTTGAAATTATATGGTGTTAACTGATTTACGAAACAAAATTATCATAACTAACAGTGATAAAAATTAAGAGAGGTATTCATTTATGAAACTTGCTACGCTAAATAAAGGCAAAGAAACAAAGTATTTAAACCACTATCCATTAATAGATGAAGAAGATTTATTTGAACATGATCATCTTAAAGAAGGTGATTTGATAACACTGGTGACAGAGCAACAACAATATATAGCTACTGGATATATTGGAAGACAACATAAAGGATTAGGGTGGGTATTGAGTTATAATCAAAATGAAGAGATTAACACTTTGTTTTTTAGACGTTTATTTGAAGCTGCATTAAAAGAGCGACAATACTATTTCAACATAGAAGGTACAAATGCATTTAGATTATTTAATGCTGAAGGTGACGGTGTAGGTGGCCTGACAATTGATAATTATAACGGACATCTTTTAATTCAATGGTATTCGAAAGGAATATATAAATTTAGATTTCCTATCTTAGAAGCAATCAAAGAGGTATATGAATACACTTCAATTTTTGAGAAAATGCGTTTTAAAGGTACTTCCTACACTGGTGGCTTTGTAGAAGGTAATGCTCCTGAATTTCCTATCGTTGTAGAAGAAAATTTTACCTTTTATAATGTAGACCTAAACGATGGTCTTATGACTGGTATATTTTTAGATCAAAAAGAAGTTAGAAAAAAATTAAGAGATCAGTTTTCAGAAAGACGACACGTACTTAACTTATTCAGTTACACTGGAGCGTTTTCAGTAATAGCAGCTGAAAATGCAAACTCAACAACAAGTGTAGACTTAGCAAATCGCTCTAGAGGGCTAACTGAAGAAAATTTTGGTTTAAATGGTATCAACCCTAAATCTCAATATATTTATGTTATGGATACGTTTGATTTTTATAATTATGCAGGACGACATGGACATCAATACGATACAATTGTTATTGATCCACCTAGCTTTGCGAGAAATAAGAAAAAAACTTTTTCAGTTCAAAAAGATTATAATTTATTAATTGAAGGAGCCCTTAACATTTTATCGCCAGGAGGTACATTACTATTATGTACGAATTCAAGTGCATTTTCTCTTAAGGCATTTAAAAACGTAATAAAGAAAACATTAGCCCAAAATAATATTGTATATGAAATAAATGAAGTAATGGGGTTACCTAAAGATTTTAAAACTCATCCTCACTACAAACCTTCAAAATATTTAAAAGCAGTATTTGTAACAATAAAACATTAATTTTCTATAAATATGGGTATAAATCACTGTTGAAGTTTTATTTGAAAGGATGTCATTATATGGGAATTAGAAGTAAACTAACTAATAATATTACAAATAAAGTAGGGAACTCATTATTGAACATAGAGGAAATTAAAGAGAAAGGTGATTTGCCAACTACACAGGAAGAACTTAGACAACGCAGAGAAAGAGCTGAAACTCTAGTTAAAAAGAAATCGCTACTTTCCTCCGGTGCTAGTATTGTCCCTATTCCAGGACTTGATTTTGGAGTAGATCTTAAACTAATGAGAGATATTATAGAGGATGTAAATAAAATTTATGGTTTAGATCACGATCAAGTTAATTCATTGAGTGATCAAGTGAAAGAAAGAATTATGTCTGCAGCGGCAATTCAAGGAAGTCAATTTATTGGACGTAAGGTATCTGAGGCGTTGCTTAAAGTTGTGATTAAAGATGTAGCTAAACGAGCAGCTGCCAAACAAACAAAATGGTTCCCGTTTGTTGGGCAAGCTGTATCTGCATCCATTAGCTATTATTTTATGAGCAAATTAGGTAAAGATCATATTAATAAATGTGAAAAAGTTATCAATAACTTATAGAAGTGTTATAATCGTCTCGAGGTGCAAAATTTATATGTTGAAAACGATTTTAAACGAATTGAATTTAGCTATAGGTTTTGGTAAAGTTAAGTTGTAAATATTTTGTTAGATTGTAATAATATTGAAGATTCTAACTGTACAAAGGAGAGTTTAATATGGAACAAAAATCATATGTAATCACAGACGAAACAGGGATTCATGCTCGCCCTGCTACAATGCTAGAATATAACGGGAAGAAAGTTAATTTAAAATCAATCATGGGTGTAATGAGCTTAGGTGTAGGTAAAGATGCTGAAATAACTATTTATGCTGACGGTAGCGATGAAACTGACGCAATTCAATCTATCACTGATGTCTTATCAAAAGAAGGTTTAGCTGAATAATTATGTCTAAATTAATTAAAGGGATTGCTGCATCAGATGGTGTGGCAATCGCAAAAGCTTACTTAATTGTAGAGCCAGACTTATCCTATGACAGTAACGAAAAAGTTACTGACATAGAAAGTGAAGTTGAAAAGTTTAATGACGCTATCGAAGCTTCAAAAATCGAATTAACTAAAATAAGAAATAATGCCGAAGCTCAATTAGGTGCTGATAAAGCAGCGATTTTTGATGCACATTTACTTGTTTTAGATGATCCAGAATTAATACAACCCATTCAAGACAAAATTAGAAATGACAAAGTCAATGCTGCAACTGGTTTGGATGAAGTAACGACACAATTTATTTCTATTTTTGAGTCAATGGATAATGAATACATGAAAGAACGTGCAGCTGATATCAGAGATGTTTCTAAACGTGTATTGGCTCATATTCTAGGTGTAGATTTACCTAATCCTAGTTTAATCAATGAAAGTGCTGTCATTGTAGGTAATGACCTCACACCTTCAGATACAGCACAGTTAAATAAAGAATTTGTTCAAGGTTTTGTAACTAATATCGGTGGTAGAACAAGCCACTCTGCAATTATGAGTCGTTCATTAGAGATTGCAGCTGTTGTCGGTACTAAATCTATCACTGAAGAAGTTAAACAAGGTGATATGATTATTGTAGATGGTATGTCCGGAGATGTTATCATAGATCCTACAGAAGATGAGTTAATTGCTTATCAAAACAAACGTGAGCGTTTCTTTGAAGATAAGAAAGAACTTCAAAAATTGCGTGATGCTGATACAGTAACAGTTGACGGTGTTCATGCTGAACTAGCTGCTAATATTGGTACTCCAGATGACTTATCAGGAGTTATTGATAACGGTGCACAAGGGATAGGTTTATACCGTACAGAATTCTTGTACATGGGTAGAGATCAAATGCCTACTGAGGAAGAACAATTCGAGGCTTATAAAAAGGTACTTGAAACTATGGACGGTAAACGTGTAGTTGTACGTACTTTAGATATTGGCGGAGATAAGGAGCTTCCATACTTAGATTTGCCTAAAGAAATGAATCCATTCTTAGGTTATCGTGCGATACGTTTATGTTTAGCACAGCCGGAAATCTTTAGACCACAATTACGTGCATTACTACGTGCTTCAGTCTATGGGAAATTGAATATTATGTTCCCAATGGTAGCAACAATTAAAGAATTCCGTGACGCTAAATCAATGCTTCTTGAAGAGAAAGAAAATCTTCTTCGCGAAGGTTACGAAGTTTCAGATGATATTGAATTAGGTATTATGGTTGAAATTCCAGCTACCGCGGCACTTGCTGATGTATTTGCTAAAGAAGTAGATTTCTTTAGTATAGGAACGAATGACTTAATTCAATACACATTAGCTGCTGACCGTATGTCTGAACGAGTTTCATACTTATATCAACCATATAATCCTTCAATTTTACGATTAGTTAAACAAGTTATTGAAGCTTCTCATAAAGAAGGTAAATGGACTGGTATGTGTGGTGAAATGGCTGGAGATCAAACAGCTGTGCCTTTATTATTAGGTTTAGGTTTAGATGAGTTCTCAATGAGTGCGACTTCTATCCTAAAAGCTAGAAGACAAATCAATGGTTTAAGTAAAAATGAAATGGCTGAACTCGCTAATAGAGCTGTTGAATGCTCAACGCAAGAGGAAGTCGTTGGTTTAGTTAACCAATTAGCTAAATAATTGACTTTAAAAAGAATAATTTAAGAGTCTAGGACATAAAGTTCTTAGACTAGAAAAAGACAATTTCTATTGAAATAATATAGAAATTGTCTTTTTATAATTGTTTAAATTATATTCGTTTGTTGAATTGCTATTTTTCTACAAAATATGTTCTGGAATATTTTTATTTTTTGTTAATATATTATATTTATTTAATAAATTTTTAAAAGACGAGGATTTTGTTTAGCTAGTCTGAAAATTTGAAATTAGACACGCATAAAATAATAAATAGAAATTAAGGTGTAATATTCAATTCATCATTCAATTTTTCCATATCTACTTGATACATTGGCATCCCTTTAAGCAAAATAAAAGGTGTAGCAAAAGCATCGTAATCCATCATTTCATTTTTATATTTTTGGTTTTTGATATTTTTTTCTGTAAATTTTATATTTTTATTTACTAAATAATTTTTAATAAAAGCACAAGGTGGACAGTCATCTTGTGTATAAATAATCACTGTATCAGTCATACATTACATCCTCTCATGATTTATCTTACCACACTATATAAAAAATGAGACGTCATTTCAACTTTGTGAACGTTGTGTGAAAAGACATAAAATCGTCACAGTGATTTAAAGCAATTTAATTTAGTTCAATAGTACTAAGGACTTATAATTCTAATCACTTGTCACTCCAATAACTAAAAAAAATGAAGGGTGATTAATAGATGGATTCAGTAGAAATAGCTCGATTGTTGACGGGTATGACACTTGCAGTGCATATCATATTTGCAACAATTGGTGTTGGTATGCCACTTATGTTTGCAATAGCAGAGTTTATTGGCATAAAGAAAAATGATGCGAATTATATCACATTGGCTAAAAGATGGTCGAAAGGCTACACGATAACCGTTGCTGTTGGAGTCGTTACAGGTACTATTATTGGTTTACAACTTTCACTTGTCTGGCCAACATTTATGAAAATGGGCGGTCATGTTATCGCATTACCACTATTCATGGAAACTTTTGCATTCTTTTTTGAAGCAATCTTTTTAAGTATTTATTTATATACTTGGGAAAGATTTAAAAATAAATGGACACATTTTTTCATATCTATACCCGTTATTATAGGAGGTTCATTCTCAGCATTCTTTATTACATCAGTCAATTCATTTATGAATACCCCAGCTGGTTTTGAAATTAAAAATGGTCGTATGGTAAATGTTCAGCCATTAGAAGCAATGTTTAATTCATCGTTTATGGTTCGTGCTTTACATGTAGTTGCAACTGCAGGTATGACGATGGCGTTTATATTAGCAGCCATCGCAGCGTTTAAATTATTACGTCATAATCATACAGAAGATAGAACATACCATACAAAAGCTCTTAATTTAAGCATGATTGTTGGATTCATCAATACCGTTCTTTCGATGATTGCAGGAGATTTATCTGCTAAATTTTTACACAAAGTTCAACCAGATAAGCTTGCAGCATATGAATGGCATTATGATACGCAATCTCATGCGAATTTAGTTCTTTTCGGTGTATTAAATGAAAAAACACATGAAGTTTCAGGAGCACTAGAGATTCCCGGATTACTTAGTTTTTTAGCAGATAATAGCTTTAATACAAAAGTTAAAGGTTTAAATGAATTTCCTAAAAATGAATTACCTCCTATGATAGTGCATTACTTTTTCGATTTGATGGTATCAATGGGAATATTCTGTTTTATCATTTCAGGACTATATATGTTATTTTTAATTGTTAAAAAGTTACGTAAATATGTAACTAGTAATATGATGTTATACGCTATCTTGTTAACTGGTCCTGCATCAATGTTAGCGATAGAATTTGGTTGGTTCTTAACTGAAATGGGTCGTCAACCGTGGATTATACGAGGATATATGCGCGTATCAGAAGCTGCTACCCAGGCGGGGGGAATCACATTAGTAACGACGCTATTCGGTTTACTATATCTTTTATTACTAGTTACTTCGGCTTATGTACTAATTAGAATGTTTAAAAATCAACCTGCTTATAAAGATGTAGAAAAAGTGATTAAAGAGAGA
>OBCD01000446.1_pt1 | contig 9993 bp, 10 predicted proteins | sample 1480921 | NCBI WGS metagenome assembly OBCD01 (sample SAMN05301501, study PRJEB22388) | human skin metagenome | isolation source: Infant 2 DOL 22 skin | host: Homo sapiens | place: USA: Pittsburgh, Magee-Womens Hospital of UPMC | collected 2013/2014 | reverse complement strand
GCCGCGGAACATCGCCACGCGAGCCTGGGTCTCGCGGTGCGGGGAGTAGGCGTAAATCGGTACCGACGAGCGGATGCGCGACATGATCAGCGGGGTGAAGCCGCTTTCGGTCAGGCAGATGATCGCCTTGATCCCCGGGAAGTGGTTGGCCGTGTACATCGACGCCAGGGCGATGCTCTCGTCGCAGCGGTCGAAGGTCTGGCCGAGGCGGTGGCTGGATTTCTGGCTGGTCGGGTGCTTCTCGGCGCCCTGGCAGACGCGGGCCATGGCTTTCACCGCTTCCACCGGGTACTCGCCGGCGGCGCTTTCCGCCGAGAGCATCACCGCGTCGGTGTAGTCGAGCACGGCGTTGGCCACGTCGGAGACTTCCGCGCGGGTCGGCATCGGGCTGTGGATCATCGACTCCATCATCTGGGTCGCGGTGATCACCACTTTATTGTTGCGGCGAGCGTGCAGGATGATCTTCTTCTGGATGCCGACCAGCTCGGCATCGCCGATTTCCACGCCGAGGTCGCCACGGGCCACCATCACCGCGTCGCTGGCACGAATCAGGCCGTCGAGGGCGTCGTCGTCGGCGACCGCCTCGGCGCGCTCGATCTTGGCCACCAGCCAGGCCTTGCCACCGGCCTCGGTGAGCAGGCGGCGGGCGTACTCCATGTCCTTGGCATCGCGCGGGAAGGAAACGGCCACGTAGTCCAGGTCCATGTCCGCGGCAGCTTGATGTCGGCCTTGTCCTTGTCGGTCAGCGCCGGCGCGGTGAGACCGCCGCCGCGGCGGTTGATGCCCTTGTGGTCGGACAGCGGGCCGCCGATCAGCACCCGGCAGCGCAGTTCGTCGGCGGCGACTTCCTCGACCACCATCACCACCCGGCCGTCGTCCAGCAGCAGTTCATCACCGACCCCGCAGTCCTTCACCAGGTCCGGGTAGTCGATGCCGACCACTTCCTGGGTACCGGCGTCGCGGGCGTGGCTGGTGGAGAAGCGGAACTTGTCGCCGACTTGCAATTCGATGCGCTTGTTGGCGAACTTGGCGATGCGGATCTTCGGTCCTTGCAGGTCGCCGAGCAGGGCGACGAAGCGGCCGTGCTTGGCCGCCAGTTCGCGCACCAGCCTGGCGCGGGCGCGGTGTTCATCGGGGGTGCCGTGGGAGAAGTTGAGGCGGGCGACGTCGATCCCGGCCAGGATCAGTTGCTCCAGCACTTCCGGGGAATTGCTGGCTGGGCCGAGGGTGGCGACGATTTTGGTGCGGCGAACGGACATGCAAAGGACTCCTTGGATAACGCTGGCGTGCAGGCTACCACCGGCGAGGCTCGGCGGCGACTGCGGAGTCATACTCAGATGTCATTTGTCGGTTTGAGCACCAGCAGGTCGCATTCCACCTCCTCCAGGACGCGTTCGGCGGTCTGCCCGATCAGTGCGTTGTCCAGGTGCCCCCGGGCGACCGCGCCCATCAGCAGCAGGTCGATGTCGTTGGCCCGGACGAAGTCGGGGATCGCCTGCTCGGCATAGCCGGCCAGCAGGTGGCGGCGCTCCGCGGCGATCTCCGGGTAGCCTGCCAGCAGGTCGTCGAAGGCCTGGCGGTGACGTTCCTCATGTTGCAGCACGAAAAGCTCGTAGCCGGCGAGCATTTCCGCGTCGAACAGCAGGCTGCGCGGCATCGCCGCGTGGGTATGCAGGTAGTCGGCGCGCAGCCCCAGGCTGGCTTCGAGCTGGCGGGCGGCGGCGATCAGCCGGTGATCGAGGGCGGCCGGCTTGTCGCTGGCATGCAGCGGGTCGAGCGCCGCGCACAGACGCTGGCCGCGCCAGGCGTCGTGATGGACCAGCCAGAGCGGCTGCGGGCAGTGGCGGATCAATTGCCAGTCGCTGTTGCCCAGTAGCAGGCGGCGCAGCAGGTTGTGCTTGCGGGTGCTCTTGAGGACCAGGTCGGGCCGGGTTTCGCCGACCCGTTGCAGGACCATCCGGTCCAGCGGCTTGCCCCACTGGGCCTCGACCTGAGTGCGGATGCCGGCCTGCTGCAGCGGCATGGAAAGCTGCTCCAGCCAGGTGACCCGTTCGTCCAGGTAAAGGTCGCGGGCACGCTGCAGCGAGTGACTGTCGAAGAACAGCCCGCCGTCCAGCGCCGGGTTGAAGTCGCACAGCAGCAACTCGACGCTGGCACCGCTGCGTTCGGCGATCCACTGGGCACGGGTAAGGGCCGGCTGTTCGTCGCTGCTCGGGTCGACGACCACCAGCAGGTTATGCAGGTTCATGGCAACGCTCCTGGCATTGGGCGGGAATGCCATTGCAGACCAGGCGCCGCGACGGGCGCTTGATCTGGGTCAGTCCGGCGGGGATCAGCGAGGTTGCACGTTGAGCGCCTGGTCGAGGTGCCGGCCGGCCTTGTTCGACAATTCGCCTTCAGGATAGTCGAGCAACTGGCGACGCAGGTATTCGATGGCCTTGTCGCGGTTCGGGTGCGGGTTGTCCGGCGCCAGGTACATCAGGCCGAGCTGGTAGAGGGCCTTTTCCTTTATACCGGCAGGAATCGCCGGATCGTTGACCGCCAGCAGGTAGAGCTCGGCGGCTTCGTCGACCCGATCCTTGAGCACCGCGCGGCGCGACAGCAGCGTCATGTCCGGGTCGAGGCTGGTCTTGTAGAGATCGAGGTTCTGCTGTGGCTTCCAGGTGGCGAGCAATTCGCGAGCGCTCTTCTGCACCGGCTCTCTGGCCCGCTGGCGCATTGCCAGCAGGCGCGCCTGGGCATGCTCGGCGGCGTGGGTGCCGGGGAACTCGTGGACCACGCGCTGGAAGTAGTCGGTGGCCTTGGCGTCGTCGCGCTGGTCGTTGTAGCGGCTCATGTAGATCAGGCCGATCTGGTACAGCGAGATACCGCGCACCTCGGCGCTGTAGCGGCGATTGTCGTAGCCGGTGAGGTAGAGCTTTTCCGCCTCGGCGCTCCTGTTGTCGCGGATCGCCATGGCGCTGTAGGTCAGCAGGTCGCCTTCCTCCTCGATGGCGGCGGTCATGCGGTTGCTCTTCATCTGCTTGTATTCGGCGACTTCGCCAGTGGTCACCTGGGCGACGAACAGCGGCGTGGTCGGCGAGCAGGCGGCCAGCAGCGACAGCAACGGGAGCAGGACGAGACGGCGGGCGAAGCGCATGGCATCTCCTTGGCGCCAGGGCGAGGGGCATCCCAGTCTAGTCAGACCCTTCAGTCACGCCAATACGCGCCGATACAGTTCCCAACGGAGGATATGCCTATGCGAAGCTTGATCGTTGCCTGCCTGGCGCTGAGTGCCACCGGTTGTAACAGCTGGTCGCTGAACAGCGACCTGAACGGGGCCTACCGCGCCTACGACAAAGGCGATTGCGCACAGGTGATGCTCGACCTGTCGCGGGCCGAACGGCGGATTCGCGCGCGGCCCTACCTGCAGCCGGAAATCTCGCTGCTGCGCGGCCAGTGCCTGGAACGCCAGAGCCTGTTCGTCGACGCGGCGCAGACCTACCACTTCATCATCGCCCGTTACCCCACCAGCGAATATGCCTACCGTGCCAAGGCGCGGCTGGAGACGTTGCGCCAGCTGGGCCGGCTGAGCGAGACGCCGGCCTCGGCCAGCGCCGTGCCGACCCGCCTGTAGGCGGCCGGGAGGGATTGGACGGGCGTTCAGGCTGACCGTCGGTCGCATGGGACACCGGTCTATCCGGTAAGCTTCGCCCTGGATTTCACGGAGGAGGTTCGCATGCGTGCCCTGTGGTTCTGTGTCGCCCTGATGCCCGTGCTGGCGCAGGCGGACATCTATCGCTGGACCGATGCCCAGGGCAAGGTACACTTCTCCGCCACGCCACCGGCCGGCGCGCAACGCGTCGAAGTCAGGCCGCAGGTGGTGGAACGTGACGCCGCGACCCGCCAGCGCGAGCAGCGCACCCAGGAGTATTTCGATGCTCGTCGCGAGGAACGCACCGCCGCCGCCGAACGTGCCGGCCAGCGCCAGGCTGCGCTGGCCGAGGAATGCGGGCGCTTGCGGCAACAGTTGTCCCAGCTCGAACGCGGCGGCCGCTTCTATCGGCAGGACGCCGGCGGCGGGCCGGTTTATCTGAGCGATGCCGAGCTGGACGCCATTCGTCGCGAACTGGCCTCGCGGGAGTCCGAACGCTGCCGCTGAGCTTGTTCCCCGAGCGCCGGCATCGTCATACTGGACTGCAAATCATAGCGAAATGCCATTATGGGTCTTCAACGACATATCCAGCGCCATCAGTTGCCCAGCTACCTGAAGGTGTTCAATCGCATCACCGATAAGCCGATGGGCTACATCGGCAACGTCTCCGAGGACGGCCTGCTGCTGATCAGCCAATTGCCGATGCTGGTCGGCGCGCGTTTCGAACTGCGCCTGAAGGTTCCGGGACTGGGCGGTCGCCCGCAATGCATCGATTTTTCCGCCGACTGCCGGTGGACCTGCGAGGACGTCACGCCCGGTCATTTCGATTCCGGCTTCCATCTGCTGGCGCCGCCCGCCGAATTCCTCGAACTGGTGGAGGCGCTGCGCCGCTACTTCAGCTTCCCCCGCCAGCCGCAGTCGGTCTGATCCGTCAAAGCACGCCGGCGCGCTTCCAGCCCAGGTAGCGGCTGATCAGCTCCGGCCCGAGTTCGCTGGGACGCGCATCGAGCACTGGCACGCCGTGGGCCGCGAGCTTCTCGTGGAGGCCGTTGCGCGCATTCAGGTAGTCGATGGTGCCGGTGTAGGCGAGCGCCTGCTCGTAGCGGGCGACCGGCTCGTGGCGCAGGGTGTCGAGCACTTCCTCGCGCAGGCTGGCGACCAGCACCCGGTGCTGGCGGCCCAGGCGTTTCACCGCGCCGAGCAGTTCTTCGTCGTCCTCGTCGCGCAGGTTGGTTACCAGAATCACCAGGGCCCGCCGCCGCTGGCGGGACAGCACCGCCTGCACGGCTTCCGGGAAATCGGCGGGACGCTGGCTGGTCTGCAGGTCGTAGACGGTGTTGAGCAGCGCGCCGAGCTGGGCGCTGCCCTTGCCCGGCGGGAGATGCCGGCGGTCGTCGCCGGCGAAGGTCATGGCGCCCACCGCGTCGCCCTGGCGCAGGGCCACGTAGGCCAGCAGCAGGCTGGCGTTGAGGGCATGGTCGAAGTGCGACAGGTCGCCGTCCTGGCTGCGCATGCGGCGGCCGCAGTCGAGCAGGAAGAGGATCTGCTGGTCGCGTTCGTCCTGGTATTCGCGGGCGATCGGCGTGCGTTTGCGAGCGGTGGCCTTCCAGTCGATCTGGCGCAGGGTGTCGCCGTCGCGGAATTCGCGCAACTGGTGGAACTCCAGGCCGAGGCCGCGGCGCTGGCCGCCGCGTACGCCGATCTGGTTGAGCCAGTGGTCGACCGCCATCAGTTCGGCGCCGTAGAGGCGGGCGAAGTCCGGGTAGACGCGGGTCTCGCCGCGTGCTTCCAGGTAGCGGCGCTGCCGCCACAGGCGCAGCGGGCTGGGCAGTTCCAGCTCGCAGCGGGGAAACACGAAGTGACCGCGGTTGAGCGGCCGCACCCGGTAGCCGACCTCGGTGCTTTCGCCCGGGCGCAGTTCGACCTCCTGCGGCAGGTACTCGAAATCCATGCCGGCCGGCAGGTGATCGAACAGGGTCAGGCGAACCGGACGCCGATAGGTGTGCTGCAGATGCAGGCGCACTTCGCTCCAGCGCCCCAGCGGCAGGTTGCCGCTGAGCTGGCGGCTCAGCTTCGGCACCGCCTGGCGGCGCGCCCACAGGGCGTCCAGCAGGCCGAGCAGGAGCAGCGCGGCGAGCGCCGCCCACCAGAATGTATGCAGTTGCGCAGGCAACCGCTGGCCGAGCGCCGACAGGCTGCCCAGGCCGATGGCCAGCAGCAGGAGCGCGGCGAACAGCGCCAGCAGGGCGCGCGATGGCTTCATACGCGGGGGGCCGGTACCTGGTCGAGCAACTGTTGCAGGACCTGGTCCACCGACAGCCCCTCGATGTCCAGCTCCGGAGACAGCCGGACCCGATGGCGCAGGACCGCCAGGGCACAGCCCTTGATGTCGTCCGGCACCACGAACTCGCCGCCGCGCAGCAGCGCCCGCGCCCGGCCGCAACGGACCAGGGCGATCGACGCGCGAGGTCCGGCGCCGAGGGCCAGGCCCGGCCAGTTGCGGGTGGTGCGGGCCAGGCGCACGGCATAGTCGAGGACCTGGTCGTCGATCGGCAGGTCGCTGGCGATCCGCTGCAGGGCGAGAACGTCCTTGTCCTTCAGCAGCGGCCGCAGGTTGGCTACGTCGAGCATGTCGCTGCGCGCGGAGCGGGTCACCTGGCGCACCAGGGTCTGTTCCTCGGCTTCGGCCGGGTAATCGATGCGCAGCTTGAGCATGAAGCGGTCGAGTTCGGCTTCCGGCAGCGGATAGGTGCCTTCCTGCTCGATCGGGTTCTGCGTCGCCAGCACCATGAACGGCTGCGGCACCGGCAGGGCGCGTCCTTCCAGGGTGACCTGGCGCTCCTGCATCACTTCCAGCAGGGCGGCCTGGGTCTTGGCCGGCGCGCGGTTGATCTCGTCCGCCAGCAGCAGGTGGGTGAACACCGGCCCCTTGCGCAGCTTGAACTGCTCGCTGGCGAGGTCGTATACGGCGTGGCCGGTGACGTCGCTGGGCATCAGGTCGGGGGTGAACTGGATGCGCGCGAAGCCGCCGTCGAAGCAGCGCGCCAGGGCGCGTACCAGCAGGGTCTTGCCGAGCCCCGGCACGCCTTCCACCAGCACGTGACCGCCGGCGAGCAACGCGGTGAGCACGTCGTCGATCACTGCGCCCTGGCCGATCAGGGCTTTCTGCAGTTCGGTGCGCAGGGCCTGGGCCAGCTGGCTGGCGCGCTGGCGCTGGAGCGCCGGGTTGGGCGCGGTGCTCGGTTGTTCGGGCGTCTGTTCGCTCATAGGGCATTCCTGAGGCTTTGCAGGTGGGCGACCTGGCGGGTGAAGTCGGCAGCGGAAAGGCGCTGCGCCGGATATGGGCGCATGGCCTGGCTGATGGCGCTGGGTGGCAGGCGGGTCATGCGCCCGAGGATCTGCCATTGCTCGGCGACGCCGAGCTGTTCGAAACCGGGGTGGCGACGCCGCGCCCTGCGCAGGATGTCGCGTTGCAGACCGTGCAGCAAGGCGACGTGGCCGCGCTGGCGGAGGAGGAAGTCGGCGCCGGCGCGCAGGTGTTCCTCCAGTTGCCGGCGCGAACGGCTGGCCACCGGCTGCAAGGGACCCTGGCGCAGCCCTGCGCGCCACAGGCCGGCGAGCAACAGCAGCAGCGCTGCCGCCAGGGCCTCGGGGAAGTGGCGGGCGAGCAGGGTGGCGAGGCTGTCGCGTTCGGCGCGGTAGAGCAGGGTCACCTGGTTGTCCTGGGTCAGGTACCAGAGCAGCCAGGCGTTGTCGTACTGCTCGATGTTGCGGTTCTGCCAGATCCAGGCGTCGGTGAGCACCGTGACCAGGCCCTTGCCGTGCTGCATCTGCAACAGGTGGGTGGCGTCGCCGCTGTTGGCCCAGGCGTAGGCGTGGTTCTGCGGATCGTAGAGGTGGTAGTCGGGATCGAAGCCGATGTAGGCCGGCGAGCGCTCGTTTTCCAGGTACAGGCGGGTCAGTGCGGAATAGTCCGGCACGCTGTCGGCGGGCTCTTCTTCCTCGCCGGCGGCTTCCTCCGGCGGCGCTTCGGTCGCATGGTCGTCGACGCTACCTTCGTCGGCGTCGGCGTCGGCGTCGGCGTCGGCGGTTTCCTCGCTGGCCCGGTCCTGGCTGTCGTCGAAGTCCTCGGTCAGGTACTGGCGGATATCCAGGCTGTCGAGCAGCAGGTCGCCGCTCTTCTTCTCGTCCTCGTCCCACAGGCGTTCGGCGATCAGCACCAGGTGCCCGCCCTGCTCGCTCCATTGCAGCAGGCGGCGAGCCTGGCCGGGAGTCATGCCGGAGCGGCTGCCGAGCAGGAGCAGGGTATGCCCGGAGGGCGGCAGCTCCTTGAGGACCTCAAGGCCATCGGCGCGGCTCACCGTGACCCCCTGCTTGCGCAGGAACAGTTCGGCGGCCAGGTAGGGATTGCGCCGGGCCTCCGGCGATGGGCCGAGGTCGATCGTCTCCGTATAGGGTTGCAGGCGGCTGGCCAGGAAGATCGCCAGCAGCCCGGCCAGCAGCAGGAGCACGGCAAGCAGCAGGAAGCGCGCGCGCCGGCTCATCATGGCTTGGCTCCCGCGGCGAAAAGGCTGCGCCAGCCGTCGCAGAGGCGCTGGCGAGCGTCGTCTGCCGGCAGCCGGTGGCCGTAGGCGAGCGCCTGCCATTGGGCGGTCAGCAGTTGGCTGTAGTGCAGCAGCGGCCGTTGTTGCTCCAGTCCTTCGACCAGGCGCAGGACCTCGCCCTCGGTATGGGAGCCCTTCAACGGCAGGCGGTAGTCATGCAGCAGTCGGCTGAGCAGCCCGCGGTAGAGCAGGCCGAGGGCTTCCCGTGGTTTCTCGTTCCAGAGCCGTTCGGCGTTGCCGGCGATGTCGTCGGGCAGGCTTTCCGGACTGAGATCGAGGCCGAACATCACCGTCGGCGCTTCGCGGCGGGCCCGTTGCGGCAAGCCCAGGTTGCCGACGAACAGGCGCAGCCATTCACGGTAGCGCCAGACCAGCAGGAACACCGCGCTGAACAGCAGCGCCCAGAGCAGCACTTCGATGACCTGCGCCGCGTGACGGAACGGCACCCAGTTGGCCAGGGCCTCGAAGAATGCCTTGAGCCGCTCTTCGTCCTCCTTGCGGCTGTCCTTTTTCTCGGTCTTGTCGCCGAAGCGCCAGCCCGTAACGGTCTCGCTGTTCTTGAACGGCGCGCCGTCGACGATCGCCCGGATCTGCTTGCCGGCCTGTTCGCTGTTGAGTTTCTGCCGCAGCAGGCGGGCCTGCTCGGGCGGCAGCTCGGCTTCGCCGGCGCTGGTGGCGGCCGCCGGCTCGGCGTAGGCGGAAGGGGCGGGCAGCCAGGCCAGCGAAGCGGCCAGGCCGAGCAGCAGGACATAGGCGCTGCCGACCAGACGCTGGCGCAGGCGGCGGAACACCAGCTCGATGTCCCAGGCCTCCAGTTCGGTGCGCCGGTTCAGGTAGAGGGTGAAGCCGCAGGCCACGTAGATCGGCTCCCAGACTACCAGCACCAGGACGTAGAGCAGGTTCGACAGGTGCTCCAGCCAGAGCCACTCGCCGGCTTCCGGGTCGAGCAGGCTCTGCCAGTTCCAGTCGATCTCGTTCTGCGCCGGGATCAGCAGGTAGAGAAGCATGGCGAAGCCGGCCCAGAGCGCCATTTCCAGGTGCACGCCGACCACGGTCAGCCAGGTCGCGCCGCCGGCGTTGCGCTGGGACAATACGATCAGGCGCTGGCTGCGGGGCTCCCCGGCGAGCCCTTCCAGTTGCAGGACCGGCAGGTCGAAGCTGCGCGTCGGACTGAAGCGGCGCCACAGCAGGCTGGCCGGCAACTGCTTCCTCAGCAGGGCGGGATAGGCGCGCAGGGCCTGCCTCAGGGTTGGCGTATCGCCGAACAGGGCGTGCGAGAGAATGTACAGCGGCAGCCGTTCGAAGGCCGGCTTGAGCCACCAGAAGATCAGGATCGCCAGGGTCGGATGCTGCCACAGCAGGAGGCTGAGCACGGCGAACAGCGGCAGGGTCAGCAACGCCCAGCTGCCCATCAGCAGGCGCGCATGGCGATGCGCCAGGAGGATGCCGAGGTCGAGCGCTTCCCAGGCGCTGCGCGGGCGGATCGCCACGCTGGCGTCAGTCAGGCGCATGGCGGCTCCGTCCGGCGAACAGGAAGTAGCTGCCGACCAGCAGCCAGAGGACCGCGCCGACCGCGTACTTCACCCGCGGCTCGAAATGACTGATGGAAGACCAATAGGCCTCGGTGAAGGCCGCCAGCAGCAACAGCACGATCACCCCGGCGATCAGTTGCACGCTGCGCCGGGCGGCCAGCCGCAGGGCTTCGCCGCGGGTCAGGCGACCTGGCGCAAGCAGCGCCCAGCCGAGCTTGAGGCC
>OBCD01000436.1_pt1 | contig 10220 bp, 10 predicted proteins | sample 1480921 | NCBI WGS metagenome assembly OBCD01 (sample SAMN05301501, study PRJEB22388) | human skin metagenome | isolation source: Infant 2 DOL 22 skin | host: Homo sapiens | place: USA: Pittsburgh, Magee-Womens Hospital of UPMC | collected 2013/2014 | reverse complement strand
GATCGACGGCATGTGAGCCAATGTAGCCTGCGCCACCTAATACTAAAATAGACATTTAAAGCCTTCCTTTCTAAAATAACTTTCTGGCACCATCATCAATTGATGCAGGATAAAAATCAGCAGCATAGCCAATTTTATCTTGATAACTCTGGCCAACAGCTTCAATAAATGCATCTATATTTTGCTTTGGTACCAAAGCAATACTACAACCGCCAAACCCTGCACCAGTCATCCGTGCGCCCAAAACGCCTGGTTGTTCTTGCGCACAAGCCACTAAGGTATCTAACTCAATGCCAGTTACTTCGTAATCTTCTTTTAGCGAACGATGTGAGGCATTTAATAATAAGCCAAATTCTTCCAAATCCCCTTCAGTTAGCGCTTGTTTTGCCAATAAAGTTCGTTCATTTTCTGTGACGGCATGACGCGCTCGTTTAATCAACGCTGGATCTCCAATCAATGCTTGATATTGTTCAAATGTCTCGCTGTCTAATTCACCTAAAAATTCAATAGATAACTCTTTTTGAAGCAAACGAACGGCTTCTTCGCATTCTGCACGACGTTCATTATATTTTGAATCTGCTAATTCACGGCGTTTGTTAGTATTCATAATGACAATCGTATACTCACCTAATTTGGCGGGAACCATTTCATAGTGCATATTATTGGTATCTAGTAGAATAGCTTGATCTTTTTCTCCCATCCCTACGGCAAATTGGTCCATAATTCCTGAATTAACGCCAATAAATTCATTCTCCACTTTTTTACCGATTTGCACCAATTCAAGCATTGGACAGTGTAAGGCATATAAATCATTACAGATCGTTCCCATTAAAAGTTCAATAGAAGCAGAAGAAGACAAGCCAGCACCATTAGGAATCGTACCGTAGAAGAGCACATCTAAGCCAGAATCAATATTGTGTCCGCTTTCAATCAAGTAATTTAAAACGCCTTTAGGATAATTTGCCCAATCATCTGAATCTGAATAGGTTAAATCTTCTAATGAAAATTCGATGAGACCAACCTCTTTAAAATTATCAGAAAACATTCGAATTTTTTGGTCGTCTCTTTTTCTTGCCACGCCAAATGTCCCTAACGTAATAGCCGCCGGGAAAACATGACCGCCATTGTAATCTGTATGTTCACCAATCAAATTAATTCTTCCAGGGGCAAAATAACAGGCTGTCCCTTTCTCACCAAATATTTCTACAAATCGATTCATTAACAGTTCTTCCATCACTAATCGCTCCTTTCACTAGTAAACAAATTGTATAATATTTACTAAACTTTTGCAAATGTTTACTTAATATTTTCTTAATTGTCATTTCAATTGAAAACGTGTACAATACAATTAAATAAAGATCTATTTTCTTAGCGTTTCTTTTCGACTATTTAAATAATCTAAAAAACAAAATTAAATTTACTAAATATTTACTTGAAGGAAGGATTGATTATTTTGACTATTTCAACTGAATCATTTGGACAAGGAATGCTTCTTTACACACTGACGAATAAAAATGGTGTGACTTTAAAAGCAACAGATTTTGGTGCGCGAATTGTTGCGCTCGACGTTCCTCTTACAAAAAATGAATCCCGATCACTCGTGCTAGGCTTTCCCTCAGCAGATGAATATTTGTCTAAAGACTTATATTTTGGTGCAACAATTGGTCGAACAGCTGGCCGAATTGCCGATGGCTCCTTTGAACTAGCGGGTAAAAAGTATCAAACGATGATTAATACTCCTACTCAAACAACACTTCACGGTGGCACACCTGGGTTTGAAAGTAAAAAATGGCACAGCGAAATCCAAGAGGCACAAGCGAATCCTTCTGTGAAATTTTGGCTAGAGAGTCCTGCTGGTGAAAATGGTTTTCCTGGAAATCTCACTGTTTCAGTCACGTATACATTGACTGAAGAAAATGAATGGCAAATTGAGTATCAGGCAACTACAGATGAACAAACACTTTTCAATCCAACCAATCATGTCTACTTTAATTTAACTGGAAATCCTACAATCCCCATTGATGCGCATGAGTTACAAATAAATGCCCAAAAGTTTGTCCCGCTTGATGAAAGAGTTTTACCGCTTGGAGAATTAGCTTCCGTCGACCAGACAGCTTTTGATTTACAAAAACCTAAAAAATTAGCTGAGGTTTTTTCAAGTACCGATGAACAAATTCAAAAGATGAACGGCTTCGATCACCCTTTCATCTTAACCAATCATGATTTAATTAACCCGGATGTTATCTTAAAAAGTCCTACTAAAGATATCACCTTAGAGATGTTCACTGATCAACCTTCAGTTGTTATTTTTTCAGCAAATTTTGCTGATAACGGTCCTGATATTCAAGGGCAAAAATTAGTCAATCACGGAGCGCTCACATTTGAAACCCAAGTCTGTCCTGGTGCTGAAAGATTTCCGTTGTTCGGTTCTATCACCCTCTCACCTGAACAGGAATTTCACTCAACGACCCGTTTCAAACTAATTTATTAAGTGAAATGGTGCTCTTAACCAAGCTTATCTTCGAACTAAAAAAGATAAGAATGGTTAAGAGCACTTCTATTATTTGACATTTTTAATCGCTCCATTTACACTATTTTCAATTAGAAAGGCGGTGATGTCTATGTATGCAATCAAATTTTTTCATGGCTATTTAACTGCAGATGGTAAACGTACGCGAGATAAATCAGGTTGTTTAGTTTACCACTCTGAAAAAGAAGCACAAAAATTAGCAGATAAAATTGGCGGGAGAGTTAAAAAAATTGGATAACCTTAGGTAAAGGATAGATAAGCAAGGCTATTTTGCTATCTATCCTTTTTTATTTTACATATTCCTCGACTTATTGTGTTGATTTGATACAATAGAGAAAAAGCCTAAAGGAGCGCTTACATGAAACAAAATGACTTTGATTATATGCAAATGTTAAAAGGTGAATTATATTACGCCCCCACCATTTTACCCGAAAATAAATCAACAAAAGGCAAGGTGTTAGCTCAAAAAATCAATCAACTTCCTATCGATAATGTGAAAGAAATTGTGGCCCTAGAAAAAGAATTATTAGGAAAAACTGGCAATGAGTTATATATCACCCCACCCCTCTATGTAGATTACGGTCGCCATATTGAGGTAGGAGAAAATTTTTATGCAAATATGGATTGCATTTTTTTAGATGTAAACAAAATCATCTTCGGTGATAATGTCATGGTTGGCCCTCGTGCTAGTTTTTATACTGCCGGCCATCCAATTGATCCAACGATTCGAACTGCAGAATTAGAATTCGGGACGCCAATTATTGTTGAAGATAACGTGTGGATTGGCGGAAGTGCCACCATTTTACCTGGCGTTACAATTGGAAAAAATGCTATTGTCGCTGCTGGTGCTGTGGTTACAAAAGACGTTCCTGCCAACACGATTGTTGGAGGTAATCCAGCAAAAGTCATTCGCAAAATTGATGAAAACGATCAGCAATTTTGGACAGAAAAGCAACGGCAGTATCAAATCGCTAAGAAGCAATTCTTTCATGAATAAAAAATCCCCAATCCAATGAAAATAACGGATTGGGGATTTTTTATTTTAATTTTCTTCATAATAATTAAACATCCAATGGATGCCAAACTGATCTTTTAGGGAACCATACTTTTTGGACCAAAAAGTTTCAGATAATGGCATTGTAACAGTGCCACCTTCAGATAATCGTTTAAATAAGCGATCAATTTTTTCATCATCATCTGTGCTAACCACGAGCGAAAGGTTATTTCCTTCCGTAACTTCAAAACCAAACATATCAGGAACATCTGAAATCATTACATAGGTTCCTTCAATAATGATACTTGCGTTCATCACTAAATCCTTTATCTCGTCGTTTATAGGATGCTCAGGATCCTCAGGTGCTTCGCCAAAAGTCATTAAATTTTGACATTTTGTATCAAAAACATCTTCATAGAACGCAATTGCTTCTTTTGCTTCACCTTTAAAATTTATATACAGCTCTAACAAATGACTCACCTTCTTTCATGATCAAATTTTATACTTTATTTTCTCATGATTTGTCAGAAAGCAAAAATAGTCTGCTTAAAAATCTGATTTTTCTAGTAACAAGGTAACAAATTTTTCCAAATACAGTTGGTCAACCGCATCATAGCTATTTGTTACACCACTATCAATATCTAAAACACCGACCAATTGATGATTTTTTACCATCGGTACAACGATTTCAGACATCGCAGCTGAGTCACAAGAAATATAATTGGCGTGTGTCTTCACGTTATCAACAATCAATGTAGCTTGTTTTTCCGCGGACTCACCACAAACACCTTTGCCCATTTTAATTCTGGTACAAGAGACTTTCCCTTGAAAAGGCCCCAAAACTAATTCTTCATTTTTATATAAATAATACCCAGCAAAAACGGTGTCTGGTAACGTTTGTGCAAGTAACGCGGACGAGTTTGCTAAATTTGCAATAGCATCCGTTTCTATTTCTAACAAACCGCTCAATTGTTGTAAGCACAATTCGTAGGCTGCTTTTTTGTTTTCTCTCGTTTGTTCAGTCATGCTTGGTTCATCTCCTTCATTTTGTCTTATTATAAAGGAAGATACGCAAAAGTGCTATGTTAAAGTGAGTCAAACAAACTTGAAAAGCTGATCCACGTTGTGAGCAGAAGCACTTTATACGCATTAAACTGTGACGAGTAACCGCAGGACTAACACTGTGCGTTGCTCAGAGCTGAACCCCGTTTCCTCTGTTTGGCTTTTTAGCATTCTATTTCTACCTAATTTTAAAGCAAGTTAAACCCATTGTCCTTTCAACATAATCTGGCGTTTCTGTGGTTTTCTAGCAATCACTTCTGCTGTAGAAGCTGCTTCTGTAAAGATAAAGTTTGCTTCGTCGCCTTCTGTAAACCAAAGACGTTCTTCTTCAAATGAAAAAGGTGCTTCTTTGCCGCAGCCATGGACGTAAGCTTGAGTAAATTGCTCTTCTGTAATCTTTCCTGTCATTTCACAAAAATTACGTAATTTTTCAAATAAATCACCTGAAACATTAGAACTCCAAGAGTCAAAAAAGCCATCACTACCTAAATGAACCGATACACCAGTTTGGCGTAACACATCAATTGGTGGCAATAAATAACGAGGATCATAGGGAATTGTAGACATAATCGCCGTTTGATGCGTTGCCAAGCGTTGGTATAGTTTTTCTTTTTCTGCTGGTCGTACATCTAGCAGCGCAAAGGCGTGACTGATAGCGGTTCGCTGAGTAAATTTTCGTTCTTCCAAAATGTCTAAAAATCTATCAATTGTATAAACACCCACTTCCCCCGTATCATGCAAGTGAATATCGATTCCTACTTGAAATTCTTCTGCCAGATCGAAAATGGTTTCTAAAGATTCTTCAATTGCATAATCAATGCCTGCAGGATCTAAACCGCCAACCATTGTTCCACCATTTTTTAGGGCTTCTCTCATGAGTAAAACCGTTTGGGGATTTTTTAATAATCCATGCTGTGGAAAGACAACAATATCATAATCAATCACATGCGCATATTTTTCTAAGGCTCTTTTGACGCCCCAGAAGTTTTCTAGTTCTACATAAGGATCAATGTTGACATGTGTCCGAATATAAGAGGCTCCATAACCAATCAATTTTTCAATCATGGCCGTCGCTCGTTGTTCTGTTGACGGAGCTAACAATTTAAGTTCACTGGCTTCGTCTGCTAAACGCTCTTTTAAATTTTTAACAGGTTGGCTAGCACGCCAGCCTAATGAAAGGTAGGTTTTATCTAAGTGATTATGGCTCTCTTGAAAAGCGGGAATAGCCAGTTGTCCGTTTAAATCAGTGCCTTGTTGCTTTTCAGTGACTTGATTTTGCGGAATAATCGCTTGGATTTTGCCTTCTTGAATCGCTAAAGTATAGCGTGCGGTTTTAGTATACGTTAATTCGTGGTGGTCTTTAGCAAAACCAGTTTCTAAACGAACATTATTCAAATAAACAATGGATGCTGTCATTCTTTTTCCCCCTTTTGAACGGCTTCAACCAGTTGTCCTTTTAGTATCAGTTGTTGGATTGGCTGTTGGCGTGCAATCACGTGAGCAGTGCTCTCAGCATTAAATAGTAGGAAATCTGCAGAATCGCCGACGTTAGGCCAAACTTGCTGCCCGTTAGGATCAAGAGGCGTTACAAAATTACTCGCTAAGCCCCATAAACGATTCAAGCGATACTCATCGCTAATTTTAAATCTTTGAGCGGCTGTATTTAATTTTTCTATTGTATTGCCACTGCCAAAAGGCGACCAATGATCCGTCAAACTGTCATGAGCCACGGAGATCTTAACACCTTGTTCAACCAAGGTTGGAATCGGCATGGTGGGCATTCCAATCGGTACAGTCGAAGTCAAATCAATACCTGTTTCGATGAATTTTTGCGCAACATCTCTAATTGCTGCTTCTTCTAAGCTCCCCAAAGCTAAAGCATGACTTAAAGTGACTTTGCCAAACATTTTTGCTTGTTCTGTATAATCAACAAATTTATTAAATTCATAAAGTCCCAAAGTATCACGGGCGTGTAAATGAACATCAATTTTTTTATTAAATGTGGTAGCTAATTCAAATATTTTTGCGATTGAATGATCCACATGACGATCCACAAGGGCTGGATCAACGCCGCCGACATGAGTTGCCCCCATGCGTAAGGCTTCGCGCATCAAAGGTTCGACTTGTGAGCGGAGTAATCCGTGTTGAGGAAAAGCCACAATTTCATGAGTAATGTATTGTTCATATCGACTAAATGCTTCTTTAGTGATTTCAATATGTTTCGTTCCAATAGATGGATCTACATTACAATGACTGCGAATATGATAATGGCCTTGTTGAATATACTGCTCAATAACTTGGCAAGCACGTTCTAAACTAGTTGGTAATTGTTCAGGTAACAGCCAAGTTTCTTCTTCAATACGTGTTAAAATTCCTTTCGTTAGTGGACGACAGGCCTTCCAAGGTCCCCCAAAATACGTTTTATCAATATGAATATGCATTTCTCTTAGAGCAGGTAAAACGAGTTGCTGATTCACATCGATAACTGTTTCGTTCTCTAAAGGCCTTAACTGCGGTGCGACCGCAGTACAGACCTCGTTTTCAATTCGAATATCATAGCTAGCTGTTTCTGTCGCAACAATTCGCTGATTCACAGTAGAAAATCCTGTTTCTAATTTACAGTTTTTTAAAAGCATGACAAACCCCTTCCTACCTTCATTCAATTAGTTAACATAAGCCCATTTTAAACTGTACGTAGGTCCAAATGAATGCCAATACATATCCTTGATTTTTTGATTAGCTAATACAGAAATGCTTCGATTGTAGATTGGTGCTAAAACCGTTTCCTGATTCACCAAAATATCTTGTGCTTGAGCAAAGTCATTTAAACGAGCCTCTTGATCAGCCGCATGTGTTGTTCTAGTTTCTTGAATTAATTGATCATACGTATCACTCTTGAACGTTACGCCGCCCAAGGTACTATCCGAAGTAAAGATGCGCATAACTTGTTAATGGATCACGATAATCGGTTCCCCAACCAGATAATTCTAAATCATAGTCTCTCGTTTGATCACGATCAACACGAATAGTAAAAGGAACTTGAGTAACATTCACTTCTAATCCATCTAGATTTTCTTCCAATTGAAATTGGAAAAACTCAGCAGCTTTTTTGGCGCTGTCTGTATCATCTGTTAAAAATTCTAATTTGATTTTATCCAGCCCAATTTCTTTTTTCCCTTTTTCCCAGAATTCTTTTGCTTTCGCTGTATCGTAGGTTAAGTAGTTATTTTTCTTAGCAGCTAGTTTTGTGAAATCTGTTCCATCTGGCGCAATCGTTTGTCCCGGAGGAATTACTTGATCTGTAGCCGTTGATTGATCTTGCAAGACTTCTTTTACAAAACTTTCTTTATCAAAAGCTTGTGCCAACGCTTTACGAATATTGTTGTTCGCTAAAGCCGGATTTTCTTTTCCATCACGAACGCTGTTCATTTTTAAAAAGTATGTGACGAATTGAGGAATTGAAAGAAAGGCTGGATTATCAACATAACCAGGAATAAATTCACCACTTAGCTTATTCACTACATCCAATTCATTCGAGTCAAACAAATTCACCGCTGTCGTTGGGCTCTTAATTACTGAAACTTTCGCTTCTGTTAATTTAACTTTTTCAGCATCCCAATACGTATCATTTTTTTCGTAGGTCCAGTCATCGGAAGAGGCATTATCCCATTCTTTCAATTTAAAAGGACCATTATAAATCAAATGTTCTGCATCAGTGGCATATTTATCCCCTTGTTCTTTGATATATTTTTCATTTTGTGGAAACAAAACAGGAAACGAAAGCAAAGATTTCAAATAAGGGGTGGGCCGTTCTAAAGTTATTTCTAACGTTTTATCATCTAGCGACTTAACCCCAAGAGTATTCACATCTGCGCCTTCTAAAGCAATTTCCTTAGCATTTTTAATGACATCAAAAAATAAAGCTTGATGAATCGATCCTGATTTAGGGGAAGCAACTTGTTGCCATGCATAAACAAAGTCGTTTGCTGTTACTGGATCATCATTCGACCATTTGGCATCTTCTCTAATCTTAAATGTATAAACGGTTTCATCTTCAGAAATCGCTGGTTCTTCGGCAGCGACCCCCAACTCTAATTCATCTTCTTTACCTAAAACATAGAGTCCTTCATAAACTTGATTCATGACTAAAGTCGAGGTCGTATCCCCCGCTGTGTGTGGTTCCATTGTCGAAATAGCCGCTTCAGAACTAATTGCAATTTTTTGTTCCGCTGCTTTGTTACTATCAGCCGAGTTTCCCGTTCCCGCCTGACAAGCCGTTAAAGCTAAAAGCAAACCGACGCATCCTAACATTTTTAATTTCTTCATACCAATCCCTCCATTTTACAAACTATAACCTTCAAAGTTACCAGAATTTTCTGATAAAATATAGAAAAAGAAGCATATCTGATAAGAGTCTCAAAAAACTTACAGATTATAGAAATACTTGAGAAATTTAAAGTAGCTGAAACAATAGTAAAAGCATTAAAAATTAAGTATACTATTGCTATATCTTTAAACGATGCGTTTCTATAGGTTGTAAGCGCTGATTGTTCTTATTTGGTCACTTGTGACTACCAATCACGTGATGACTTGGAACTTTTTTCTATTAGTATAAGGATACCTTATTTTCCCTAAAATAGTTTTGTAACATCTTACAATAAATACACTTAATTTTTAGATAATTCATACAAAAGGAGGCCTTGCTAATGATGACGGTCAATGATCTACTCCATGCAGAAGAACTACCTGGTTTAACCTTATTGACGCACGAGACCAATTTAGATGCGCCAATTCTACAAGCAAATATTTTAGAAAATCCTGATGCTTTTGACTGGTTAACGCCAGGAGAAATTTTATTAACTACCGGCTATATTTTCAAAGATCAGCCTTGCTTGCAAAAACGTCTTATTCAAGAACTAGCAAATATGAACTGCGCTGCTCTAGGCTTTAAAGTCCAACGTTATTTCAATGAAGTTCCACAAGAGATGATCCAATTAGCGAATGACGTCGGATTACCAATTCTCTCAATCCCTTATAATTACAACTTTTCTCAAATTATTTCATTGGTCAATCGCCGAGTCAATCAACCTGACGAAACGATTAGCCAACATTCTGTTCATATGCATAATAAATTTTATACAATTATCAAAGCTGGCGGAAAAAGTACCCAATTACTGGAAGTATTAAGTGCCGCGATTCAAGCGCCTGTAATGCTTTTAGACGAGCGTTTTCAGATTATGAATCATTTTGATTTACCTGATGCGCCAACAAGAATCACCAGTATTTTAAACAACGCGACTCTCAAAAAACAGTTTGAGACAGCTTTAAAAGCCCAGAACAATGAGCTCCTATTATTTTATAAAGAACCATTGACTGTTGAATTTTCCTTAGCGAACCATCAGTTATCTTTGCGAATTTTACCCATCAAAAAGAAAAATCTCAGCTTATCTTACTTAGTGATTTGGCAAACTACCAAAAAATTACAGACGATTGATTTATTATCTGTGGAGGTCTGTGCTCACTACCTTTTACCACAACTTCAATTAGAATCTTCGGAAAATTTAACAACGAGGCAAAAGATCGGGGCGCTGTTTCAAGACCTTATCCAAGAAAAAAATACCAATCCTCAAGCTT
>OBCD01000431.1_pt1 | contig 10383 bp, 8 predicted proteins | sample 1480921 | NCBI WGS metagenome assembly OBCD01 (sample SAMN05301501, study PRJEB22388) | human skin metagenome | isolation source: Infant 2 DOL 22 skin | host: Homo sapiens | place: USA: Pittsburgh, Magee-Womens Hospital of UPMC | collected 2013/2014 | reverse complement strand
GCCGGCGGCGAACTGCGGCTGTACAACCCGCTGCGCTGGAAGCTGACTGGCGGCAATCTCTACCGCGACCATCGCAAGCTGCTGCTGGTGGACGGGCGCCTCGGTTATGTCGGCGGCGCCGGGATCACCGACGAATTCTGGGAACCGGTCAGCGACGTCAGCGCCTGGCGCGAGGTGATGGTCGAGATGGACGGCCCGGTGGTGGCGGACTGGGCGGCGCTGTTCGAGCGGCAATGGCTGGCCTGTCTCGAAGAGAAAGCCTGGAAGCCCCGCGAGGGCATGACCCTTACCCGCCTTCCGCCGCAGCCGGGGGCGGCCCGTGGGTTGGGCCGGGTGGCCTACGCCGACGCCCGCCAGCACCGCGACATCCTGCAATCGCTGGTCCGCGCGCTGAACGGCTCGCGCCGACGGATCTGGCTGGCGACGCCGTACTTCCTGCCGACCTGGAAGGTTCGCCGGGCCCTGCGCAAGGCCGCCCAGCGCGGCGTGGAGGTGCGCCTGCTGCTGGCCGGGCGGCTCACCGACCACGCCCCGGTGCGCTATGCCGGGCAGCGCTACTACCCGCGCCTGCTGCGCTCCGGCGTGCGCATCCACGAATACCAGCCGCGCTTCCTGCACCTGAAGATGGTCATGGTCGACGATTGGGTGAGCGTCGGCTCCTGCAACTTCGATCATTGGAATCTACGCTTCAACCTCGACGCCAATCTCGAGGCCCTCGACCCGGACTTCACCAATGAGGCGGCGGCGAGCCTGCTGGCGGACTTCGCCGACAGCCGCGAGGTGACCCTGGCGATGTGGCGCGCGCGACCCCTGTGGATGCGCCTGCACCAGCGCCTGTGGGGTTGGCTGGACCGGGTAGTGGTGAATTTCCTCGACCGCCGGCGCTAGGGAGCGGCCGTTCGTAGCCGCTGGCCGGCCCGGTGAAACTTGCCGGGGAGCTTGCGGGTCTACCCCGGACCGCCCATTACAATGACAAAGGAGAGATGCGTGGCAACGCCCGACTCCAAGGAACGTTTCATCGGACTGGAATGGTTGCGCTTCCTGCTCGGCCTGTACGTGGTGGTGTAACACACCATGCATGCCTATCCGAAAGAGCAGAAGTTTCCCGGTCTCGACGAACTGACCAGCCTGGGGTTCTTCGCCACCAGTGCCTTCTTCGTGCTTTCCGGCTTCCTCCTGGCCCATGTCTACGCACGCAGCGGCCGGTTGCGCGAAAGCGCCCGCAGTTTCTGGACCAAGCGACTGTCCAATCTCTATCCGTTGCACCTGTTCTCCCTGCTGCTGTCGATCCTAGTGTTGCTGGCCCTCAGCCACCTGGGAATCGGTCCCGAGCTGGACAAGGCCACCCCGCGCTTCGTCATCTACGACACCAACGAAGTGCTCGGCCGCACCCACCCGGAACTCTTCCTGCACTGGATGAGCAACACCGAACTGTTCGTCAACAGCATCCTGCAGATCCTCCTGCTGCAGGCCTGGAATCCCTATTACCTGACCTTCAACGCGCCGTTGTGGTCGCTGTCGACGCTGATGTTCTTCTACCTGGCGTTTCCCTTCGTCGCCCCGCGGCTGATGCGCAGCCGGCACAAGTGGAAGGTGCTGGCGCTGGTCTGGCTGGTCTACCTGATCCCGCCGGCGCTGGTAGTGGCCAGCGAGAGCTACGGGATCCCCTGGACCGGCCTGCTGCACCGCAATCCGTTGCTGCGCCTGCCGGAATTCCTTGGCGGCATCCTGGCCTACGGGTTGTTCCGCGGCTACCGCGACCGTGGCATGGTGCCGGGACGCGGCCTGCTGGCCGCGCTGGTGGCGCTGGTGGTGGCGGCCTTCCTGGTGGCCGACTACCTGTTCACCCAGGGCGCCAAACATTGGTACTTCCTGCTGCACAACGGCCTGCTGCTGCCGGCCCAGTTGCTGCTGGTGTGCCTTTGTGCGCTGCCCGCCGACCCGAAGAGCGCTTTCGTCCGCCACTGGTCGCCGCGCCTGGGGGCCGCCTCGCTGTCGCTGTTCGCCCTGCATGTGCCGATGTTCACCCTGTTCTCCCGTAGCGAGCGCCTTATCGCCGTGCCGGGGCGTTGTCTCGACGACTGGCGCGCCTGCACCGAGGCGGCGGCCGCGCTGCCATCGTCGCTGCTCTACTACCCGCTGTTCCTGGTCCTGCTGGTGGCGTTCTGCGTGCTGTTCCAGGAGCGCGGCGTGGTGCCGGTGCGCAAGTGGCTGGTGCGCCGGCTGATGCCGGCGCCGGCGCTGGCCAAGGTGCCGCGCCCGGCCTGAGGCCGTTCTCCCGGAGAACCGGACTTTCGACGGGTGGCAGGCCCGGCCCGGCTGGTTATGCTGCGCGGATAACCATAAGAAGAGGGATGGAGCATGCTGCGCAGCCTGTCGCTGGCCCTGTCGATCGTCGCGAGCCTGGTCGGCTGCAGCACGCCCGGCGCGTTCTTCGGTGCGGTGGACGGACCGGCCTTCGTCGCCCATCCGAGCGCCGATGCCAGCCACGCCACCGTCTACCTCTACCGTCCGCGGAGCCAGTGGGCGGACGAGGAACTCGAGGCGCCGGGGATCTTCCTCAACAACGAACTGATCGGCAGCCTACCGAGCAACGGCTACCTGGCGTTCGAGTTCGAGACCGGCAGCTACAAGCTGGAAATGCGCCGGCCGCTGGCGGGCAGCTTCTGGACCCTGTTCGCCGACGGTCCGATGGATTTCACCCGCATCGCCAGCTTCATGCTCGAGGCCAGGGCCGGCTCGGTCTACTACCTGCGCTACGACGAACTCAACCCGCCACCGAAGAGCGAGCACCCGGCGGGTGAGGGCGATGGCCCGCTGCAATTGGTAGCGGCCGATCTCGGCGCTGCGGAAATCGGCGCTACCCACCAGGTTCAGGAGCCCATGCAGTTCGCCGCCAGCGGCTACCGGAAACGCGTGCAGCGCTCGTTCTGGGAAGGCGTCGGGCGGGCCCTGGACAAGATCGGCATCTGAACCCGGCACGCGTGTAGTAACCGTCTATTACCCGCGTTCCCCTGCGGATTGGCTACCTTAGGTGCATCCCCGGTATGACCGGGCCCTGCCCGAAGGAGTGCGCGTGATGGCTGCGAAGAAGATCCTGATGCTGGTCGGCGACTATGCCGAAGACTACGAAACCATGGTCCCGTTCCAGGCCCTGCAGATGGTGGGCCACCAGGTGCATGCGGTGTGTCCGGACAAGCGGGCCGGGCAAAGCGTGCGCACCGCCATCCACGATTTCGAAGGCGACCAGACCTACAGCGAGAAGCCGGGCCACAACTTCACCCTCAATGCCGACTTTGCCCAGGCCCGCGCCGAGGATTACGATGCCCTCCTGATCCCCGGCGGCCGCGCCCCCGAATACCTGCGCCTGAACGAGCAGGTGCTGGCTCTGGTGCGTGACTTCGACGCCGCGCGCAAGCCGATCGCCGCGGTCTGCCATGGCGCCCAGCTGCTGGCCGCCGCCGGCGTCCTGCAAGGGCGGGCGTGCAGCGCCTATCCGGCCTGCGCCCCGGAGGTGCGGCTGGCCGGCGGCGAGTACGTCGACCTTCCGCCGGACCAGGCCCACGTCGACGGTCACCTGGTTACCGCGCCGGCCTGGCCGGCGCATCCGGCGTGGCTGGCGCGCTTCCTCGAGGCGCTCGGCACCCGCATCAGCCACTGAGACACAGGAGACCCCCGCGCATGTGCGAACTCTATGTGAAAGCCGATCCGATCCTCTATGAATCGCGCTCGCGTTCCTTGCGCATCCGCGGGGTGGTGACCACCCTGCGCCTGGAGAACCAGTTCTGGGACATCCTCCGGGAAATCGCCGAAGGCGAGGGCCTGAGCACCAACCAGTTGATCACCAATCTCTACGAGGAAGTGATGGACTATCGCGGCGAGGTGCTCAACTTCGCCTCCTTCCTGCGTGTCAGTTGTACCCGCTACCTGGCGCAGCGGCGCGAGAAAGTCGCCGAGCTGAGCCTGGTCGGCCAGCGCGCCCAGGCCTGAGGCGAGGGAAGACGCGACCGGGGTGAAACGTTTAGGCTGGTCGCACTTCCTCCCCCGATCCGGCGTCGCCTCGTGAAATACTCCCTGCCCACCACGGCCACCGCGCCGTTCTGTCCCTCGGCGGTCAGCCACAGCGTGGCGGTGCCGGCCGACGCCTCGCCGCTGCGCAAGCTGGCGCTGTTCGTCGGCCCCGGCCTGCTGGTCTCGGTCGGCTACATGGACCCCGGCAACTGGGCCACCGCCATCGAGGCGGGCTCGCGCTTCGGCTACGCGCTGCTGTTCGTAGTGGTGCTGGCGAGCTTTTCCGGGATGCTCCTGCAAAGCCTCTGTTCGCGCCTGGGGATCGCCACCGGCCGCGACCTCGCGCAGCTCTCCCGGGAGCGCTACCGCCCTGGCGTGGCGCGTGGCCAATGGCTGCTGGCGGAACTGTCGATCGTCGCCACCGACCTTGCCGAGGTGCTCGGCGCGGCGCTGGCCTTCCACCTGCTGCTGGGCGTCTCGATTACCACCGGGGTGGTCCTCACCGCCTTCGATACCCTGATCGTGCTGGCCCTGCAGGGCGCCAACTTCCGCCGCCTGGAGGCCATAGTGCTGGGGCTGATCGCGACCATCGGCGCGTGTTTCTTCGTCGAACTGGTGCTGATCGGCCCCTACTGGCCGGATGTCGCCGCCGGCTTGCGGCCGTCCTGGGACACCCTGAGCAGCCAGGAGCCGCTGTACCTGGCGATCGGCATCCTCGGCGCGACGGTGATGCCGCACAACCTCTACCTGCATTCGTCCGTGGTGCAGACCCGGGTCAGCGGCGACGACGCGGCGAGCAAACGCTCGGCGATCCGCTTTTCCCGGCTCGACACCATCGGCTCGCTGTCCCTGGCGCTGCTGGTCAATGCGGCGATCCTGATCCTCGCCGCCGCGGCTTTCCACGGCAGCGGCCATACCGAGGTGGTGGAGATCCAGGACGCCTACCACCTGCTCGACCCGTTGGTGGGCGGCGCCCTGGCCAGCTTCCTGTTCGGCTTCGCCCTGCTGGCGGCGGGGCAAAGCTCGACCTTCACCGGCACCATTGCCGGGCAGGTGGTGATGGAGGGTTTCCTCCGGGCGAAGATTCCCTGCTGGCAGCGGCGCCTGATCACCCGCGGCCTGGCCCTGGTGCCGGCCTTGATCGGCGTGCTCTGGCTGGGCGAAGGCGCGGTAGGCAAGCTGCTGGTGCTCAGCCAGGTGGTGCTCAGCCTGCAATTGCCGTTCGCCCTGTGGCCGCTGATTCGCTTCAGCAGCGACCGGGGCCTCATGGGGGAGTTCGTCAACCCGCGCTGGGTCAGCGCGCTGGCCTGGTCGTTGTTCGGCCTGATCTCGGCGGCGAACCTGACCCTGCTGTATTTCTGGTTCGGCTGAACCAAGGCGCCTGCGGCGCTGCCAGCCCAGGCTCCGGCCAGTGGCCGTACGAAAAAGCCCGGCGCGGGGCCGGGCTTTTTCAGGGACGGAGCAGGCTTACTTGACCTCGATCGCCAGGCTTTCGGCGATCTTCTTCTGCCAGACCGCCGGGCCGGTGATGTGCACCGACTCGCCGTTGGTATCGACCGCGACGGTGACCGGCATGTCCTTCACCTCGAACTCGTAGATCGCTTCCATGCCCAGTTCGGCGAAGGCCAGCACCTTGGACTTCTTGATCGCCTGGGCGACCAGGTAGGCGGCGCCGCCGACGGCCATCAGGTATACCGCCTTGTTGTCCTTGATCGCCTCGATGGCGATGGGACCGCGCTCGGACTTGCCGATCATGCCCAGCAGGCCGGTCTGTTCGAGGATCTGGCGGGTGAACTTGTCCATCCGGGTGGCGGTGGTGGGACCGGCCGGGCCGACCACCTCGTCGCCGACCGGATCGACCGGGCCGACGTAATAGATGAAGCGGCCTTTCAGGTCCACCGGCAGCGTTTCGCCCTTGTTCAGCATGTCGACCATGCGCTTGTGCGCGGCGTCGCGGCCGGTGAGCATCTTGCCGTTGAGCAGCAGGGTCTCGCCCGGTTTCCAGCTTTGCACCTCTTCCGGGGTGATTTTGTCCAGGTCGACGCGGCGCGCGGACGGGCCGGCTTCCCAGACGATCTCCGGGTAGGCGTCGAGCGACGGCGCTTCCAGTTCGGCGGGGCCGGAGCCGTCGAGCACGAAGTGGGCGTGGCGGGTCGCGGCGCAGTTGGGGATCATGCACACCGGCAGCGAGGCGGCGTGGGTCGGGTAGTCCATGATCTTGACGTCGAGCACGGTGGTCAGGCCGCCCAGGCCCTGGGCACCGATGCCCAGCTGGTTGACCTTCTCGAACAGCTCCAGGCGCAGTTCCTCGATGCGGTTCTGCGGGCCGCGGGCCTTCAGTTCGTGGATGTCGATCGGGTCCATGAGGACCTCCTTCGCCATCACCGCTGCTTTCTCCGCGGTACCGCCGATGCCGATGCCGAGCATGCCCGGCGGGCACCAGCCGGCGCCCATGGTCGGTACGGTCTTCAGCACCCAGTCGACGATCGAGTCGGACGGGTTGAGCATGGCCATCTTCGACTTGTTCTCCGAGCCGCCGCCCTTGGCCGCGACATCGACCTCGACCTTGTCGCCGGGAACGATGGAGTAGTGGATCACCGCCGGCGTGTTGTCCTTGGTGTTCTTCCGCGCGCCGGCCGGGTCGGCCAGGATCGAGGCGCGCAGGACGTTCTCCGGCAGGTTGTAGGCGCGACGCACGCCTTCGTTGATCATATCGTCGACGCTCATGGTAGCGCCGTCCCAGCGCACGTCCATGCCGACCCGGACGAACACGGTGACGATCCCGGTGTCCTGGCAGATCGGGCGGTGGCCGGTGGCGCACATGCGCGAGTTGATCAGGATCTGCGCCATGGAGTCGCGGGCAGCCGGCGATTCTTCGCGCAGGTAGGCCTCATGCATGGCCTGGATGAAATCGACCGGGTGGTAGTAGGAGATGAACTGCAGGGCATCGGCGACGCTCTGGATCAGGTCGTCTTGCTTGATCACGGCCATGGAGCACGGTCCTCTTCAGGCGGGTAATTCGGATGCGGGGCAGGGTCACGGAGCCGGCCGCAGCCGAGGAGCGCGCCGGTCAGGCACCGGCGCAAAAAAGGCGCGACAGTATAGCCGTTCCGGCGAGACGGGCGCACGCGCCGACGATCAGACCTTGGTCGGCCAGCCGGCTGGTCGGCCGATAAATCCGCGGTCCGCTAGCTGGCAGTTCGTTCGACTAGGCAACCCGCAGGGGGCAGGGTACATTGCGGCCAGGTGCCATTACGGGACGGAGCCCATGCGCACAGACAAGCCTCCTCTGAAACAGCGTGCGCTGCAAAAGCTCTTGCTCCGCCGGTTCGGCATGGCCGCAGGCACCTACCTGCTCGGCCTGGTCCTGCTCTGGCTGGCGCTACTCAGCGGCTTCTACCGCGCAGCGCCGACCACCGCGGCGGCCAGCACCACCCTGGTGGTGGCTTGCCAACTGGCCTTCCTCTGGCTGTTCGCCAGCGGACGCAACCTGCGTTACGCCGATCCCAGCCTGACCGAGCCGCAGGTGCTGGTGGCGATCGCCTGGCTGACCTATTTCCTCTACCACGTCGACAGCCTGCGCGGCACCTTCATGGTGTTCTACGTGCTGGCCCTGCTGTTCGGCGTGTTCCAACTGCCGCCGCGGGTCTTCGCCCGCTGTGCGGCGCTGGCGTTCATCGCTTTTTCCGGCATCTACCTGGTAGAGGCCTTGCAGCAGCGTCTCGAGCTACCGGGCCGGGCTGCATTGCAGGTGCTCGTGATGTTCATCGTAATGGTCTGGCTGAGCCTGTTCGCCAGCTACATACAGGCGATGCGGCAACGCATGCGCCAGCGCCGCTATGCCTTGCAGGCGCACCAGGACACGCTGCGCGGCATGATGCGCCAACTGGAAGACCTGGTGGCCACCGACGAACTCACCGGGCTGTTCAACCGCCGGCATTTCATGCGCCTGGCCAGTCGGGCGCTGGAAGACCTGCTGCCGAACCGGCAGCACGGCCTGGCGCTGATCGACCTCGATCACTTCAAGCGGATCAACGACCGCCACGGCCACGCCGCCGGCGATCGGGTCCTGCAGACCTTCGCCGCGGTGGCGCGTTCCTGTCTGCGCGATGGCGACGTCCTGGCCCGTTACGGCGGCGAGGAGTTCGTCCTGCTGCTGCCCCACGCCGACGCGGAACAGCTGGAAAGCTGTTGCGAGCGCCTGCGCCTGGCGTTCCAACAGGCGGAACCGGTCGGGGTCACGGTGGATACCCTGAGCCTTTCGGTGGGCATGACCCTGCTGTATGCCGACGACGATCTCGACGAGGCCTTGCAGCGGGCCGACCAGGCGCTCTACCGTGCCAAGCGCGGCGGACGAAACCGCTGCGACGCCACCTGGGAGGTCACCAGTGCCTGACATACGGGTCGGCGAGCGACGCCTTGCCGTCGCCGCCGGCAGCAACCTGCTGGATGCGCTGCTCGCCGGCGGCATCGCCGTGCCCCATAGCTGCCGCGCCGGCAGTTGCCACGCCTGCCTGGTGCATTGCCTGCAGGGCGAGGTGGACGACACCCTCCCGGAGGCGCTCGATCCGGTACGGCGCGAAGCGGGCTGGCGGCTGGCCTGTCAGTGCCGGGTGCTCGGCGACCTCGTGTTGCAGCCTTTCGATCCTGAGCGCGACGGGCTGCCGGCCAGGGTCGTCGCCTGCCACTGGCTGGGCGATGTGCTGCGCCTGCGCCTGGAGCCGGAGCGGCCCTTGCGCTATCGCGCCGGGCAGCACCTGCTGCTGTGGAGCGACGATGGCGTGGCGCGTCCCTATTCGCTGGCCAGCCTGCCTCACGAGGACCCATGGCTGGAGTTCCACATCGACTGTAGCGCTCCCGGCGCGTTCTGCGACCGCGCCCGGCGCCTGGCGCCTGGCGCGCTCCTGCGTCTGGGCGAGTTGCGCGGCGGGGCGTTGCGCTACGAGCCGGACTGGCAGGAGCGACCGCTGTTGCTGATGGCCGCCGGCACCGGGCTGGCGCCGCTCTGGGGGATACTTCGCGAAGCCTTGCGCGCGGAACACCAGGCGCCGATCCAGCTGCTGCACCTGGCGCGCGACCACTACCTGGCGAGCGAGTTGGCGGAGTTGGCCGGGCGTCATCCGCAACTGCGCGTCAACCTGGTGTCGGCGGCGCAGTTGCCCTCTGCCTTGGCCGATCTCCGCCTTGTTCCGCGGCGCAGCATGGCCTTACTCTGCGGCCAACCCGCCAGCGTCGAACGCTTCGCCCGGCACCTCTACCTGGCCGGCGTACCGCGTAGCCAGACCCTGGCGGACCTGTTCCTGCCCCACGCCTGACGCGGCGCCGGTGGCGGTGCCTTGCAGCCATTGCCGCGGCCCTGCGCCGCATCCCTGGAGTGACGATGAGCGAGCTGATTCGGGTCGAACGCGAAACGGGGCTGCTGACCCTGCGCCTGGACCGCCAGGACAAGAAGAACGCGCTGACCCGCGCGATGTACAGCCGGATGGCCGAGGCGCTGCTGGAGGCGCAGGCCGATACGGCTGTGCGGGTGGTGCTGATCACTGGCGGCGACGCCTGCTTCACCAGCGGCAACGACATCCTCGACTTCCTCGAGCAACCGCCATCCCTGCGCAACAGCCCGGTCGGCCGCTTCATGAGCGCCCTGCTGGAATTCCCCAAGCCGGTGATCGCCGCGGTGAACGGACCGGCGGTGGGTATCGGCACCACCCTGCTGCTGCATTGCGATCTGGTCTTCGTTGGTCGCAACGCGCGATTGAAGATGCCGTTCGTCAACCTCGGCCTGACACCGGAGTTCGGCTCGAGCCTGATCCTGCCGCGCATGCTCGGTCATGCCAAGGCTGCGGAATTGCTGATGCTCGGCCAGGACTTCAGCGGCGAGCAGGCGGCGGCCTGGGGCCTGGCCAATGCGGCGCTGGAGGATGGCGCCACGGTGCTGGAGCACGCCCGCGATGCGGCCCGGCGCTTCCTGCACCTGGCGCCCTCGGCGGTAGTGGAGAGCAAGCGCCTGATGAAAGCGCCGTTTATCGAGGAGCTTCGCCGGGTGATCGCCGAGGAAGGCGATATCTTCAGTACCCGACTGCGCTCGCCCGAGGCGATCGAGGCGCTCAGCGCCTTCATGCACCGGCGCCAGCCGGATTTCTCCAGGTTCGCCTGAGCACACCGCTGTTGGGCCAGCGGAGCGACGATCCGTAGGGCGGATAACGCCACGGGCGTTATCCGCCGCGACGTGCGCTTATACCAGCAGGTCGCCGACGTGCAGCACCTTCATGGTGTTGGTGCCGCCCTGGGCGGTGTAGCTGTCGCCCTTGGTCAGGATCACCCAGTCGCCCTTGGTCACCACGCCGCGCTTGAGCAACTCGTCGACCGCGGCCT
>OBCD01000412.1_pt1 | contig 10876 bp, 7 predicted proteins | sample 1480921 | NCBI WGS metagenome assembly OBCD01 (sample SAMN05301501, study PRJEB22388) | human skin metagenome | isolation source: Infant 2 DOL 22 skin | host: Homo sapiens | place: USA: Pittsburgh, Magee-Womens Hospital of UPMC | collected 2013/2014 | reverse complement strand
TTTAAACAATGAAAATGAACTATTCTCAGTCATGAAAAAAGAACTTCGCGAAGTTAAAAAGCAATATGGCAATCCGCGCTTAACTCAAATTGAAGAGGAAATCCAAGAAATCAAGATTGAAACAGCCGTGTTAGTTGCGCAGGAAGACGTGGTCGTAACCGTGACGCACGAAGGCTATATCAAGCGGAGTAGTATTCGTTCTTATACAGCATCAAAACCAGAAGAAATCGGCATGAAAGAAGGCGACTTTTTACTATATGCTGGCGAAGTCAATACATTAGATCATCTTTTACTAGTAACAAATAAAGGGAATATGATCTATCGCCCCGTCCATGAGTTGCCAGATTTACGCTGGAAAGAAATTGGCGAACATATTTCTCAAACCATTTTAAATCTTGCTATCGATGAATCGATTATTGCTGTATATCCTTATAAAGAGTTAAGTCCGACAAAAACCTTTGTTTTCATTACAAAAGCTGGCATGATTAAACAAACCAAAATGGCTGATTTTGAGCCTTGGCGCACTTATAAGAGCCGCCCGACATCTTGTATGAAATTAAAATCAGACCAAGATGAAATTACCAATGTTTATTTAACAAATGATCAAGACTTATTGGATGTTTTCCTCGTGAGCAATCGCGGTTTTGGCTTACGCTATCCATTATATGAAGTACCTGTTGTGGGTAGTAAAGCGGCTGGAGTTAAATCAATGAACCTCAAAGAAGACGATTATGTCGTTAATGGTTTACTGGTTCATTCTGAAGGGGATACACCGATTGTCATCGTTACCCAACGTGGCGGTGTTAAACGCATGTTAGCCCAAGAATTAACACAATTAGGACGAGCAAAACGTGGATTAATGGTCTTACGGGAATTGAAGAAAAATCCACATCGTGTTGTCTTTATGTCTGAAAGTACCGATTTAGATTTATTAGTTACTACGCAAAAAGGCACACAAGAAGTTATTCAGTCGAAAAACTATCCAATCAGTGAACGAACATCCAACGGTTCCTTTGTCATCGATGAACAAAAAGATGGCCAAGTAATGGAAGTCCACGAGATGCATTCTGCAGTGATTGAAGAAGAACAAACAAACTAAACTGTGTTATAAATATCTCCACAGCAGCCATCTGTATTAATACAGATGGCTGCTGTTTTTAATACAGAAGTACATTTTTCACAAGTGATAACAACTATAAATCGTTCTTATTTTCACAAGTATAAATGTTTATATATCAGCGTTTAGAATCTTCGCTCCCCATTTATTTATTAAGAAAGTGCAATAAATAATAAAAAAACGCTTGCATCTAAAAGGTTATGTGTTATACTAATCACATAAAGCTGTTACATACAATCAAGTAGCAGTTAACTAAGGAGGCAAACACTTCATGAAACAATGGGAAGGCTTTAAAGGCGACAAATGGAGAACAAGCGTTGACACTCGTGATTTTATTCAAAACAACTACACAGAGTACAAAGGCGACGACAGTTTCTTAGAACCAATCGCTCCGAGCACTGACAAATTATGGACAAAACTACAAGAATTATTTGAAATCCAACATGAAAAAAATGGCGTTTATGACATGGATAGCGATATCCCAGCAACTATTACGTCACATGAACCTGGTTACTTAATCAAAGAAGAAGAAAAAATTGTCGGTTTACAAACAGATGTACCATTAAAACAAGCATTTATGCCATTCGGTGGTATTAAAATGGCGAACAATGCCTTAGTTTCAAATGGTTATGAAACTGACGAAGAAATGACAAAAATCTTCACAGAATACAGAAAAACACATAACCAAGGTGTTTTTGATGCCTACACAGCTGAAATGCGTTTAGCACGTAAAAACAAAATCATTACTGGTCTTCCAGATGCTTATGGCCGTGGCCGTATTATCGGTGACTATCGTCGTATCGCATTATATGGTATCGACTACTTAATGGAACAAAAGAAAAAAGATCATGATAACACTGGTAACAAAGAAATGACAGACGATGTTATTCGCTTACGTGAAGAAATTTCTGAACAATACCGTGCGTTAAATGACTTAAAACAAATGGCTGCTTCTTATGGTTTCGATATTTCTCGTCCTGCTGCAAATGCGCAAGAAGCAATCCAATGGTTATACTTTGGTTACCTAGGTGCCATTAAATCTCAAAATGGTGCGGCAATGTCAATTGGTCGTATCTCAGCATTCTTAGATATCTATATCCAACGTGACTTAGAAGCAGGTTTAATCACTGAATTTGAAGCACAAGAAATGATTGACCATTTAATCATGAAATTACGTATGGTTAAATTTGCACGGACACCAGAATACAACCAATTATTCTCTGGTTATCCAATTTGGGCAACATTATCTATTGCTGGTATGGGTATTGACGGTCGTTCATTAGTTACCAAAAATGACTTCCGTATCTTACACACCTTAACAAACATGGGACCATCTCCAGAACCTAACTTAACTGTATTGTATTCTTCTCACTTACCAGAAGGCTTCAGAACATATGCAGCTAAAATCGCGAAAGAAAGCTCATCTATCCAATTTGAAAACGATGACTTATTACGTGAAAACTGGGGCTCTGACGACTGTGCAATCGCATGTTGTGTTTCTGCAACAGTTATGGGTAAAGATATGCAATTCTTCGGCGCTCGTGCGAACTTAGCGAAAGCTGTTCTTTATGCAATTAACGGCGGAGTCGATGAAAAAACTAAAATGCAAGTAGCACCAAAATATCGTCCAATGACTGGTGACAAATTAGATTACCACGAATTCATGGAACGCTATAAAGACATCTTAGACTGGTTAGCTGAATTGTACGTTAACACATTAAACATCATTCATTACATGCATGATAAATATGCATATGAAGCACCACAATTAGCTTTAATGGATACTGATTTACAACGGACATTCGCAACTGGTATTGCTGGAATCTCTCATGCGACTGATAGTATCATGGCAATTAAACACGGTGAAGTAGAAGTAATCCGTGACGAAGATGGTATGGCAATTGATTATGTACCAACAAAAGAATTCCCAACATACGGAAACGATAACGAAGAAGCCGATGCAATGGCTAACTGGATTTTAGATTACTTTATGACACAAATTAAACGTCAACACACATACCGTAACTCTAAACCAACGACTTCATTATTAACAATCACTTCAAACGTTGTTTATGGTAAAGCAACAGGGAACACGCCTGACGGACGTCGTGCCGGCAAACCTCTTGCACCAGGTGCGAACCCAAGTTATCAAGACGGTAAATTCTTAGGTGAGAAAAATGGCTTGTTAGCTTCATTAAACTCAACAGCTCGTTTAGAATATACAATCGCTTTAGATGGTATTTCTAATACACAAACCATCAACCCTAATGGTTTAGGTAAAGACGACGACACAAGAATTAACAACTTACGTAACGTATTAGATGGCTACTTCGATAAAGGTGGTTACCACTTAAACGTAAACGTATTTACAAACGAATTATTATTAGATGCACAAGCACATCCAGAAAAATATCCAAACTTAACTATCCGTGTATCTGGATATGCCGTGAAATTCCGTGACTTAACTCCTGAACAACAAGCAGACGTTATTTCAAGAACTTCACACGACAGACTATAAAAAATCCTTTTCGTTTGAAAGAAGAGGGATCATTATGACAACACCAGTTACAGGTAGAATTCATTCAACAGAAAATTTTGGTACCGTTGATGGCCCAGGTGTCCGTTTTATCGTATTTACACAAGGGTGTCGCATGAGATGTCAATTCTGTCATAATCCAGATACTTGGAAAATTGGTTCCGGTGGTCGTGTGGTGACGACTGACGAAGTATTAGAGGAAGCATTACGTTTTCGCTCTTATTGGGGCGAAAAGGGTGGTATCACTGTCAGTGGTGGTGAGCCGCTATTGCAAATGGACTTTTTAATCGATTTATTTAAAAAAGCCAAAGCACAAGGCATTCATACAACCTTAGATACGTGTGGCAAACCTTTTACTCGGGAAGAACCCTTCATTAGTCAATTTGATGAATTGATGAAGTACACAGATTTACTCTTATTCGACATCAAACATATTGATAACGAGCAGCATAAACTGTTAACAACGCAATCAAATGATAATATTTTAGAGATGGCTACCTATTTATCTGAAATTGATAAACCTGTTTGGATTCGCCACGTATTGGTGCCTCAACGTAGTGATTACGACGAATATTTAATCCGTCTGGATGCCTTCATAAAAACATTAAACAATGTAGATAAAGTTGAAGTGCTTCCTTACCATACGATGGGCAAGTACAAATGGGAAGAACTAGGTATTCCTTATCCATTAGAAGGAATTGAACCTCCTAAAAATGATCGTGTTGAAAATGCGAAAAAACTACTACATGTCGAGGACTATCAAGGTTATCTAGCACGTTAACAAACGAAAAAATAGAAAAGAAGACAATTTTTTTGTTGTTTCTTTTCTATTTTTTGTTATCATTAAGAGTGAATCAAAACCAAGGAGTGTGTATTATGTCAAAAATTTTAGTTTTTGGACACCAAAATCCTGATACAGATGCTATCGGAGCAGCAATTAGTTTTGCTTACTTACAAAAAGAATTAGGAAAAGAGACAGAAGCTGTCGCTTTAGGAACACCAAGTGAAGAAACACAATATGCCTTAGATTACTTCAATATTGAAGCACCACGTGTTGTCACTGAAGCAGCTAGCGAAACAAACCAAGTCATGTTAGTGGATCATAACGAATTCCAACAAAGCATTTCAGATATCGCTGAAGTAAACATTTTAGCAGTAGTGGATCATCACCGGATTGCCAACTTCGAAACAGCAGATCCATTGTATTATCGTGCAGAACCAGTAGGATGTACCAGTACAATCATCTATAAAATGTTTAAAGAAAATAACGTGACAATTCCAGCTCAAATTGCTGGTATGATGGTCTCAGCGATTATTTCTGATACATTATTATTTAAATCACCAACTTGCACACAAGAAGACATCGATGCAGCGCACGCCCTAGCTGATATTGCTGAAATTAATTTAGAAGGCTATGGTCTTGACTTATTAAAAGCAGGAACAAATTTAAGCGATAAATCAGCTGAAGTCCTTTTAGATTTAGATGCTAAGAGCTTCCCAATGAACGGCAAAACAGTTCGCGTTGCTCAAGTAAATACCGTCGATTTAGCAGAAGTTTTAGATCGTCAAGCTGAATTAGAAGCAGCTATGGCCGCAGAAAATGCAGCCAATAATTATGACTTGTTTGTCTTAATTATTACGAATATCCTAGACAGTGATTCTGAATTATTAGCGATTGGTGCGGAACAAGCCAAAATTGAAGCAGCGTTCAATGTAACATTAGTTAACAATCGTGCGTTCTTACCAGGCGTTGTTTCTCGTAAAAAACAAGTAGTACCACAATTAACAGAAGTCTTTAACTAAAACCGTAAGCGCCTAAGCAACGCGATAAATTCCTTGTTGCTTAGGCGCTTCAATAGTAAAGGGGCGTTAACATGAATGATTTAGCAATTTACTATCATTCTCCGCAACAAACGAAACAATACAATCATTTGCTCAACCAATCACTTTTTTTCCCTCTTGTTACTTTTATGTATGAACATCGAGAAGAAAGAATCATTTTAAGACAATTAAAAGCGGCCTTTGCAACAGAAGCCAAGTTAGAACAATTTTTATCAGAAATGATTGATTGTCAGTTAATCATTCGGGAAAATCGTCAATATCGTTTGAATTTTCCTATTTATACGGCAGCTGAAGTTGCGAGTTTGCCCTTGGCTGAAGACGAACTTCCTAAATTTAAAGGAACTGTAACAGAGCAATTATTTTGGCTAGCTGAATCTTTTTGGCCACAAGTGTTTCCAGAAGAGGAAGACTATTTTTTTGGCGTGAGCGGTGGCCCCTCATTTTATCAAAAACAAAGATTGGCCTCGGCACAACTATCTATAATTACGCTTGAAAAAGAAAAGACAGAGGTTCCAACAATGCCTCGTTATTTTGATTACTTGGGCAAAGAGCAATCCTTGCCAGAAGCCTTCAGCGCTTTATACGACTTGCTAGGGGACGTAAATCCTGAATACTATCTTTCGCAAGCGAGAAGAGTCATTAAACAAGCTCTGCGAGGCCGCAAAGTCAGTACTGTGCCTAATATTTTTCAAGAAAGTTTGCACTTGACCCAAGTGATTACGATTGACCAGGACCACTTAAAACTCCTTTTACCAGTAGCAACGGAACAAGCCGAGCCTTTAGAAGCACAGTCGGATATTCTAGCATTTTATTATGAAAAAATTGCTAACCGATCGGCCATCGAACGCTTAGTTTTTATGCAACAATTGATTGAGCAACTAGGTACGAACTCTCTAAGTTATCTTAGAATAAATTAAAGTTACGATAATTTTATTATGTAAACTAAAAATCAATAACAAGAAATGACGCCGCTTCTTAGTGAGAAATGGCGTCATTTCTTTTACGAACTTTTTTCGTCCAAAAACCACCAGAAATGAACTTAGGCTCATAGGAAATGATAAATGCTCTCGGCTCTAATTGATTGATTAATTTGTACAATGTACGTTCGTTTTTTCTTGGGGAAAGGATTTCTAAAACCATTCGTTCTCCTTCGCGTCCGTAGGCGACACTTTGTGTAACACCATAGCCGTGTTCACGAAGTGTTTCTGGTAAATGAAATTGTTCAGTAGTAGAAGGGAGGATAACCGATACCATAATATAACCCAAGGCCAAATAGTCTTCGATTTTAATTCCTACACTAATGCCAACAGCGTAACCAAGCGCATAAACAAGTAAATTTAAAGGATTGTCTAACCGATTCAGAACCATACTCAGCCCTAAGACATAAATTGTTATTTCAGCCATACTAACCAGCGGTGCAATAACCCGATAACCTTTCATCGTTAACATAAAACGAATAGTATTTAAGGTAATATACGCAAAATTAATGATAAAAATCATAGCTAACATTTTCAAATCAACGACCATAAAATAAGTACCTCTTTTCAAAATCTTTACATCCAGCCCTCATTATAGTACAGAAAAACTGAGAATCAAAGGCGAAACACTTATAGAAATGAATTCTTTTTTGAATACTCGCTCATATTATTCGCCTAATTTAACTGTTATTTGATATAATCTTAGTATGAAGTAAAAAGGAGGTAAGCGATGAAAATTTTTGTTTGGATTTTGTTATTTTTATTAGTAATTAACGTTATTGCTGCCTTAATTACTGTTTTTAGAAAACCTCGTAGTATTTCCAGCGTTTTAGCATGGATGATGACGTTGATTTTCTTGCCTGGTATCGGCTTTATTATTTACTTATTCTGTGGGCGAGGTATCGATGGACAAGAAGTTTTTAAATTGTCTGATGATGAAAAACAAATGGTTCAACGAATTAAAGAAAAAGTGGACGTTGATAACAAAAAAGCAGGGCGCGATAAACGTTATGATTTACTTTATGATGCGAAAGTTTTAAATCGTTATTTCCGGAATATGGACGCATCACCGTTGGCCAAAAGAAATAGTTTGCAATTATTCACAGATGGCCAAGAAAAATTCCAAGCATTATTTGAAGATATTCGTGCAGCGAAAGAAACCGTTCATGTGGAGTATTATGCGTTTTTTAATGACACAATTGGCAATCAATTTTTAGATGTATTAATCGAAAAGTTGCATGAAGGCGTGGAAGTTTACTTAATTTACGATCCTTGGGGTTCACCCGGCGCAAATAAAAAGTTTTTTGCTCGTTACGTTGACGCTGGAGGAAAAGTAGCTCCCTTTATTACTTCTCGCGATATGATCCGTAAAACACGTCTAAATTATCACTTGCATCGGAAAATTGTTGTCATCGATGGGAAAATTGGCTGGACCGGCGGGTTCAATGTTGGGGATCAATATTTGAATGTCACCGAAAAATTTGGTTACTGGCGAGATACCCATATTCGTTTGGTCGGGACGGCCGTATTTTCATTGCAAGAGATATTTATCATGGATTGGAATGCTTCAGTCAAATATCCTGAAGAACGTATGACGTATCATGAAAAATATTTTAAATTACCAGAAGATCATGAAGTGGAGCATTTGTCCTTACAAGTTGTTTCAGATGGTCCTGATTCAGAAGAAGAAATTTTGAAAAGCGGGTTTGTTCGGATGATTTTTTCTGCAGAAAAGAGTGTCTGGATTCAAACACCGTATTTAATCCCTGACGATAGTATGATTAATGCGTTGTTAGTGGCGGTTCGTTCAGGTGTCGACGTGCGAATTATGATTCCTTGTATGCCTGACCATCCCTTTATTTACCGCGCAACACAATATTACGCGAATTACTTACACAAACGCGGCATTAAAATTTATATTTATGATAGTGGGTTTATTCATGCAAAAACAATGGTGATTGATGATGAATTAGCTATGGTTGGCACAACAAACCAAGATATTCGCAGTTATTCATTGAATTTTGAGGTGAGTACGTTTATTTACAATCCCGAAATTGCGTGGATGTTAGCGCAAGTCTTTGAAGAAGATATAGAAAAAAGTGTCTTACTAACCGACGAGATAATTAAAAAACAAGGGTACTGGCTACGCTTCAAGCAAAACTTTTCACGCTTGTTGTCCCCAGTCTTGTAATCAAATAAATCAGCAGTGAATGTAGTAAACTACTATTTTCACTGCTGATTTTAGTAACAAAACACTGAGGTGGTCTACCTAATTCATTGATAATCCCTCTAAATAATGGTAAATTAAAAATAAATTCAATCAGCTATTCTATCGTGAGAAACATAGTTATTACGTAGATCAGATCAAAGGGACATTCACGACGAGCAAATATTGAGTGTGTTTGCTGAAACGTGCATGTGTGATTTGGTCTTTTTTATTGAGCTGTTATTTTATAGATAAGGAGTGGTCACCATGGACTACCAAGCAATAGCAAAAGAAATTTTGAAAGACGTAGGTGGCAAAGACAATATCGTGGATGTCACACATTGTTATACACGATTGCGTTTCGTATTGAAAGATACGAAACAAGCGAACAAAGAAGCCTTACTACAAACAGAAGGTGTCATTTCTGTTGTTGAAAGCGGCGGGCAGTATCAAGTGGTTTTAGGCAATAAAGTCGCGCATGTCTATAATGCTCTAGAACCTTTGTTGGCTCAGCAACTTACGACCAAAACATCTACAAAAGAAAAAAATTCATTAGGTAATCGAATTTTAAATACTGTTGCCGCGATTTTCACGCCTGTCGTACCAGCAATTGCCGCTTCAGGCATGTTAAAAGGAATTCTAGCCATCGCTGTGATGGTCGCAAACAATTTTTACCAGGTCGATTTAAAACCTTTGAATACGTATATTATTTTAAGCGCCGCTTCCGATGCACTTTTTTATTTTATGCCAGTTATTTTAGGTTATTCAGCTGCTAAGGTTTTCAAAACAAACGAATATATCGCCATGGTAATTGGTGCCACCTTATGTTATCCAACCATCGTTTCATTAATGACTGAAGAATCAGCGGTTACCTTGTTTGGATTACATGTGACCAAAGCCAATTATGTTTCCACAGTAATTCCTATTATTCTTGCAATTTTTATTTTAGCTTATGTGCAACGCTTTTTGGAAAAAGTCATTCCAGAAGTTCTAAAAATTATTATGGTTCCTACGCTATCATTACTTTTAATGATTCCAGCCACTTTATTATTATTTGGACCGATAGGGATTTATTTAGGTGACGGCGTGAATTGGTTGTATTATTATATAATGAATTTGAGTCCCATCTTGTTAGGCGGTTTTATCGGCGGAATTTGGTGTGTCTTAGTCATTTTTGGGGCTCACCGTGGGCTTGTGCCAATTGGGATTAATGATGTCGCTCGAACAGGACGGCAAAATTTGCTAGCGTTTGCTGGTGCAGCGAACTTTTCTCAAGCGGGCGCCGCATTTGGCGTGTTTGTCCGTACAAAAAATAAAGACTTGAAAGCTGTTGCTGCCTCTGCAACAGTGACTGCATTATTTGGTATCACAGAACCAGCCATTTATGGGGCAAACTTGCGGTTAAAAAAACCGATGATTTATGCGGTGGCTAGCGGAGCAGCAGGCGGGGCCTTAATGGGCTGGGGCGGTTCCTACGGGACAGCCTTCGCTAACCAAGGACTCTTGACCATCCCAGTTTACGCAGAAGCAGGAACCAAAGCCTTTATTTGTTATTTATTAGGTTGTGGCATTGCTTTTTTTGGTGCATTTCTATTAACGATTTTTCTAGGCTTTAATGATTTACCGCTTGACGAGTCACGTCGAGAACCCGGCTTAAAGACAGAGGCAGGGACAGTCAAAGAAAAACAACGGATTCAAGCACCTGTTCAAGGACAACTCGTATCTTTAGACCAAATCAACGATGAAGTCTTTGCTTCTCAACAAATGGGAAAAACGCTAGCTATTTATCCGACAGAGGAACAAATTGTTTCACCAGGAAATGGGCAAGTGACGGCTTTATATCCAACTCATCATGCAATTGGCTTAAAGTTAGACAATGGTGCTGAAATCCTCCTTCACATTGGAATCAATACCGTCGAATTAAAAGGGCGGGGATTTGAAACGTTCGTAAAAGTAGGAGAAAGAGTCAGGCTAGGACAAAAGCTGCTTTCTTTTGATAAACAAATCATCCAAGCTGCTGGTTATGATCCAACCGTCTTAGTCATCGTAACAAATACTGCGGAAATGGCTGTAATTGAGACAACCAAACAAACAGAGATTACACCACAAACAAATTTATTTTTCATGCAAGTAAAGGAGCAAAACTAATGGTTAAACAATTTAAGAACGATTTTTTATGGGGCGCTTCTTCCTCCGCT
>OBCD01000399.1_pt1 | contig 11125 bp, 10 predicted proteins | sample 1480921 | NCBI WGS metagenome assembly OBCD01 (sample SAMN05301501, study PRJEB22388) | human skin metagenome | isolation source: Infant 2 DOL 22 skin | host: Homo sapiens | place: USA: Pittsburgh, Magee-Womens Hospital of UPMC | collected 2013/2014 | reverse complement strand
GCCCTTGCGCCGGATCGCCGCCAGCGCCAGGGCGGCGCCACGGGTCACCGCGTTGTGCCGGCGCGCTTCCTCGCGCAGCGGCAGCAATAATTCGCGGGCGCGGCGCAGGGTCAGCTGGGCGTTGGTCTGCATCTCGAGGATGCGCGCGTGGGTGCGCAGCACCAGGTCGTCGTCGACCAGGTGGCCGAGGCGCTGCTGTTCGCCTAGCAGGCGCAGCAGGACCTGTTCGACCCGCCGCACGCCCTGCTCGAAGGCGCCGTCGGCGCTGACCAGCTGGATCATCGGCTCGACGTACTCGTCCCAGGTCGCCAGGACCTCCGCGTAGCGCTGCGCCAGGGGAATCTGCCGGTCGCTGGTCTTGGCCCGCTCGGCCACGCCGATCAGTGCCTGCTCGTCATTGCCGAGCTTCTTCAGTACATCGCGCACGCGCATGTCGAGCAGTCGCAGCTGGCGCGCCAGGTCCTGGCTGTCGCGGGTCTCGAAGGCGTCCTGGATGTACCCGGCGAGGCGCTCCAGATGGCGCAGGTAGGCCTCGATCTCCAGGCACAGACCAAGGCGATGCTCGTGGCGCAGGTAGGCGAGGAAGTCGTGGATCTGCGCGTTCAGCTCGAAACGGTTGGGGCTCTTGGCCACCGGGACCAGGATATCCAGGCGGATCCACTGGTCGAGCAGGGCGGTGATTTCCGCCGGGTTGCTTTCCGGTAACTGGGTGTTCAACTGGCTGCGCAGTTCCGCCAGGCTCAGGGTGCCGGCATCGAAGCGCTCGCAGAGAGGCTCGAGCAGGGCCCAGTGTTCGGCAAGCGCACGCAGTACGCGTCGGGGGTCGATCATCGGGAGGGCCGATCCGTGGAAAAAGCGCCGATTGTACTGCAAAGGCACGGGCGACGCAGACGCCGCCGATGAGTGCGATGCAGGCCGTCGACACGTCTGCGGCGCAGGTACGGGCCCGGTATCGGTGGATGGCATCTGGCTATCACTGAGGTGTCGAAAAGCGGCAGTTTATGACTGCGTAAGGACTTTCCTGCCCCGCCTGGTCCGGGGAATGGGGCTTCCAGGGGCTGGCACGCTTTCTGCTGAAGACCCCTGGCCTGTCTATTCCAAATGAATGCCGACTCTTGAACGACGCCGCCTACGCCGAGGCCCGCTGGGCCGAACTGCAGAACCAGGGTGACCTTGCCTGGGACCTGGATGCCATCACCAACCGCAGCGAGGCGATCGCCTTCCTCAAACGTTTCGAGAACCGCCTGTGCATCTACTCGGCCTATGTCGAGAAGCTCTACAGCAACTACAGTTTCGTGATTCCCGAGAGCGACCATGGCGGCATCACCATCCTGCCCAGCGAGCAGGCCTGGCACGACACCTTCCACGATATCCCGCTGGCCGCGGTGGAGCCCACCGGGATCCATATCCTGCCGGGCGAGACCATGGGCTATCGCGGGCTCTACCTGAAGATTCCCGGCGAGCACCGCCTGGTGGCGTCGAAGGAATTGCCGTTCCAGGAAGGGTTGAAACTGCTGATCCAGCGTTACCAGGCTCACGACGACGTGTTCCTGCCGATCCTGGTCAAGGGCGACCTGCGCGAGTACGAAGCGCGCATGCCCTCGCTGCACCTGCACCGGATCAACCCCGCCCGCCTCAGCGCACACTCCCTGCTCAGCCTCAACGCCATCAAGGGTGCCATTGCCGACCATCTGATCGGCCTGTTCCGCCAGCAGTGAAGGGCTGACGTTACCCCCGTGTGACGATGGGTAACATCCATCCTGGCCGAGCGACCGCTCATCCGCTGCAGCGACCGCGTCGTTCGGCGGTTTTTCTCGACTATGGGTCGGCCCCGATTCGCCCGGGGCTTTCTATAGTGACTACAGGTCGCAGTGTCTCTGCCGTCGGCCACGAGAAGAACAAGAGGTGAGCCCATGTCCCGTCGTCTGCCCTTCCTGCTGCGTTGCGCGCTGTTCTGCGGCGCCGGTCTGCTGGCTGCCACCGCCCAGGCGAGGATGGAGTCGCTGGACGACGACCAGCTTTCCGACGTGGTCGGCCAGGCCTTCATCAACCTCACCACCGACGCCGCCAACGGACTGAACTTCACCCGCATCAACTTCGGCGCCGACATCGAGACCCAACTGAACATGAAGAAGCTGCAGTTGGGCCAGTACAACCGCAGCGGCGAGCTTGCCGGCAGTGCCGACATCGCCATCGACAACTTCGCCCTGGGCACGGTCAACGACGCCACCGGCGCGATCAACCCGTTCCTCATCAGCAATCCCTACATCGAGTTCGCCTACGACGGCAGCAAGATGGTCGGCATCCGTATCGGTTTCGGCGAAGCCAAGGGCTACCTCTCGGGCGATATCAAGACCCTCACCGGCAACGTGCCGGTGGACCTGTACGGCACCGGCAGCCAGTTGGGAGGCAGCATTTCCTGCGGCCTGCTGGCCCTCGACTGCCTGGCGGCGAAGACCGCCATCACTCTCACCGGCAGCTCTCAGTACACCGCCCAGGCCGAACTGGTGAACAGCTCCGGCAACCCCGACCCGATCCGCGCTGCCATGATCGGCCTGAAGAACGGCACGGCCCTGGACATGCACGACAGCACCATCATCGGCAGCCTGGTGAACGTCCTGCTGCCCTTCCTGACCTCCAACGACTGCAAGCTGATGGGCGCCCAGACCTGCTTCAACCTGGCCCAGTACCAGTCGGTCCCGATCGGCACCGTGGATCCGAACAACGCGCAGAACTTCATCGACTCGTCGAAAGGCTTCTTCATCTCGATGCAGAGCCAGAACGTCCAGTGGCGCGACCAGCAGGATCCCTCCAAGCTGGTCGCCGCGCTGGCCGGTGCCTTCCTCAACATGTCGCGCAACGCCGATGGAACGGCGCCGATCAAGGTCGACTTCGGTCAGGCCTTCAATGGCATTCCACGGCAGGACACCTGCCTGGGCGGCCTGAACAAGGGCTGCTGAGATGAGTCGCGCCTGCCTGCTCGCGGCCCTGCTGGCCGCCCCCTTCGCCCATGCCGAGATGACAGCGCTCGATGACGAGCAACTGTCGGACGTGCAGGGTGCCGGCATCGGCTTCGTCCTCGACAGCGCCATGGTCGACGGCAACAAGGCCACCATCGCGATCAATGGCGTGACCAACACCGCCACCGGGCAGAACGTGCCGATCACGGTAAAGGAGCTGTACGTCGCCGCCACTGGCAGCAACAAGGGCAGCACCCTGGCGCCGGTGACTCTCGGCCGTCTCAATTTCCCGTTCAAGCTGAATCTGGCCAAGGGTTCGGTGCTGACCACCCAGCTCGACGACGGGCGGGTGGTCAGCACCTTGCCGGACACCGCGGACGTGATCGAACTGGCCTTCCCCAGCCTGGTGAGCGGCGCCGGCGGCCAGCCGTGCATCGCTGGTTACACCGGTGCCGGCAGCAACTGCTCGAGCCGGGCCAGCGAAAAGGTCGACGCCGGCATCCGCTTCGACTTCGGCGTCACTTCCACGCGCACCGATGTGCTCAACCTGGACTTCTCCGAACTGGCGATGGACGGTTCCTACCTGCGCTTCTGGGGCGCCAACGCGCGCAGCCAACTGGTTGGCGAGATGCGCCTGAACCTCTACGCCAAGACTTTCGAGATCATGTCCTGCGGTGCTGGCTCGCCCAGTTGCGTCAGCGCCGCCGAGCAGGCTGCGCGCACCGTCTACCTGACCAACGCCTATGCCAGCGTCGCGCTTGGCTACGGGAAGTCGCAGCCGTTGCTGTTCTCGGTCACCGCCGACGGCAACTTCACTTTCGAACTGCCCAAGCTGACCCTGGCCAACGCCGCCGACTTCTACGCCAATGCGCCGCGCACCAGCCTGGTGATCGAGAACCTCAACATCGGCGGTACCCGGCCAGGCTACGGGCAGGTACCGACCGGCGGCTACAACATGGGCCGCAACGAGATATCCGGGCTCAGCTTCAACTACCTGAAGGTGACGTCGCACAACCTCTGAGGTGGCGGCGCGAAACGAGGTACGCAGCACATGGCCAAGCAGACTCATCCACTGGCAGGCGGCATCGGCATCCTCGCGGCGCTGGCGCTGCTGTTCAGCGCTTCGGCCGGGGCCGAGTTGCGCTCGCTGGGCGATAGCGATCTGGACGACGTGGTCGGCCAGGCCGGGATCAGCATCAGCGCCTCGCTCAATCTCCAGGAAAATCCTTCGCAGACGCGCTGCGCCGGCGGCTGCGGCGCGCGCCTGGCGATCCAGCCGGCCGGCAGCGGCAACAACTACCTGGTGATCGACGATATCAGCGGCAAGTTCAGCTTCGACGAAGTCACCCTGGACGTGGTGACCATCAAGGACGGCTTCGGCGGCGACGGCGCTGCCTTCAACCGCCCGGTGCTGCGCGTCGGCCTGAAGGACACCAGCTTCCAGGACCTGCGCTTCACCATCGCTGGCGCCAACAAGGCGCGCGGTACCGATCCCGGGCTGGTGCAGACCAACCTGGTCAGCGCACGCATCGACGGCACCCTCAAGCTGCAAGGCAACGTCAACATCTTCACCGTCGCCCCGCGTTGAGGGCGAACCGTCGCATGGCGGGACAAAGCCGCTCCGCCGAGGTCGAAGAACCGCTATCATTGCCTGCCTGAACGCCGGGGGCGAAACCGTCCCCGCGCATCGCCTAATTGCCGGTGCCCGAGATTTGATCGAAGAACAGCGTCGCCGCGCCTTCCTGGGCGCGATGCAGATAACCAGTTGGCTGCCCCGCCAGCCGTTGCCGTTCGCCGCACCCTCGCGGCCGGAGTTGCTGGAGACCCCGCCCCGGGAAGAGCCGGCGGTGCCTGTGCGTGCGCGCGCCGCGATCGATGCGCCGCAGGCCCGCGTCCCGCAAGCCGAGGCGCCGGCCAGCGCACCGAGCGTGGCTCCCGCCGCGCCCGTGGAAGGCCGGGGGATCCCGATCAGCCTGCCGAAGCCGGGCGCCCCGGCGGCGAAGAAAGCCGAGCCGGTCGCGCCGGTCGAAGAGGCCCCGGCCGAGCCGCCGGCGGTCCAGGCCCCGCCGCCGCGCTTCGCCTTGCAACTGCTGCAGGCGGGCTCCTGCACCCTGCTGGTCGAACTGCCCACCGGCGAACCCTTCGCCAGCCGCGATCCGGGTTACCTGCTGCTGCGCGACCTGCTGCGCGCCGCCGGCCTGCCGGACAGCCCGCGGCTGATCGGCGAACCGGTACGCTGGCCGCTGCTGGCGCGCGGCAACCTCGACCAGGGGCCGCAGGCGGCCCTGGAGTTCGTCCAGAGCTTCGTCGCCGCGCGCATGGAGGAGAGCGAGCGTAGCCGCTGCCTGTGGTTGGTCGGCCTGCCGGCGATCCGCTTCGCCGGCGAGGGCGACGAGGGCAGCCTGTTCCGCGAACTGCAGGTGGACGGTCTGGGCGCAACCTGGGCCGTGCCAGGCCTGGAAGCCCTCATGGAAGAACCCGCCCTCAAGGGCGAGCTGTGGCGCGCCATGCGCCGTGTCCGTCAGCGCTGGTCGAGCGAGATTCAATGAGCGATGCGATTTCCTTCCGCCCGATGACCGAGGCGGACCTCGATGCCGTGCTGAAAATCGAATATGCCGCCTTCAGTCACCCCTGGACCCGTGGCATCTTCAGCGAAGGCCTGAAGAACTACCATTGCTGGCTGATGTTCGAGGGTAGCCAGCAGGTCGGCCATGGCGTCATCCAGATCATCCTCGACGAGGCGCACCTGCTGAATATCACGGTGAAGCCCGAAAGCCAGGGGCGTGGCCTCGGTCTGCGCCTGCTCGAACACCTGATGCGCGAGGCGGCCGGCCACCAGGCTCGCGAATGCTTCCTCGAAGTGCGCGCTTCCAACCAGGCCGCCTACCGCCTCTACGAACGCTACGGTTTCAACGAGATCGGCCGCCGTCGCGACTACTACCCCGCCGTCGGCGGGCGCGAAGACGCCCTGGTCATGGCCTGTACCCTGTTCGACTGAGGCTTGCTCCGCTTCCCTGCCGGCAACTAGCTATCACTTGGAGTAGCTGGCTGGCCTTCTGGCACCGCCGTACCCTTACCAGCATTCCGATTCTCGCCTGCATACCGCAGGCAGGTCCCTTCATGCGGTAACCCTTCGCTGGAGTGCGAAGTCAGGTCGACAGCGGCCGGTGGCAGGATGCGCAGACTGGAGCCCCCCATGTGCGACACCCTGATCCTTCGCCACCAGGGCCAGACCTGGTTCGCCAAGAACAGCGACCGCGAGCCCGCCGAACCGCAGCGTCTGCTGCGCCTGCCGGTGGTGCGCAACGATCCGGAAGCGCGCTTGCGCACCACCTACCTCGACATTCCCCAGGCCGCCCAGCGGCATGCGCTGGTGATCAGCCAGCCGAGCTGGATCTGGGGCGCGGAAATGGGCGTCAATGAGCACGGCGTGGCCATCGGCAACGAAGCGGTGTTCACCAAGCTGACCCGTCAGCGCGGCACCGCGCTGCTCGGCATGGACCTGCTGCGCCTGGGACTGGAGCGCGGCGCCAGCGCCCGCGAGGCGCTGGAGGTGATCACCGGGTTGTTGCAGCGTTACGGCCAGGGCGGCCCGGCCGGCTACCGCGACAAGCGCATCCGCTACGACAACAGCTTCCTCATCGCCGACCCCGGCGAAGCCTGGGTGCTGGAAACCGCCGGCAACCTGTGGGCGGCGAAGAAGGTCGAGCGCTGGGCCATCTCCAACGCCCTGACCCTTGGCCACGAATTCGACCTGTGCAGCCGCGACCTCGAGGACCAGGCACGCCGCCAGGGCTGCTGGGATGGTCGCGGCGACTTCCACTTCGCGCGGGTCTTCGACACCCGCCTGCTACCCTGGGTCGGCGGCGCGCACCGGCGCTGTCGGATCAACCAGCGCTTCCTCGACAGCCTGCCTGGCGAGCCGGACTGGCACGCGCTGTTCGCCGCGCTGCGTCACCATGGCCCGCGCGGGGACCACTTCCGCCGCCACAACAACCGCCAGGTATGCATGCACGCCGGCAGCTTCTGGCGGCCTTCGCAGACCACCGCCAGTCTGGTCGCCCGCTTGCGCGACGACGGCCCGCTGTTGGCCGCCACCGGTACTTCGGCGCCGTGCCTGGGACTGTTCCAGCCGCTGTCCTTCGATCCGGCCTCCGGCGCCGCCGTGCTCAGCCAGCCGCGCGAGGCGGTACAGGAGTCTCCCTGGTGGCGCTTCGAGGCGGTGCACCGCCGCGCGCTCACCGACCGCGCCTTCCGCCGGCTCCTGCGCAGCGGCCGCGATTGGCTGGAACGGGAACTCTTCGCCGACCTCGAACAGCCCGACTGGCCGCGCCTGGCAGAGGACGCCGCAGCCTGGCACGCCTGTTGGCATGATCAGGTCGCCATGCAGCCGCTGGCGCAGCAGCGCTGGTGGCGTAGCCACGCCGCGCTGTGACGCTTGTCAAACGGGCATCGCCTTCCGTAAGGTGCTGCACCGGTCAAACGAGGGGCATGCCATGAGCGACTTGCAGCAACTGTTCGAGAACAACGTCCGCTGGGCCGAAGCGATCAAGCAGGAAGACCCGGACTTCTTCGCCAAGCTGGCCCGCCAGCAGACCCCCGAGTACCTCTGGATCGGCTGCTCCGACGCGCGGGTGCCGGCCAACGAAATCGTCGGCATGCTGCCCGGCGACCTGTTCGTCCATCGCAACGTCGCCAACGTCGTGCTGCACACCGACCTCAACTGCCTGTCGGTGATCCAGTTCGCCGTCGACGTGCTCAAGGTCAAGCACATCCTGGTCACCGGCCACTACGGCTGCGGCGGCGTGCGCGCCTCCCTGCACAACGACCAGCTCGGCCTGATCGACGGCTGGCTGCGCAGCATTCGCGACCTCGCCTATGAATACCGCGAGCACCTGGAGCAGTTGCCGACCGAGGAGGAGCGCGTCGATCGCCTCTGCGAGCTCAACGTGATCCAGCAGGTGGCCAACGTCAGCCACACCAGCATCGTCCAGAACGCCTGGCACCGCGGCCAGTCGCTGTCCGTGCATGGCTGCATCTACGGGATCAAGGATGGCCTGTGGAAGAACCTCAACGTCACCGTCAGCGGCCTCGACCAGTTGCCGCCGCAGTATCGCTTGAGTCCGCTGGGCGGTTGCTGCTGAGAGAGGCGGAAGCTCTTCCCTACGCGTTCCCCTCTCCCTGGAGGGACAGGGGAACTGTCGAGGACGGCTTCAGAACTCCACGCTATACGTCAGGCTGTAGGTCCGCCCCCGTCCCTTGTAGTCGAACAGTCCCGCTGGTGCGAGCCCGCCGTAGTAGACCTGGGCGCGTTGTCCCCAGACCGTGGTGTAGTCCTTGTCCAGCAGGTTCTGGATGCCCGCGGTGAGGGTGCCCACCGGCAGCGCCTGGGTGCCGAGCAGGTCGAACAGCGCGTAGCCGTCGATCTTGTTGCCCGGCTCGTCGTTCAGGTTGAAGGTGCGCACGCCCTGCAGGCGCAGGCTGCGCTGGTCGTCCTTCCAGCCGACGAAGGCGCCGGCCTTGGATGGGCTGGCCGAGGTCACGTCCTGCTTCAGCCAGCGGCCGTCGACCTTCTCCTGGGAGCGGATGGCCAGGCCGTTGACGCCGAGCTGCCAGTGATCGTCCAGCCAGTAGGTAGCCTGGCCCTCCAGGCCGTAGTTGCGCTTCTTGGTGTCCTGCTGCAGCACCGCCAGGGTCTTCGAGTCGTACTTGATGCTCTTGTCCGACCAGGAATAGAACGCCGCCACCTGGGTATCCAGGGCACCGTCGGTGTGCCGCCAGCCCAGCTCGACCTGCTTGGTCTTGATCCCGTCCAGCGGCGAGTCGTTCACGCTGACCCCCTGTAGCAGCGGGTAGTGGCCATTGCCGTCGGCTGCGCCGTAGCGTCCGAAACCGTAGTACTTGGCCGGGTCCGGCAGCTCGAAGCCTTCGCTGTAGTTGGCCCAGACCTGTTGTTGCAGGTTCAGCTTGTAGATGGCGCCGACGTTGACCAGGTTGACGTCGTAGTCCTTGCTCCCGCCCGGAACCGCGTCGGCGGTCTTGCCAAGGCCGTTGGCGATGAGGATCTGCTGGTTCGCCGCAACGAAGTCGCTGACGTCGGTGCTCATCGACTGGCGCCGCACGCCGGCGCTCAGGGTCAGGTCGTCGGTGGCCTTCCAACTGCCCTGGAGGAAGAAGGCGCGGCTGTCGGTATCGATGTCCGGGTAGCGGCCCAGCTTGGCCTGTTCACTGGCTACCAGCCCGCCGCTGGCGGCGGCGAGCGGCAGGTTGAAGAGCATCTGGTCGGACGTGAATTTTTCCCGGTCCAGGTCCACCCCGTAGGTCAGGCTGGCGCGCTCCCAGGTCTTCACCAGGGCCAGTTTCATCCCGTAGTAGTCAGTGTCCTGCTGCGAGGCCGAGTAGTAGGAAGTGCCGTAGTTGATTGCGCCACTATTGCTGTAGCGGATGGTGGGGAAGGGGTTGAAGGCCATCTTCTCGTTGCGGTAGTAGGCCTGCAGGTAGAGGTCGTGACCCAGCACTTCCGGCGCATGGTAGGTGGCGTTGAACTGATGGCGCTTGCTTTCCGGCTCGCGGTCGAGGTCGACGCCGCCCTTGATCGAATAGGGTGCCCGTCCACGCAGGGCGTCGAAGTTGCGCCCGAGATCGAGGCCGCGGTCGCCGTCGTAGCCGGAGTCGTAGTACTGCAGGCCGAGATCGAGGCTGTGGCCATTGGCGAAAGTGAAGCCAAGGCTGCCCATCAGGTCCACCGACCTGTTGTACTGTAGGTCGGTCTGGGTGATGTCCGTCAGTACCTGGTCGCCATTGCCGTCGTAGGCCGCGCCGTTCTTCTGGTAGGCGATGGCCAGGCGGCCGTTGAACAGGTCGTTGCCGCCGCTGATCGACTGCGCCGCGGTCCTCATGGCTCTGGAAGCCGCTGCGGGCGCCCAGCTCGGTATTGAAGCGAGTGTCGCCGCCGACGCCCTTCTTGGTCACGATGTTGATGATCCCGCCGGTGGCGCCGCCGCCGTACACCGCGCTGGCGCCGGACATCACCTCGATGCGCTCGATGTTGAATGGGTCGATGGAGTCGAACTGCCGGCTGATGCCCCGCGAACTGTTCAGCGACACCCCGTCGATCATCACCAGCACGCTGCGTCCGCGCAGGTTCTGCCCGTTGTTGGTACGACCCTGGGAGCCGATATCCAGGCCCGGGATCAATTGTCCCAACGCCTCCTTCAGCGGCACGCCGGCCTGGGTCTGCTGGTCCAGTTGCTCGCGCTCGATCACCCAGACCGTGCCGGGCAACTCGCTGATGCTGGTCGGCGCGCGCGAGCCGATCACCACCATCTGCTGCTCCACCGGATCGGCAGCCAGCGCAGGAGCGGAAAACGAAGCGAAGAGGGACAGGGAAAGCGCCAGGGGAGCCGGGCGCGAAGGGATGGAGCGGGGCATGAGGAGATGTCCGAGTTGCTGTTGTTTTGATGGGCGGCAAAGCTAAACAAATCGATAATGATTATCAAATGATTCGAACTGTTTCAATGAGGCATGCCTGGCTTCCAAAGCAAGATGAAATGCCTGACACGGGGCGCTGCGCATGGCGTGGCCCTACAGCGGATCCTCGGGCATTCCTCGATGACGATGCGGTATGCGCACCTAACGCCGGAGCACTTGGAATCGGCGATGCGCTTTTCTCCGATTACTCAGTCTGGCTACAAATTGACCACATGAGGATCTGTGGTAATCTGTAGTGAAGTTAACGCTTAACGTTAAGGGTTAATGAATGATTCTGACCTTTCGCTGCGACGAGACTCGTCAGCTTTTTGAGACGGGTCTTTCGAGGCGGTGGGGAGCGATCCTCACAGTCGCTACGCGTAAGCTCGCAATGCTTCATGCGGCTACGGAGCTTCGAGACTTGCGCTCTCCACCTGGAAACCGGTTGGAGCCGTTGCAGGGAAAGCGGGCGGGCCAACATAGCATCAGGATCAATGACCAGTGGCGTGTCTGTTTCGTCTGGACGGATGCGGGTCCCGAAGAAGTCGAAATAGTTGATTACCACTGAGGAGGTGGACCATGGCTACCAATGGTATGCGCCCCATCCATCCTGGGGAAATATTGCGCGATGAGTTTCTGATGGAGTTGGATATCTCTCCAGCTGCTCTAGCACGCGCTTTGAAAGTCTCCGCTCC
>OBCD01000394.1_pt1 | contig 11240 bp, 11 predicted proteins | sample 1480921 | NCBI WGS metagenome assembly OBCD01 (sample SAMN05301501, study PRJEB22388) | human skin metagenome | isolation source: Infant 2 DOL 22 skin | host: Homo sapiens | place: USA: Pittsburgh, Magee-Womens Hospital of UPMC | collected 2013/2014 | reverse complement strand
CCTAATTTTATTGTGTTATTTATTCTTCCCAATCCAATTTAAGCTGCTTTAAAAACTCTTCTTTATCCTTTTCTAGTTGGGGATCAAAATCGCTTTGGAGTTGCTGTCCATACGTTCGTTCCTCTAACCATTTTGGCGTTTTTTCACGACTCATATATTGACGTGACTTACCTATATTCGCCATTTGTGGCTGACGTTTACTGTGAATGCGTTTCTCAGCGTCAAAGGTAAACTCTAAACATTCAATTTTACGTCCTTTTTTTGCCTTAATTTTATTGATATTAAGATTATTAAAAATTGAAGAAAGTTCATTAATTATTGGCTTTAATACACGTTTGGTTATATCATTCATCTGATAAGTTTTAGGTATATCTAGACGATTTCTAAAATCAGCTATATTTATTTTTACATAACCAGTATGTTTATATTGTTTAAGCAATCTAAACATGTTTTTAGCGTAAGTAGATTTAAGATGCGTCATTTCTTTTAATTCAAATTTCGTAAAATCAGCTGTTATAGAATTTAAAATATGTTTTAAATCAGGATTAACACTAATAGATAAACATTCTTCGTCTAAATCTACTTTGTATGAAGTAAATAAAACAAATTTTTCAAAAGACCTACCATTACGTTCTACATATGTTAGATTCAACATTTTATCGTATACGTGCTCTAAATCATTAATAAAGCGTTCTTGAGAACGCGTGTAGTAGTTACTTAAATATTTTAATTCTTCAAAAGGAATAATTACTTTTCTCGTATCCTGTTCTTTAAGTTTATTGCATAATGTAAAGAATAAATCTACTTCAGTACTTGTAAAACGTCTTAATGGTACTAAATTCATTTCATTTCTATATACTACTGTTTCACCAGACATAAAAATCTCCTCTCTGAATATATAAGGACTTAAATTATAAAACGTCCCTCTATAATAACTAACGAAAGAATTATAACACCTATTATATAGAGAATAAAGTTTATAAGTGACTTAAATTATAAAACGTCCCTTTTTATGTTACAAAACGTCCCTTTTTATGTTACAAAACGTCCCTTTTTATGTTACAAAACGTCCCTTTTAACATTTCAAATCCCTTGTTACTCTAAAGCTCAAATGACTCCTAAAAAGGTTTTAAAAAGATTTATAAAAAGATATTAAAAAGTTCGGGGCAATTGGCCCCTCACAAATTCAAAAGACAAAAAGGAAACCAACCACATTTGTGGTTGGTTTTTATTATTTAAAAAGTAATAAGTGATATAACTTTAATGCATTATTCCAATTGCTTTATTGTCATTGAGCCTCGGAACCCTTAATAAACCCTAAAACTGTCGACTCGTCGGTTTCATAGCTCACGCTATACCGACATTCGTCGAAACAGTTTAATTAAGGGTTCTTCTCAATGCACAATAAATTTTCTCGGCATAATGGCGTGTGTTACTTTTTATTTCTCTTTTCTGAATAAGGTAAATAAAAGATGATAAACAAAGCACATGCAATGGCTATAAAAGCACCTAAAAAGACCAATTGAGTTTCTCCTTTTAATTTCTAAGCTATTTTAAGCTTGATACAGCTTTTTTATTACCTCAAATGTGTTTTTTATTCAACATTTATATTAAATGCGCTTATACGCGCTTAAAATGGCATATATAAGTCCTCCAAATAAAGCATAAGGAACAAGATAGAAAATAAGTATGAAATAACGCGATGCTGAATGACCTGTTTTCAGGACATAGTTCAGCCATTCATAAAAATGTTGCACACCTAACCAGTCGCCTAAGGGACTTAAGACTAAAAATGCGACCATCACTAAGGCAATGATAAAAAACATTGCTGTAATGCCTTTGGTTAAACGATGAAACGCCTGATCATATTGTTTTATGGCTGTGTCGTTGTACTTGATACGTTCTTCTATCCTTTTTTTATAATCATTATTGGCTTGTCGCAGTTCGGCTTGGTTAGTTTGTAATTGTTCAATCACCTTATGCGTGTCTGTTTTCACATCTTCCAATTCTTCTTGTATCGCCGTTTGAAAATCTTGTTTTAAATTATCGTTATTAATGCGTTCGATATAGTGTTTCGCTACACTGATAAAACGCTTTTGTGTGATTTCAGTCGCTTGATTAAAGTTCGAGGCCGTGGTCTCGATCGTTGTTAATAATTCGTCGTGACGCTTGTTTCGCTCGTGCTCTCTCTTCTCGATCTCTTCGAGCCTTTTCATCAGCAAGTCTTGCTGATTCTGCAGCTTGTCGGCTACGCTCAAGCTCATTTGTGTCTTGGGCGAATTGGTCCCAATCTGATTGAGTGACGCCTGTATCTCGTTCAGTTGATTCATCACGACTTGAAGTTGGTCGTTTTGGCTGGCATTCGGTGTCTGAGTCTCGTTCTTGTTGTTTTCGTCGTTGAATTTGTCTTTCAAAGCCATCTTCGATCCCCCCTTTGTTGTAATCTTCGCCGAGTTTACGTCCACGCACCTTTTTATCTTCGGCTAAGTGTCGATAGGTAATGCTTTTGGGTGTGACACGTTCAATGTCAATACCATGTTGGTTTAAATGGTCTTTGAATTCATCCATATTCGTTGCTTGTGATTGATCAATCGCCTCTCTAATCTCATCTTTCCATGAATATTGGGCTGTTGATTTCGTATTAGGGTCAGCAATCGCTTTTTCTGTCTGCGTATAACGTAAACGTGCTGTGTCTTTGTCTGGCACGCTTAAACCGTGTTCCAGGCAAACCTCATCATTGAAATTTCTGACATTACGTAACGCTTGTTTATTATTATTAAATTTCTTACCTGTCTCGAGGTCAATTGAATTGATTACGATATGATTGTGTACATGGTCTGTATCGGCATGTGTATAGACCGCCACTTGATGATTCGGTGCGAGCTTTTCAGCGAGCGCTAATCCTAATTGATTACATTGTTCGGGCGTCACTTCGCCAGGTTTAAACGATTGGATAATGACATGCCCTTGATTCCCATCGGTTTTGCCATACAATTCACGAGAGGCTTTGAAACTCGATTTCGCATAATCGACATCACAATTTAAACCACTTTTTTCAACGGCACGTTTTTCAGCGTAATTAATCGCTCGCGATGTTGATTTGGTGGCACTTAATTTAGTTGTTGCCATGATGATCACGTTCTTTCAATTTTTGATAAGACAGATAAAATTTAGTGTCATCAATAAAAGCTAATCCTAAAAAAATCAAACTTGGAAAAATTTGTTGTTCATGGAAAATTAAAAAACTGGCAATTGCTAAACAAACAACTAATAATACCGCACTTACAATCATTGTTCCTTTAGTGTGTTCCATATCTCATCTAACCTTTCACGTAATTCGCTGATATTACGTTCTAACGCTTCATAGTTCGGCGCTTCGTGTTGATGTTGGTTGCAATATTTGGCAATCTGATTGGCATTTGCGCCCAACATACTCAAATCTTTCGCTACCGATTGTCGCGTTGCTTGATCCAATTTGGGTGCGACCAATCGGGCGCCTTGTGCCTTTTTCTTAACGAAAGCAGGCACACTCATATTTAAAGTTTCAGCTGATTGTTGTAACTTTAAATATTCGGATTCGCTCACACGAAAACTGATTTGTTTTGGCTCCTTACGGTTGGGTTTACGGTTTCGCCCAACAGTTTCGTCGCTAGCCACAAATGTGTTTTGTTCGCTCATTTAATCCCACCACGCTTTCTTCGAAAGATAACGCCTTTCTTACATTTTACTTTATAAGATAAAGCAAAATTTATCAAGTCGTTAAGTGGTTTGGCAAGCATTGGCTTTGCTAGCCACTAACGTGGCAGACGCGCCAGCTTGTTGGGGAATATCCCCAAGCCCCTTAAGATTTTTTCTGGCGAAAAAATAAGTGGCTATTTGCTAGCCACTTATCAAGATTCATTATTTTTAGTTAGTGAATTTTGTTTGTTGTTTATTAACAATAACATGATAATAAATATTATTGTTATAGTGAGTATTATTATATAAGGATATATATTATATGATCCCTTAATACCTGTTAACGGAGCAATGACACTACCAATAATAAATTGTGATAAGCCTAAAAGACTTGCAGCATTTCCACTACCTCCTGTACGTTTTTCCATAGCTAGTGAGAATGCAATAGGACCTAAACCTGATACTGGGATAACTGTAAAGAACACAGAAAATAGATATACCCATGCAGGTAAATTTAATATTAATGTAGCAATAACAATAATTGCTCCAATTATTTGAATTACATTGTATAAAAGAATAATTGTATTACGATTAAAGAAATCGACTAATTTACCGGCTAATTGGCTAGAAATTATTAACCCTACTCCAACAAACGTCATGAAAATACTAAATTGTTGTGGAGAAAAATTATAAATTTTTTGTGTAATAAATGGTGCACTCGATGCATAACTAAATAGCATAATGTAACTAATACTTTGAATAAGTAGTGGAATTACAAATTTTTTAGTTTTCAATAAATTGCCAAAATCTTTTAAAATGAATTTTATATTTATGTGATTATTCTGTTTTTCATTTTTATCATTTTCCATAGAGAAAATTGATATTAATAGAAGTATTATACCAATACCTGTTAAGAATATAAAAATAGATCTCCAAGTGAAAAATGATAAAATACCTCCAGAAATTAAAGGGATAACAATTGTTAGAACACCATTAATTACCATTAATAATGATAAAAATTTTGCTAGTTTTTTACCTTGATAAATATCTCCTGCTGTTGAGCGAGCTATTACAATTGCTCCGCCACCCATTAATCCTTGAAAAAATCTTAATACAATAAGAGATTTAATACCTGGAGTAATAAAGCAACCTAAAGATGTCAGTATAAAGGCAGAAAAAATTAAAATAGTACTAGGTTTTCTGCCGATTTTATCTGATAGAGGCCCAAAAATAAATTGACCAAGAGCAATACCAATCATGGCAATGGATAATGAAAGTTGAGCATTAGAGGTTGTAGTATGTAAGCTTTCTTGAACACCTGGTAACGCAGGAGTATACAAATCTGATAGTAACGGGCCGAAAGCTGTCATAATACCCAATAAAATAGTGAAAGATATATATAATTTTTTATTCTTTTGGATAATAAGCACCTACTTATATCTTTAATATATTACTTAATAAGTAAAGTTTTTTAAAACGTTTATCATTGCGTCATTTTGTTCAGGGAATCCAATAGTAATACGGATACCATGAGGGAACGGTCTAGTTATACATCCTACTTTTAAAAGTTCTTCGAATAATTTATTTACATTTTCTGTATTGACAAAAATGAAATTTGTTTCACTAGGATAAAAATGTTTACTTTCAGGAATTTCAAAGAATTTTTGTCTCTCGTTTGCATTTTTTAATTTGATATCATTAATATAATCCTGATCTTTATATGCTGTTATAGCAGCAATTTCAGATAATCTACCTATATTGAAAGGAGGTTTAATTATATTGAATTTTTCTATAATTTTTTGATCGCCAATAACATAGCCAATTCTCATACTTGCCAAACCATATGCTTTTGAAAAAGTACGTAAAACAAATAAGTTTTTATATTTTTCTTGTAATTCTAAAGCATTTGGAAAATCTTCTGCGGTTACAAATTCTCCATATGCTTCATCTAACGCAACAGGAATTGTTGAAGGAACTTTATTTAAAAATTCGATTAACTCATTATGAGTGAAATATGTACCTGTTGGATTATTGGGATTACATAACCAAATTAAGGCTGTTTCGTCATCTACTTCCTCTAAAATGTTATCTAAATCAAATTTCCCGTTTTTTAGTGGACTTTTTACAATATTAGCAGATTCGATAACTCCATTATGATAATATTGGCCAAAAGTTAAATTGCTAGTTATTAGCTTATCTCCTGGTTTAATAATTGCTCTAGAAATTATTGTAATAATATCATCTAATCCTGCACCTAATAAAATACGATTTTCATCTATATTTAAAGTATCGCCAATTGCTTTTCTTAAGTTAAGTGAAGTAGTGTCTGGGTAATATTGTATATTATCTATTTTATCTTTTATTGCTTTTTTGGCTTTAGGAGAAGGTCCATATAGGTTTTCATTAGAAGCTAACTTATATAATGGTCCTTCAATATTATAAGATTTTTTTAATTCCTCTGGATTTAATCCTGGTTGATAAGCTGATAAATTTTCAATTTGAGTTTTCATTTAAATTCTCCTATCTAAATTTAGAAATTTCATCTTGTGCTTTTTTTAATATTTCGAATGAATATTTTAAGTTTTGATTTTCTTTTTCATCTAGAGGTAATTCTATAATTTTTTGGGCACCGTATTTATTTATCAACGTTGGTACACCAGAATATAAATTGTCATATCCATATTCTCCACTTAAATAGCTAGAAACAGTTAATATAGTATTTTCATCTTTAATTATGGCATTAGTTATGGTCGTTAAAGCTTTTGCAATTCCATAGCTTGTATTTCCTTTAGATTTTAGAATTTCAGTACCTACTTCTTTTGTATATGTTGTTATTTCTTCTAAAACATTTGAAGTTTTTTCTTTTAATGGTACTCCTGCAATGTTTGCTTTAGACCATATTGGAACTTGAGAGTCGCCATGTTCTCCTAATACCATAGCTTGTATGTTTGATGGAGAAACATTGTATATTTCACTTAATTTAAATTGAAAACGCGCAGAATCAATTATTGTACCAGAACCAATGACTTTTTCTTTGGGAAAACCTGAGATTTCTTTTGTAATATAGGATAAAGTGTCAACAGGATTAGAGGCTATAATAAAAATACCTTTAAAATGATTTTCCATTATTTTTGCAATAATAGATTTAAATATTTTGTGATTAGCTTCTAATAAGTCTGAACGTTTACTTACAGATTCCATTGAAGCACTAGCGGCGATGACAATAATGTCTGCATCTTCACAATCAGAATAATCTCCACTTTTTACTTTTAACGTAGAGTTGTTAAAAGGAAGCATGTGTCTTAAATCCTCTACACAACTTTTTACAACATTTTCATGTCTAGATATTATCGCTATTTCGTCTATACTAGTGTTCGATTCAGAAGCCATTAAGAATGAATAACTTGATCCAACGTGACCATTTCCAATTACTACAACTTTATTATTTTTCATATATAATGTCCTCTCTTTTTACTGTAATTAAATCTTCCCACACATAATTATTATTTTCAATAAATTCTAAAAATAATTAATACCTATTGCTTGTCTTACATCAAAGAGAGTGTCAGTTGCGATTGAACGAGCGTTTTCACTACCTTTTTTGAGTACATCATATACATAGTCCATATTATTCTGATAGTCCTGTCTTTTATTACGAATAGGTTCTAATTCACTTTGTATTATTTCATTTAAATAGTTTTTAATTTTGACATCTCCTAAGCCACCTTTTTGATAGTGATTTTTTAATTTTAATAATTGATCTGTATCTGAACAGAAAGCATCTAAATAAGTAAAGACAGTATTTCCTTCTATTTGTCCAGGATCATTGATATGAACATGGTTAGGGTCCGTATACATTGACATAATTTTCTTTCTAATAGTATCTGGAGAGTCCGATAAATAAATCGCATTGTCTAAAGACTTACTCATCTTAGCTTTCCCGTCAGTTCCTGGAAGTCTACCTAAACCTTTTCTAGGTAGTAAGGCTTTAGATTTGTATAATATATTTTGATTGTATGTAGTGTTAAACGTTTTAACAATTTCATTAGCTTGTTCTATCATAGGTATTTGATCTTCTCCTACGGGAACTACCGATGTTTTAAATGCTGTAATATCAGCAGTTTGACTAATCGGATATATTAAAAAACCGGCTGGAACTCTTTCTCCAAATTTTTTTTCTTTCATTTCATTTTTTACAGTAGGATTTCTTTTTAATCTGGATAATGTAACTAAGTTTAAATAATGCATCGTTAATTCATTTAATTCTGGTATTTGAGACTGAACAAATATATTAGACTTTAATGGATCTATACCTACTGATAAATAATCTAATACAACTTCCGTTAAACTATTACGAATTTTTTCAGGATTTCTAGCGTTATCAGTTAATGCTTGTTGATCAGCTATCATTATAAAGCTATTAAATTGGTCTTGTAATTCAACTCTTTTTTTAAGTGATCCTATATAATGACCAATGTGTAATTTCCCAGTAGGTCTATCACCCGTTAATAAATTTTCTTTTTGCATTTGACTAGCTCCTTTATATTAAAATCATCATTTTCTATAGGATAAATTTTTTTCTGAATTTTTAAAAGAGTTTATATTGTATACATTTCTACTACCTATAATCGTTAATTATGTTAATTAAAGGAAAAAGACCCAAACACCTTCATATCAGCGTCTGGGTCTTTTAAAAATGAAAATTGAATATAAGATAATGAGATACTAAAACATTAATAAACTTTATACGTTTGTCCAGTTTGAGCACCTTCAACACTTTTAATAAATGCATTTGCTACTTTATCAACTGGAACAGCTGTAAATCCTTTGAAGAATTCTCCATACTTATCTAAAGCTTCTTCAACGACATTAGGACTTACATTGTTAATTCTTAAACCATTTTTTAATTCTATAGCTGCTGATGTAACAAATCCTGCAACACCGCCATTTGCCATAGCTGCTGAAGAACCTAATAGAATAGGATCATCCATCATAATTCCGGAAGTTAAAGTAAAGCTACCGTTTTTATTTAAATAGTGTTGACCTATTAAAACAAGGTTTATTTGTCCTAATAATTTACTTTTTATGGCTACATTATTTTCTTCTAAACTAATATCTGATAGAGATTTGAAAGTTGCGCCTCCTGTAGCGCTAACAACAGCATCTATATCTTTAATATCTTTATACATTTGTTCAATTTCTGTTGGAGAGGTAATATCTAATTGATAATCACCAGATTTACTGCCAACTTCAATAACTTCATGATTATTTTCTTTAAGTTTCTTAGATACACTTTTACCTATTGTGCCAGTAGCACCAATAACTACTATTTTCATTGTAATCCTCCTAATAAATACTGTTATTTTTGTAAATTTTTTAGCCAAAATAAATATATTCGAAAGTTTACTATTAACACTTACATACTTAATGTAACATATACATTTATGAATTTATTCTGTAAAACATAGTATATTCAAGTAATGTTAATATTAAATAAGCTTATACATAGAATATACAAATTAGCTACCCATAATAAATGATTATGTCAACTCAACACAAAGGGACAAACGCTGATCTAACGGCGTTTGTCCCTTTTATGTGAATTCATGGATTATTCATATTTTATACATTCCCTTAAATACGCGTTTTCATGCATTTTCATTAAATAAAATTTTGTATTTTTATTCAGTTGAAGAGCGTCTATTTTTTAGACGCTGATTGTTTTACGCGTTGTTTTGTAACGAATATTAATATTGAAATTAAAATGTTTATAATACCAGCAATTAACATGACTAATCCAAAAAGACTAAATATGAAGTCAATGATTGGGATCTTGTGAGCGAGATATATTAAAAATCTCCCTATACCTATATAAAACATACTCCCTAAAATTGGAAAGATGAGAGGTATATTACTTTGTAATGTATTAGCGATTTCTTCATTTGTCTTTTTATTGAAGAGTAAAAGTGATACTGGGAGTAATAGCAATGTCATTTCAAAAAATAAGTCGGAAGTTAAATGAATAGCAAAACCATAACCTCTGAAGTAATTTCTAAATGCGATACATAACATAATGATTAAAACTGAGAAATCAAACTCTCTACTACTAATTTCATCTAAATCAAAGAAATTTAATTTAATCCGTTTCATCATATCATCCTTTCTATTAATAATTTATAATAGAAAGGCACTTCCGTGCACAAAGGAGGTGTGCATATGGCGTTAACGATACTCTCACTTGTTGGAACATTTATCTTATCTGTTATTGCTGGTGTAGTTGCGAACTACATTACAGATAACCTAAAAAGATAAATAAAAAACCCCACTTTGCTTTGGTCGGCAGTGGGGTTTTGACATATGGCGAACCATACTTCACTTGTTACCTTCAGTATACATCAGCAGATACTATTTGTAAAAATTCATCTACTTTTATTATTCTTCCCAATCGGTTTGGAGCTGTTTTAAAAAGGCTTCTCGTTCTTTCTCTAATTGTGGATCATACTCATTTTGTGTTTGTTTTTCATATGTGCGTTCTTCTAACCATTTTGGTGTTTTCTCACGACTGATATATTGTCGTGACTTACCTATATTCACCATTTGTGGCTGTCGTTTACTGTGAATACGTTTCTCAGCATCAAAAGTAAACTCTAACCATTCAATTTTACGTCCTTTTTTTGCCTTTATTTTATTGATATTAAGATTATTAAAAATGAAGCCTAATTCTTTAATGATAGGGGCTAATACTTTTTGATTAATATTTGTCATACGGTAACTATTAGGAATATCTAGCCGTTCTCTAAAATCATCAATTTTAATTTTTACATAGCCAGTATGTTTATACTGCTTAAGTATTCTGAACATATGCTTAGAATATGTAGATTTAAGGTGTGTCATTTCTCGAAGTTCAAATTTAGTGAAGTTACTAGTTAATGAATTAATAATATGTTCTAAATCTGGATTAACACCAATAGCCACATACTCTTTATCTTTATAAATTTCTACTTTAGTAAAAAGAATAAATTTTCTAATAACATTCTCAGTTTCTTCTCTATATGTTAAAGAGAAAACTTTATCATAGAATTTTTCTAAATCTTGAATAAAAAGCTTTTTATCATGACTATAGTAATTACTTAATTCTTTTAATTCTTCAAATGGCACATTAACAGTCAAATTGCCTTTATCTTTTAATTTATTACACAAAGTAAAAAATAGATTAACTTCAGTATTATTAAATTTTCTCAATGGAACTAAATTCATATCATTTTTATATACTACTGTTTCTCCACTCAACTAACTTCACTCCAATCTAAAAGAAACCTTTACACAGTGAAGATTCCTATTAACTTTAATTGTAAATACTTATGATTGTTATGTTATAGACAATAATAACACAAAGAAACCTAATATAGAAAAAGTTCCTTTAGTTTAATGATTGGTTGCCTTTAGTTTAATGATTGGTTGCCTTTAGTTTAATGATTGGTTGCCTTTAGTTTAATGATTGGTTGCCTTTAACATTTCAAATCCCTTGTTACTCTAAAGCTCAAATGACTCCTAAAAAGGTT
>OBCD01000388.1_pt1 | contig 11423 bp, 12 predicted proteins | sample 1480921 | NCBI WGS metagenome assembly OBCD01 (sample SAMN05301501, study PRJEB22388) | human skin metagenome | isolation source: Infant 2 DOL 22 skin | host: Homo sapiens | place: USA: Pittsburgh, Magee-Womens Hospital of UPMC | collected 2013/2014 | reverse complement strand
TGCGGTTCCTACAACTAGTGGAACTGGTTCAGAAGTTACGAATTTTTCAGTGATTACGGTTGCAGAAACTGGCACCAAAATCCCGCTTGTAACAGATGAAATTCAACCAGAAATTGCGATTTTAGATACAAATTTAGTGATGAGTGTGCCACCAAAAATCACAGCGGATACAGGAATGGACGTCTTAACGCATGTTATTGAAGCGTATGTTTCAACAGAAGCAAATCCGATTTCAGATGCGTTGTGCGAAAAAGTCGTTCGCTTAGTATTCGACAATTTAGAAATAGCCTTTAATGAGGGTAGCAACCAACAAGCCCGTGAAAATATGCATTTAGCTTCATGTATGGCAGGGATGGCGTTTAATGTTACTTCGTTAGGCTTGAATCACGGTATTGCTCATGCGGCCGGTGCGCGTTTACATGTGCCACATGGACGAATGAATGCAATGCTCTTACCGGAAGTCATTGCATATAACAGTGGCTTAGCGAATGGCAAAGTCGCCAACGAACCAACAGCTAAACGTTATGCGCAGTTAGCAAATTGTCTAAATGATACACAGACAACCAATGCACGGATTGGTGTTCAACAATTTATTCGACAAATCAAGCAACTCCGTCAAAAATTAAACATGCCTGCCACTTTTAGTGACTATGGTTTACCAAAAGAAGAAGTCCAAGCTGCGATCCCAAAAATAGCTGAAGGCGCATTGATGGATGGTTGCACCAAAACAAATCCTGTCCAACCAACAGCAGCAGAAGTGACAAAAATTTTAAATTCTATCTTATAAGCGATTGACAGGATGAAATCGATAACATATAATGTGGGTAGCACAACGGCGTGCTTCAAAATTTAAGAGCAAAGAAGCTCCTTAGTAGAAAGCGAAAGTGGAACCTTTACGTTTTTTATTGAGGATTTTTTATTTGCTAAATTAAAGGAGCGAGTCTGGTTGGAAGAAAAACAACGAATGATTCAAGAATATGTTCCTGGGAAACAAGTAACGTTAGCGCACATCATTGCTAGTCCTAATAAAGAAATTTATACAAAATTAGGGTTGCCAGACGGCACCAGCAATGCACTAGGTATTTTGACAATCACTCCGAGCGAAGCGGCAATTATCGCTGTTGATATTGCGACTAAAAGCGGAGATATCCAAATCGGTTTTATTGATCGTTTTTCTGGATCGGTGGTCATTTCTGGTGACGTAAGCTCAGTGGAAGCAGCCTTACAAGCGGTGATTGAAGGTTTACAACAGATTTTAAACTTTTCTGTAACTTGTAAAATTACCAGAACATAGCGTTGAAAGGACAAGGGCGTGAAGAAAATGGATGGACGAATTGTAATAGTCGATGATGAACCTATTACGAGACTCGATATTCGTGATATTGTGATAGAAGCAGGGTACGAAGTAGTCGGTGAAGCAGCTGATGGTTTTGAAGCAATTGAAGTATGTAAAAAAACACAACCTGATCTAGTATTAATGGACATTCAAATGCCAATTTTAGATGGTCTAAAAGCAGGTAAAAAAATTGTTCAAGACCAACTAGCCAGTAGTATTGTCTTTTTATCTGCATACAGTGACGTACAAAATACGGACAAAGCTAAAAAATTAGGCGCACTGGGTTATTTAGTTAAACCTCTAGATGAAAAATCATTAATACCTACAATTGAAATGAGCATTGAACGAGGCAAACAAACGCAGCTGTTACTAAATCAAATCGATAAATTAAGTTTAAAATTAGAAGAACGTAAAATTATCGAAAAAGCCAAAGGTATTCTTGTAAAAGAAAATCATATATCGGAAGAAGAAGCCTACCAAATGTTGCGTACGTTAAGTATGAACAAACGCGCACGTATGAGTGAAATTGCAGAATTGATTGTAATGGATGATGAATAAATGAAACGATTAGAGCAATTATGTCACCAATATACCAATCTTTCAGAATCAGACATTAAAGAATTACAACGTACAGCACGTTATCTTTCTTCGACGACACTGTATCAAAGTGCAGATGTTTTTATTGATGTGTATAAGGAAATGTCACAGCAAGCACTAGTCGTTTATCATAAGCCGCCTGCGAAGACAACTTCTTTATATAGCGGAGATGTCGTCGGGATGGAAGCTTTATTAAAAAATGAACCTGGTGTTCTGCGTACCATGCAAACTAGCTTAAATAGCATTGGTTTGTTAGCAGTGACTCAGGAAAATCGTTTGATTAAGCAAAATATCTATCCCATTCGCAATGAACATCGAACGATTGGTGTCATTATTGTCGAGATTGCGGCAGATGAAGAGATTCAAGCGGACTTACAAAAAGAGGAGCTAAATAACTGCCAGTTAGCAAAAGTAGCGAAATCAACTAGTCAAGTCGACGCATTATTTATTGATCAATTGGCAGAAGCCGTTTTGATTTTTGATGCGGCGGGTCACTTATTAATTACCAATCACAATGCACAAGAGCTTTATCGCAAACTTGGTTATCGGGATAATATCATTGGAATGAGTTATGACAATTTGTCCATCGATTATACAACTTTTGAATATGTGTTGTATCAAATGAAATATAAAATGAGTAATCAACCAATTGAAAGCAAAACGACCTACCTTAATTATTATTTTAAGGTTCGGAAAGTGTGGTTGGCATCAGAAGAACAACTGATTATGATTATTCAAGACAATACAGAATTTAAAGAAAAAGAAGCGGAAATTATTTCCAAATCTGTTGCGATTCGTGAAATTCATCATCGTGTTAAAAATAACTTGCAATCGGTGGTTTCCTTATTGCGTATTCAAGAACGGCGAACGCAAAGCCCCGAAGCAAAGAAAGTCCTTCATGAAAGTGTCAATCGAATTATGGCGATTGCAGCCACCCATGAATTGCTGTCAAAACAAGTCAAAGATGACGTTGCTTTACGGCAAACATTGGAAGCAGTGATGTATAATTTTAGACATCTTTTTCAAGGCGCACAACCCATTGAGATGATGATGGATGTTGATCCAGCCATTATGGTTTCTAGCGAACAAATGGTTACCATTTCCCTTGTTGTCAACGAACTATTACAAAACATTTTTGATCACGCATTTGAGCCACAAACAAGTGGCGTTGTTAAACTTAGTGGAACATTAGATAATAAAATGATTACCATTACTGTTACAGATAATGGTAAAGGCTATGATGTTCATCAAAGTAACGAGACCAGTTTAGGTTTGATGATTGTCAAAAGCTACGTAAAAGATAAATTAAAAGGAAAAATTACAATTGAATCCAATAAACAGGGAACTAAAACCTGTTTCTATTTCGAACAGAACACCAGTGATGTTGTTCATTGATTAAGCAAAGGCGCTTAAAGAAAAGTAGAAAGAAATTTTCTAACGATTCTTTAAGTGCCTTTTTGTATGCAAAAGGAGGCGAGTCAGGCGATGTCGAAGGAAACACTTTTAACCGTAGGGATTGATTTAGGGACGTCTACAACCCAATTAGTCTTGTCAGAATTAACTGTTGAAAATTTTGCCTCTGCGTTTACAGTACCACGTATCAGCATTTCTGATAAAAAAGTCATTTACCGAAGTGACATTATCTTTACACCCTTACTTAACCAATCAGAAATTGATGCAGAACCTATCAAAGCGTTTGTAGCGGAGCAATATCGCCAAGCAGGCATTCATAAACAAGATATTCAAATGGGTGCGGTAATTATCACAGGTGAAACTGCTCGAAAAAGCAATGCCAACAATGTGCTACGAGCACTTAGTGGCTATGCAGGTGATTTTGTCGTTGCTACGGCTGGTCCTGATTTAGAAAGTATCATTGCCGGGAAAGGCGCTGGTGCTCAAACTTATTCTGAAACGAAACGCAAACCGGTGGTTAATTTAGACATTGGTGGTGGAACGACAAATTTAGCTGTCTTTAAAGATGGTGAAGTGATTGACACGGCTTGTTTTGACATTGGCGGACGCTTAATTAAATTAGATCAACAACAAAAAATCACCTATATAGCTCCGAAGATTCAAGAAATTATAAATAAAAAAGGGCTAACCTTGCACCTTGGTGACCAAGCCACCGAACAAAACTTACTGCCAATTATTTCGGAATTAGTTGCCGTGTTAGAAAATAGAATTGGCTTGGGGACACAAAGTCCGTTCTACCAGTTATTAGTAACGAACCATCCACTACGAAAAGGTGAGGAATTACCAATTGTAACATTTTCTGGTGGTGTGGCTGATTGCTTAAATACGACAAGTACGAATCTCTTTAAATATGGGGACATCGGCTTACTTTTAGGGAAATACTTGAGAAAGTCACTGATTTTTTCGGAAAAAGAAGTCTTAGAAAGCGCAGAAACAATCCGAGCGACGGTCGTCGGAGCAGGTTCACACACTGCTGAAATTAGCGGAAGCACGATCGCTTATCGTGAGCAAATTTTGCCGGTAAAAAATATCCCAATTCTAAAATTAGCGCAAGAGGATGAAACCCTTACTGTGACAGAATTAGGCCAGCGAATCCAAGAAAAACTCAATTGGCATCGTATTGAAGAAACACCCCAGATTGCCCTAGCAATTAGAGGCATGAGCAATCCAACATTTGCTGATATTCAACGCTATGGTCAAGGGATTGTGGAAGGATTAGCTAGTTTAGTTGCTGAACAAATTCCCATTATTGTTATGGTGGATGAAGACATGGCGAAAGCTTTAGGGCATGCCTTAAGTGCCCATCTGCCAAAAGACTATCCGTTTATCTGTCTTGATTCGGTCAAAGTAGAAAACGGTGATTATGTAGATATCGGTTTACCAGTGGCAGAAGGAGCCGTCCTTCCAGTCATTGTTAAGACCTTAGTATTTAATTAAAAAGGAGCGACACAAAGATGATTTTAAAAACCAAACTATTTGGCAAAGTCTATCAATTTACATCTGTTAAAGAAGTCTTAGCCAAAGCCAATGAAGAAAAGTCTGGCGACAAGTTAGCTGGCGTAGCTGCTAATTCAGCCGAAGAACGCGTGGCAGCGAAAGTCGTTTTATCGGAATTGTCCTTAAATGACTTGTTTAACAATCCCGTTGTTGATTATGACGAAGACGAAGTGACACGCATTATTATTGACCAAGTCAATATGCGAATTTTTGAAAGTATTAAACATTGGACAGTCGCAGAATTACGCGAATTTATCTTATCTTCGGAAACAACCGATTTTGATATCAAACGAATTTCCCGTGGACTAACTTCAGAAATGATTGCTGCTGTCTGTAAATTAATGTCCAACATGGATCTAATTGTTGGCGCAAAAAAAATCAATATTGAAAAAACCGCCAACACAACGATTGGCCGTCCCGGAACTTTTTCGAATCGTTTACAGCCAAACCATCCAACCGATAATGTCGATGGCATTATGGCATCAGTTATGGAAGGTCTTTCTTATGGCGCCGGTGATGCTTTAATTGGTTTGAATCCTGTTGATGATTCTACAGAAAGTGTTAAACGAATCTTAAACAAATTTGAAGAGTTCCGCAGCGAATGGGAAATTCCAACACAAACTTGCGTGCTTGCTCACGTAACGACACAAATGGAAGCCATGCGTCAAGGCGCGCCAACTGGCTTAGTCTTTCAATCCATCGCTGGTTCAGAAAAAGGGAACACTGCATTTGGTTTAAATGCAGAAATTTTAGCTGAAGCACAAGATTTAGCGCTTCACAGTGGTCAAGCAGCTGGTCCTAATGTGATGTATTTTGAAACAGGTCAAGGCTCAGAACTTTCTTCTGAAGCGAACTTTGGCGCAGACCAAGTGACAATGGAAGCGCGTTGTTATGGCTTAGCCAAAAAATTTGATCCGTATATTGTAAATACCGTTGTCGGCTTTATTGGACCAGAATATCTTTACGATTCAAAACAAGTCATCCGCGCTGGTTTAGAAGATCATTTCATGGGCAAATTAACTGGAATTTCAATGGGCTGTGATGTCTGCTACACCAACCATATGAAAGCTGATCAAAATGATATGGAAAACTTAGCAATGTTATTAGCAACAGCTGGTTGTACGTATATCATGGGGATTCCTCATGGCGATGATGTCATGTTAAATTATCAAACAACTGGGTTCCATGAAACTGCGACGATTCGTGAAACATTAGGCTTACGTCCAATTAAAGAATTTGAAGAATGGATGGAAAAAATGGGCTTAATGGAAAACGGAAAATTAACAAGTCGCGCTGGCGATGCATCTGTATTTATTAAATAAACGAGGTGAGAATACAAATGAACGAAAAAGAATTAAAAGAAATGATTGCCGGAATTTTAACAGAAATGGTCGCTGACAATCAAGCGGTTTCGACTGCCACTGTGACTGCTGAAGAAAAACCAGTCACAACACACGTCACTGAAACGACAGAAATTGAAGAAGGCCTAATTCCTGACATTACTGAAGTAGATTTACGTAAACAATTACTATTGAAAAATGCCGTTGATCCTGAAGCACTATTAAAAATGAAAGCTTTCTCGCCAGCTCGTTTAGGCGTTGGTCGTGCAGGGACGCTTTATATGACTAGTTCAACATTACGTTTCCGAGCGGACCATGCGGCAGCACAAGATGCGGTCTTTTCAGACGTAAGCGAAGACTTGGTAAAAGAAATGAATTTTATTTCTACAAAAACAATCTGTAACAGTAAAGATGAATATTTAACACGTCCAGATTATGGTCGTCAATTTGATGAAGAAAATAGTGAAATCATTCGGAAAAATACGACACCAAAAGCCAAAATCCAAATGGTCGTAGGGGATGGCCTTAGTTCAGCTGCTATCGAAGCGAATATTAAAGAAGTCCTACCAGCAATTAAACAAGGATTAAACATGTACAACTTAGATTTCGACAATGTAGTTTTTGTTAAATATTGTCGCGTGCCAGCAATGGATAAAATTGGTGAAATCACTGACGCTGATGTTGTTTGCTTGCTAGTTGGCGAACGTCCTGGTTTAGTAACAGCTGAATCTATGAGTGCCTACATTGCTTACAAACCAACTGTTGGTATGCCAGAAGCCCGACGGACAGTTATTTCAAATACTCATAAAGGTGGGACACCGGCTGTTGAAGCAGGGGCCTACATTGCCGAAATTATTAAAAAAATGTTAGACAAGAAAAAATCTGGTATTGATTTAAAAGAAGCTGAATAAAGGAGGATTTCTCATGAAAAATGATCGTCTAGGCGCAAATGTCCTAAGTATGAAAGTCATTCCCAATGTCGATCCGGCATTAGCAAAAGAATTATCATTGAAACCAGAACATCGCTCATTAGGAATTGTTACTTCCGATTGTGATGATGTCACTTATGTTGCATTAGATGAAGCAACCAAAGCCGCCGATGTTACTGTAGTTTATGGTAAAAGTATGTATGCTGGCGCAGCAAATGCTTCAACCAAATTAGCCGGTGAAGTGATTGGCATTATTGCTGGTCCGAGTCCTGCCGAAGTCAATAGTGGCTTGAGTGTCATTACGCAAGTCATTGAAGAAGAAGCCAGCTTCTATAGTGCTAACGAAGATGACAGCATTGTTTATTTTGCACATGTAGTATCAAGAACGGGTAGCTTTTTATCTGAACAAGCGAATATTCCTGAAGGTGAAGCGATTGCTTATCTGATTGCACCACCGCTAGAAGCAATGGTTGGCTTAGATGCAGCAATGAAAGCTGCCGATGTTCAAATGGGTGTCTTTTATGGCCCACCTTCTGAAACGAACTTTGGCGGCGCCTTATTGACAGGTAGTCAATCTGCATGTAAAGCTGCTTGCAGTGCGTTTGAACAAGTCATTCAAAATATCGCTGACAATCCGTTGAGTTATTAAGGATGTGACCTGAATGAAAGCATTAGGAATGGTCGAAGTCAAAGGATTTTTAGGTGCCATTAGTGTGGCCGATGCGGCATTGAAAGCCGCCGACGTTACTTTGTTAAAAGCTGAAATTATTAATGGCGGTTTAACAACTGTGGAACTGATTGGTGACGTTGCCGCGGTTCAAGCTGCCGTTGAAGTAGGCACGGAAGTAGCTAAAGAATTAAATTGTTTAATTGCTCATCATGTGATCTCACGGGTTGATGCTCAAACGGAAGTAATTTTATCAGATCCAGAACCTAAGTCAGCACCTGAACCGATGGAACAAGTAGAAGTAATTGAAGAAGAGATTGAAACACCAGATTTGGAAGAACACACTGGCACACGCCAAAAATTAGAAACACAACGCGTGGTTGATTTACGCAAACAAGCCTACAAAATGAACCTAAGTAGTTTAAAGAAAAGTGAGATTAAATTTGCCAATAAAGAAGCTTTAATTCAAGCAATCATGGCTGAAATAGAAAGAAGTGAAGACGAGTGGAATTAGTAGATAAAGACTTACGTTCCATCCAAGAAACAAGAAATTTAATCAGAAAAGCCAAAGAGGCACAGCAAGTATTAGCAACATTTTCGCAAAAACAAATCGATGCGATTGTTCAAGCGGTTTCAGAGGCTACATTTAACCAACGAGAAAAGTTAGCGAAAATGGCCAATGAAGAAACAGGATTTGGTATCTATGAAGATAAAATCATCAAAAATGCTTTCGCTTCAAAAGTAGTATATGACGAAATGAAGGACAAAGCTACAGTTGGTGTGATCAATGATGATGCTGCCAAAAAAGTCACTGAAATTGCTGTCCCAGTGGGTGTAATTGCAGGATTAATTCCTTCTACCAACCCGACATCAACAGTCATTTACAAAGCATTAATTTCATTAAAAGCTGCTAACAGCATTGTTTTTTCACCACATCCCAATGCGTTGAAATCGATTATTGAAACAGTAGAAATTATCCAAAAAGCGGCTATTGCTGCAGGGGCACCAGAAGGTTGTGTCTCGGTCATCAAAACGCCAACCATGCAAGCGACCAGCGAATTAATGAAAAATAAAGAAACAAATTTAATTTTAGCTACTGGTGGAAACGCAATGGTTAAAGCCGCGTACTCTTCTGGAACACCAGCAATCGGTGTTGGGCCTGGTAATGGACCAGCCTACATCGAACGAAGCGCAAATGTTCCTCATGCAGTGAAACAAATAATGGATTCAAAAACTTTCGATAACGGTACAATTTGTGCATCGGAACAATCAATTATTGTTGAAACTGTCAACCGTGAAGCGGTCAAAGAAGAGTTAATTAAGCAGGGAGCGTATTTCTTAAGTCCAGCCGAAGCCGACAAATTAGCTAAATTTATTTTACGACCAAACGGTACAATGAACCCGCAAATCGTGGGTCGTTCCGTTCAACATATTGCTTCATTAGTTGGTTTATCTATTCCAAAAGATCGCCGCTTAATTGTTGCCGAGGAAACACATGTAGGCTTGAAATATCCATTTTCAAGAGAAAAATTGGCACCGATTATTGCTTTCTATACAGTTGAAAACTGGGAAGCAGCTTGCGCGTTATCAATTGAAATTTTGAAAGGTGAAGGTGCGGGTCATACGATGGGTATTCACACAGAAAACAAAGAAGTCATTCGTGAATTTGGCTTAAGAAAACCCGTCTCTCGTTTGCTTGTTAACACCTCTGGTACACTTGGCGGCATTGGTGCTTCAACTAACTTAGTGCCAGCATTAACACTTGGTTGTGGCGCAGTTGGTGGCAGCTCAACTTCTGATAATATTGGGGTTGAAAATCTGTTCAATTTACGTCGTGTTGCTTATGGCGTGCGTGATTTAGAAGAGATTCGTCAAGAATTTGGTCAAACATCAACCACATCTGTGGCTACTTCTTGCGAAACAACCAATCAAGAAGAACTAGTAAATGCCGTGGTAGCCCAAGTTTTAGCTCGCTTAAACTAACAAGAAACGAGCGAGTAAGAGTAAAACAAATAAATTATTGGATTTAGGGTTTGGGACCTAAGTCAAATTGATAATTGTCCCAAATTTTTAAAAATAAAACATACATCTTAGGAGGAAATTATAATGTCAAGTACAAATGCTTTAGGAATGATCGAAACTCGTGGTTTAGTAGGTGCTGTTGAAGCAGCTGATGCAATGGTGAAAGCGGCAAACGTTACTTTAATTGGAAAAGAACAAGTCGGTGGCGGTTTAGTTACAGTAATGGTTCGCGGTGACGTTGGTGCTGTAAAAGCAGCAACAGATGCTGGTGCTGCTGCAGCAGAACGTGTTGGTGAATTATTATCTGTCCATGTAATTCCACGTCCACATACAGAAGTAGACGCTATTTTACCACACGCAACAACTGAATTATAATTTTGATTTTTTGGGGCAGAGGTAGGTTCATTACTTCTGTCCTAAACTTTCATTGAGGAGGGGTGTTATGACAGTTATTACAGAAGATATGCTTCGCAACAAAAGGCTTAAAAAAGAACTAGAAGATGGCACGGATTTTGTGTTTCCTGTAGGCAGTTTTCTGACGCCAGCCGCCAAAAGCTATCTACGCGAGCATCGGATTAATAGCAGCTTCTCTTCAACAAACCCATTGCTTTCTGAGGTTCATTCAGTGAAGGCCTCCTCACAAAAACAAAAACAAGAACATTTATCAAAAGAAACAATTTATGAGATTCGGCACTTAAGCCATCTATTGTATTTGCCTTTCTTAACGAATGAAGCGTTATCAACAGAAGGTTGGTTATATTTCGAACAACAACAACAGTGGTTAGAGAAGTTTTATTTTAGAACAGTCGATTGTAATGGAACCAGTCATTTTGGAATCAAAGGTAACTATTCTAACTAACCAACAGAGACAATGGCGCTATTCCTCAAAAGAAATTCAATTACAACTAGATAAAATTATTCTCCAGTTAAAAGGAGAATCACAACTGTTCGGCCTTTTTCAATCTTGGGCTACAGAATTAATTAGCACCATGGCTGAAATATCACGAAACTAGGAGATGAACAAATTGGATTCAATGAATGAAATTGTTGAAGAAGTTGTTAAACGAATTCAGCAACAACAACAAAATACTTTTGAAGTTGAAGCATCTGGCCGACATGTTCATTTGTCTCGTCAAGAGATTGATGCATTATTTGGACCAGGATATCAACTAACAAAAGTGAAAGATTTATCACAACCTGGACAGTTCGTTTGTAAAGAACGAATTACGGTTGCTGGACCTAAAGGACTTTTTCAAAATGTGGTTATTTTAGGCCCTGAACGTAGCGAATCACAAGTCGAAGTTTCTATGACGGATACGCGTATTTTAGGAATTAATGCCCCAGTTAGAGAGAGTGGCAAGACAGAAGGGACACCTGGCGTCACGCTGATGAACGGATCAGCAGTTGTGACATTAAGTCACGGCTTAATTGTTGCCAAACGTCATATTCACATGACACCCGAAGACGCCTTGAAAAATAAAGTAAGCAATAGCCAAATTGTGCAAGTCAAAGTGGAAGGCACACGTCCGTTAATCTTTGATGATGTGGTTGTGCGAATCAGT
>OBCD01000385.1_pt1 | contig 11497 bp, 8 predicted proteins | sample 1480921 | NCBI WGS metagenome assembly OBCD01 (sample SAMN05301501, study PRJEB22388) | human skin metagenome | isolation source: Infant 2 DOL 22 skin | host: Homo sapiens | place: USA: Pittsburgh, Magee-Womens Hospital of UPMC | collected 2013/2014 | reverse complement strand
ATATAACGCCATAATGTACATTGTCATTCGGTAAGGCAATAAGATTGTAGCAGCATTACTTGTTAAAAATTGAGTAATGCCCCAAGATTCTGGTAACGGCGGAAACGCAATAATTAGAAAAAAAGAACCGACAATAATTAAAGGTAATGTCGCAATAATCCCATCCCGCACCGCACGTAAATGGCGCTGATTGGCAATTTTAGCCATTGGTCCAGCTAGATGATTTTCAATCCAAACAGTCAGTTTATCTAACATAAATAACACTCTCCTCTGTTTTTCTCTTAAAAAATAACTCCTTTAATCAGCCATAAATAAGAGATAAGCTCTAATAAAATAAGAGAAATTAAAAACAACCAAATAAAACGCTTACAAAAACCTGTTTTCGTTTCAATAAAATAATGACTATACGCTAACGCAAAAGCAATCCCAACAGGCAAAAAAATCATGGCACCAATATTAAACGGCAGACTGAAAGTCCATAATAAAACACTCGGCAACAGGACACCACATAAGAGCCCCATACTAAAAAGAAAACCGGCACTTTTAACTGAAAACTTAGGAACCATTGCTTGATTGTTTTCCATTTCAATTTCGCTCCTTTCGTTTGTTATTTTGTTACATTTAAAATTATAAGCTATTAAAAATATTATTTCAATCTATTCGCTAATTTAATACTAATTTTAAAATAAAAAACCAGTTCACTGAGTGAACTGGTTTTATGCTTATTCGACAAATTCAAATTCAAAATTACCAATCCGAACAATGTCGCCATCTTTCGCGCCACGTGCTCGTAATGCCTCATCGACACCCATACCACGTAATTGACGTGCAAAACGCATTACTGTTTCATCATGATCGAAATTCGTCATTTCAAATAATTTTTCTAATTTTTCACCAGATAAAACCCATGAAGCATCTGGTTCACGATCAATCGTAAATTCTGGACCTTCTGGTTGGAAGCCATAACGAACGGTTTCTTCCTCTACCACTTCATCTTCATATAATGGGAATTCAGGCGTTACTTCCAACAAGTCAGCTGTTGCATTTAATAAAGGTTCAATACCTTTACGAGTAACCCCAGAGATTGGGAAAATAGGTAGCTCATCAGCATACTCATCGGTGCGTTCCTTCGCAAGTTGCTCTTTAAATTTTGCTAAATTCTCTTCTGCTTCAGGCATGTCCATTTTATTGGCAACAATAATTTGAGGTCGCTCCATCAAACGTAAATTGTGTGAAGCCAATTCTTTATTGATTGCCAAATAATCTTCATAAGGATCGCGTCCTTCCATGCCACTCATATCAATGACATGTAAAATAACACGCGTCCGTTCAATGTGGCGTAAGAACTGTGTTCCTAAGCCGACACCTTGAGAAGCTCCTTCAATTAAGCCTGGCAAATCTGCTGCAGCAAAGCTTCGACCATCACTAGTAGTCACCATCCCTAAGTTTGGAACTAACGTCGTAAAATGATAGGCACCAATTTTCGGACGAGCGGACGAGATAACAGAGAGTAATGTTGATTTTCCTACAGAAGGAAAACCAACTAACCCAACATCTGCTAAAACTTTTAATTCTAATTCAATTTTACGTTCTTGGCCCGGTTCGCCGTTTTCGGCAATTTCTGGTGCAGGGTTTCTTGGGGAAGCAAAGCGAATATTCCCACGACCACCGCGTCCGCCTTTTGCTACTACTAAGGTCTGACCATTCTCAATTAAATCCCCAATTAAGGCTCCAGTTTCTGCATCACGAACTGTTGTACCTGGTGGAACTTTGACAAGTAAATCTTCTGAACCACGACCGTGCATTCCTTTACTCATACCATTTTCTCCAGGTGTCGCCTTAAAATGACGATTAAACCGGAAATCCATTAATGTGCGTAATCCTTCTTCAACAACTAAAACAACGTCGCCACCGCGACCGCCATCACCACCAGCGGGACCCCCGTCTGGTACATATTTTTCTCTACGGAAAGCAACCATTCCGTCGCCGCCTTTACCAGCTTTGACATCAATCGTCACTTGATCTAAAAACATGGACATATAATTTGTCCTCCTATTCTTCTACTATCTTTAATCACCTCAAAAAGCGTGATTCGAAAGTCTTTATTATTGTATCGGGAAAACAACCGTTTGTCTAGCAATTCTAGTTAGTTATCGTTGGAAAAAGCAAAATTTCTCATGAATCTTTCGCTTTCTTTTTGTCGCTTCGCTATCAGTCTTTTGACAAAAAAATTTTAGAGGTTCATACTATAGATAGTTGAAGAAAATCACTTTTTCAGCAAGGGTCCAAAGAAACACAAACATCTAAAGGAGGAATTTTTGTTATGACAGTCAAAGTAGGAATTAACGGTTTTGGAAGAATTGGTCGTTTAGCCTTTCGCCGAATAAAAGAAGTTTCTGATGATATTGAAGTTGTGGCAATCAATGATTTGACTAGCCCAACAATGTTGGCTCACTTATTACAATTTGACTCTACGCATGGCACCTATCCTGGCACCGTGACAGCCACTGAAAATGGCATTGTTGTTGACGGCGAAGAAACCCGTGTCTACGCAGAACCAGATGCAAGTAAAATCCCTTGGGTTAAAGAAAACGGAGTAGACATTGTGCTTGAATGTACAGGTTTTTATACCTCTGAAGAAAAAGCACAAGCTCATTTAGATGCAGGTGTGAAACGTGTGGTTATCTCTGCTCCTGCAGGCGCAATGAAAACAATCGTTTATAACATCAATGATGATACACTTGATGCCAACGATAAAATCATTTCTGCCGGTTCATGTACGACAAACTGTCTAGCACCGATGGCTTACTTTTTAAATAATGAATTTGGTATTGAAGTTGGGACCATGACAACTGTCCATGCCTACACATCAACACAAATGCTATTAGATGGCCCTGTTCGTGGCGGAAATCTTCGTGCGGCACGCTCTGCTGCAGACAATACTATTCCCCATTCAACTGGTGCTGCTAAAGCAATTGGCTTAGTTATTCCAGAACTTAATGGAAAATTACAAGGCCATGCCCAACGTGTTCCCGTTGTGGATGGATCCTTAACAGAATTAGTTAGCATTTTAAAAACAAAAGTAACAGCTGATCAAGTAAATGAAGCAATGAAAAAACACACCATTGATAACCCTTCTTTCGGTTATGATGATCGTGAAATTGTTTCTGGAGACATAATCGGCACGACAGAAGGTTCGATTTTTGACCCAACGCAAACAGAAGTAACGACAGCTGGCGATTTCCAATTAGTGAAAACTGTGGCTTGGTATGACAATGAATATGGTTTTACTTGCCAAATGATTCGCTTATTGGAAAAATTCGCTAATTTATAATGCCAATAAATAAAAAACTGCCTTGCATAAATTAATGCAAGGCAGTTTTTTTAATGTTTACTTTGACAACTTTGACAAATACCATGAAAAGTTAAGCGATGATCTTTGACTAAAAAATGATACCGACTTTCAACAATTTGCTCTACTTCACCAAGCAAGTCTTCTTCCACTTCCTCAATTGTGCCACATTCTAAGCATAACAAATGGTGGTGAAAGTGTTTGGCGCCTTCTTTTCTTAAATCATAGCGAGCTAAACCATCGTTAAAGCTCACTTTATCAACGACTTTTAAGTCTGTTAAAATTTCTAGCGTTCGATAGACTGTTGCTAGACCAATTTCCGGACTTTTTTGTTTTACCAAGAAGTAAATTTCTTCTGCTGATAAATGATCTTTTTCATTTTCCAATAATACAAGTACGGTTGCTTCCCGTTGTGGTGTTAATTTAAAGCCTGATTCATGTAATTGTTTTTTTGTCTTTTTTAAAGCAGCAGTCGAATCCATTATTACAGCTCCTTGTTTAGAATGATTACAAATTAAGAAACTTAATTTATCAATCAAATTAAAATAATTATAAAAGAAATAACTGTAATTTGCAAGATATTCTCAATTAGCTACCTTAATTTTTTTCTTTTGATTGTTCCAACGAGCCAATTAGAATTGTTTTACCATCTTCTTGTTTAATTAATTTTTGTTTCATTAAATGGCCTAAGGCGCGTTTAAATTGAGCTTTACTAATGCCAAAGGTTTGTTTAATTTCATCAGGGCTTGATTTATCGGTGAAAGGAATTTGGTGATCGTTTGCTCTTTCTAAGAAAGTTAGAATCATTAACGCATCATCGCTGATTACTTCATGACTTCTTGGTTTTAATGAAAGATTCAATACGCCGTCCGGCCGCACGCCAATCACACGCCCCACTACTTTTTCACCTAAACGTGGTTCCTGGAATCGTTCAGAAGGATGGATAAATCCAATGTATAAATCATCAGTTAAAATATACGTTCCTGCAAGTTTCAGACGATACACATGCCCAGTTAAGTTTTTGTTTTGCATTTCAGCATTCCCGCGTTTTGCCATTGCTTTAAAGACTTTTTCATCTGCTAATTCGCCCCAAATGCGGTCTTTACTGTCCACTTTTAAAGTAACCATTACTCGGTCTTCTTTTTTAGGCCAAAGTTCCCGCATAGTTGGTAATTCATCCAACGAAATAACGACATCTTTATCTGGTAAGCCAACATCCACAAAGACACCTAAATCACGTCTCGTTCCTGTGACAGTACCAAAGCCATAGCTACCAATGCGCACAGTAGGAATTGTAGTTGTCAGTGCTGGCTCTTGTTTTTGATTTAAATAACCAAAGCCTTCTACAGCCTCTCCTATGGCATGCGTACCTTCTTCTTTTTTTAAACGGAATGTGATGCCATTTTTTTGAACAAAATAAAATTGTTCATTTTCATCGACCACAATGCCGGTAAATGTTGTTGCTAGTAATTCTCTCATTTATCATTAACTCCTCAAGGAAAATCAATCGAACAAAAGATTTCCGCTTTTGTTCGATTGTTTCTATTTTCTTTTATTGCCCTGCATTACGAGAAGCGTTCCCTTTGAACCAACCTGTTTTAGCATTGATTGTAACTAAATACATGTGAACATTTTTCTCTGTAGTGCCTTCTAATAATTTTGATTGATTGTTTGTTGCATAAAGATTGTAGTAACCTTCGCCATTCACAATTTTGGCAGGTTCTAAAGAATATCCGCCAGGAACCACATAGCCACGAGCAATCACTGTGTCTAAGACTTTTTCTTTCACACCTGGTGCCCATGTCCACGCTGGATTGCTACTATCAGCGATATCGGCAGCATCTGGCGCATAAAGCGGACTAGTGTAAACCCCGTCACTGTTCGGCGCCGTGTAGCCATTCGCTTCTGTTTTTGCTGTTTCTTCCTTCTTAGCGTTCTCTTTTTTCGCGGCAGCAGCTTGTTTCGCTTGTTCTTCTGCTTGTTTTGCTTGCTCTGCGGCAGCTTGTTCTTCTGCAATTCTTTTCTGTTCTTCTTCAACCTTGGTTAACGCTTGGTCAGCTGTCGTGACTTGTTTGACCAGTTCTTTTTTCAGCTTATCACTTGTTACTTTATCTACTTCTGCCTTAGCAGCTTGATACGTGTCTCGATTCAGCTGATTGGTAGTTTTTCCATCTTTATAAATGACCTCAACCGCTTTTTTAGCTTTTTGTAATTGGTTGTATTGTTGGTTCGCTTGATCGATTGCTTGGTTCATCAATTGGTCAAATGGATCATTTCCTGTTAATTTCTTTACGGAAATTGGTTGATCAGCAGCTAGAATCGCCGGTTTCAACTCATTGCCATTGACAATCGGCGCCTCAAATAATTGGTTGATTTGTTGAATGGTTTGTTGCTTCTCTTTCAATGTTTGAATTTGTTTATTTAATTGAGAATACTCTTCTGAATCTTTAATTTCCGCGACTTGTTTTGAGAGTTTTTCTGGACTAACAGTCACCATATCGGGTTTAATAAAAACTTGCTCCTTCGTGGTATAAAAGGCTGCTAGTTCATCTTTCAGCGTATCTGTTTTCTTGGTTAGTGCCGCCGCCTCTTGTGCGGCAGCTTTTTGCGTTTGATCATGATACGCCCAAGCACTACCTCCAGCTAATAAAACAACCGCAAGCGCAACGAAAACTACTTTTTTTGATGGTTTCTTCGGAGCAGGCGCTGGTTGAGCATTCCCAGTTTCATTCATCGGTGGTATCACACCTGAATCTGAAACTTTTTCCTCGGTTGCATCAGCTTCACTCGGTGCTTCTAGCGACGCTGCACTTGTTAACCCTTCTTCAGAATCTGAAATGGATTCAGTTGGTGTTTCGGCTTGGGTTAATACTGCCTCACCGCTGTTTTCTAACTCTTGGGTCTCTGCTGTTTCTTCTGATGGATTTTCAGACATTTCTGTATCTGCTCGATGCGCTTGAATATAAGCTTGCAAAGTTTCGTTTGGTGTTACATCTTGATCTTCTATCGGTGGTTGTGAAAAAATTTCTTCTTCAGAAGTGGTAGAGATAACTTCAGTTCCTGAAATCTCTGTTAAAGTTTCCTCTTCTGACTTCACCGTCTCAGATACCTCAGCTGTTTCTGCTTCAACAGTAGTTGTTTCTTCCGTTGTTTCTTCTAAATTAACTGCTTCGTCCGTTGCTAGTTTTTCTTCTGTTGAATGAGTAGGCGTCGCTTCTGTCGCTGGTATCGTTTCCTCCACCGAATCATGAGTCTCCTCACTAGCCCCTTCTTGAAGCGATGTTTCTAGACCAGAAACATCCTCTGAATCAGAGACTATTAAGTTATCTTCTGTTGACTCCTCTTTTTTGTCATCATTACTTTCTTCTTCTGGTGATTCGCCAAACAGTTCCATCACATGGCCTAAGCTCATATCTTTTAACTCAGACCATTCAATATTCTCATTTAATTGATCTTCGTGTTGTTCATTTTCCTGTGTTTCAAAATCTATATTTGTTGAAGTCGTTTCCGCTTCTTCTTTATCAACTGTTGTGTCAGTTAGTGAATAGCCACATGTTGGGCAGGTCGTTAATTCTGCATCGAATTCGTTCCCGCACTTCGGACATTTTTTTGTCATTCTTCCGCCTCACATTCTGCTAATATTCCATTACTTCTAATTTACCACAACTTGCGCCTTCTTCCAATAACTAGCAATGACATTTAGAGACTTTTTAAAAATCAAAAGCGGCTCTTCTCGCATGCACGAAAAGAGCCGCTAAACGGTATGTTTATTCTAAAAAGTCTTTTAATTGTTTTGAACGAGAAGGATGTCTTAGTTTTCTTAACGCTTTTGCTTCAATTTGACGAATACGTTCGCGAGTGACACCGAAAACTTTTCCGACTTCTTCTAGCGTACGTGTCCGACCATCATCTAAACCAAAACGTAAACGTAAAACATTTTCTTCACGGTCTGTTAAAGTATCCAGAACATCTTCTAGTTGTTCTTTTAACAATTCGTAAGCTGCATGTTCAGCAGGACTGGTAGCATCTTGGTCTTCAATGAAATCACCTAAATGTGAATCATCTTCTTCACCAATTGGTGTTTCTAAAGAGACTGGCTCTTGTGCGATTTTTAGGATTTCACGAACTTTTTCTGTTGGTAAATCCATTTCCGCACCAATTTCTTCTGGCGTTGGTTCTCTACCTAAATCTTGCAATAGTTGGCGTTGAATCCGAATCAATTTATTGATTGTTTCAACCATGTGAACAGGAATTCGAATCGTTCTAGCTTGGTCCGCAATTGCCCGCGTAATCGCTTGACGAATCCACCAAGTAGCATACGTAGAGAATTTGAATCCTTTACGGTAGTCAAATTTTTCAACAGCTTTCATTAAGCCCATATTACCTTCTTGAATTAAATCCAAGAATTGCATACCACGACCTACATATCGTTTGGCAATTGAAACAACCAAACGTAAGTTAGCTTCTGCTAAACGTTGTTTTGCTTCTTGATCGCCTTCTTCAATTTTAAGTGCCAATTCAACTTCTTCTGCGGCAGTTAATAATTGAACGCGCCCAATTTCTTTTAGGTACATACGCACGGGATCATTAATTTTAACACCTGTTGGCGCAGATAAGTCTTCTGCTTGGGCCTTTTCCGCTTCTTTTTCATCTTTTTTCAAGCTATGTTCACTTGGGTCTCCATTTTCATCGACCACGCTGATACCAGCATCTTCAACTTTTTGGATCAATTTTTCCATAGCTTCTGCATCCAAAGTATACGGTGTGGCTAATTGATTCGCTAAATCATCATAAACCACTGTTCCTTTAGGCTTGTTTTCTTTGATAAATGCTGCCACTGCAGCTTCATATTTTTTACTTGTTTCTTTTTCCATGAAAGAAGGCCCCCTTCATTTTTCGGTTCACGCTTGAAATAACTGATAAATCACTGGGACTTATCAAAATAAAATGAACAAAACGCTTAGTTCTATTCATTATATTGCTTAAGTAAATGTTCGTTGAGCTTTAAGCTGTCGAGCCAATTGGATAATCTCCATTGTTAATTCGGCTTCAAGCTGTTGGTTGCCCACTCGTTTTGCTTCTTGCTGTTGAATCTTTTTCTGCTCAATTGCCTCTGCAATACTTGATAAGGCAATTACATGTAATAAATCGGCAACTTCTCGCTCAGAGCTTTCTTCCGATAAATTCTGATACGCAATTTCAATTGCTAATTGTTTGGTTTGATTATCTTGCAAGAAATTAATAAAATCGGCAATGTCGAAACTTTGATGCAGTGTCGCATAACTTTCTAGCAAGAAATATAATTCTTGGTATTCATCATGAGCGAATGAAAAATCTGGCAATTGTTGAATGGTTTGCCGTACTCCTTGTTCATTCATTAAACGAAATAATAATGAACGTTCTGCTTTTTGAACTTGGGTTAACGGTAACTTGTTCTGGACGTGATTCTCTTCAAAAACAGGTTCTTCCATTGGTGGTGGCATCATTTCATCTTGATAAAATTGTTGCCTTTCTTGCCGTTGGACTGAACGTTGCTCTTGCTTCAATTGATTGAATTGCTCTTCCAAACTATGAACAGAAAGTTGAAATTCCTGAGCAATTTGGTTTAAATAACGATCACGTTCCAAGGGAGATTGAACATTGGTTAACTCCCGTAACAATTCGTTCACATAATCCAATTGTTCTTTTTCGTTATTCATGTTTCTAGTTAACCGATGATAATTCATTTTAAAACTAAAAACTGTTTCTCGGCCATGATTGGCTAAATTTTGAAAAGCTTCTGCGCCATATTTCCGCACATATTCATCAGGATCCAGCTTTTCAGGGATGCTGACAATACTCAAGTCAAAATGACTGTTTTCTTGCAATAATTGAATCGCACGGTTTGTGGCTTGAACACCGGCATTATCGCCATCGTAACAAATAACTACTTCCTTAGCGACCCGTTCCAAACGCCGAATTTGTTCATTGGTCAAGCTAGTCCCCATTGAAGCCACCCCACTTTTTACGCCTGATTGCCAAGCAGCGATAACATCCATGAATCCTTCAAAAAGCAAGACCGTATTTTCTTTACGAATTTCTTTTCTGGCTCTATCAAAGTTAAACAGCGTTTCTCGCTTATTAAAAAGTGTTGTTTCAGGACTATTCAAGTATTTAGGCATCTCATCCCCTGGAAAATCAGCTGTTTTTAACAAGCGACCAGAAAAGGCGATGACATTGCCTTGGGGATCATTAATTGGAAACATGATTCGTTGATAGAAACGATCCAAAAACGTACCGTTATCTCTTTGGACAAACAGCCCAGAAGGCTCAAAAAGCGTTTCATCTAGTTGTTCATTTTTAAAAACTTGACTTAAGAAATCACGTTTTTGCGGCGCAAATCCAATTTGAAAGGTCTCAATTAGTTCTTGTGTTAACCCCCGCTCTAATAAATAGTTTAATGCGGGTTCGCCAATTTTAGTATTCACTAAAATATGATGGTAAAGTTCTGCGGCTTTACTATGCAGTTGTAACAAACTCCGTCTTTGTTGGTTTTCTGGGGTATCCGCTACTTCACGCGGCTCTGACCAATCAAAGTCCACAGATAAATGTTCCAAATCTGCAACACGTTTCACGGATTCTGGAAAACTAATGCCTTCAATTTCTTGCAAGAAATTAAAAACAGTTCCACCTTTCCCGCAGCCAAAACAGTGAAAAATTTGTTTGTCTTCTGCTACTGAAAATGAAGGGGAACGTTCTTCGTGAAACGGACATAAACCCATATAATTTTTACCGGATTTTTTTAACTGGACATACTGCCCAATAATATCTACTATATTCGTTCGGTGACGAACTTCCTCAATGACTTCCTGAGGAATGCGTTGTGCCATTGTCCTCACCTCCTAAGAATAGCATTGTGCTAACTCATGTGATTGACCGTTTAAAAAACGCACTGTCATTTCAGTGCGAATTCCAATGGACACATTTACACATGATTTATTGTATCACATAATCGCTGTTTTTCAAGTATCTTGTTTCAACTCAACAAAAAAAGAAAGTATCTAGGACAAAAGTCATCCTGACTCCTGCCCCAGACACTAACTCTTAAAATAATCAGTTAAACATCAAGCTTGCTCCGACTTCATTCAAGATTTAAAGAAGAACTGCATTTCTGGAGACGAATGCTTTTAACTCAACCTCTGTTTTTTATAAATCTTTAATTGTTTTTCCAGCACGTTTCATTTGTACGAAACCAATTGCTACACGCACCACAATATTAATGGCCATCATAATAAAGAAGAGACCCGTTGTTTGCGAAGTTAAGAAACCAATTTCTAAAATGTTGTGGAATAACATAGCTGCTACATAAATACCAATAATGGTACTGAAAACCAAGAAAATGCGTAATGGATTTAAAGGCAGACATGCTCGAACAACAGCCATACAGCTAATTCCAACTAATAAATAATACATTAACGTCGTGGTGTCTAAAGAAGAAAATCCTTGATTTTGTCCAATCAGATAAACAGCAATGATATTCACTACAACTAAAAGCGCATTAACAGACGCATTTTTCAAAGCCGTTGGTAAAAACTTCCCGACAACTTTTCGTTTGTCCCCTTCGAAAGATAAGAAGAAAGCAGGATACCCTTCAATTGCTAAATCAATCAAGGTCACTTGAATCGGAATGAACGGGAACGCAATGGCCGTTAAGGCACAAATGATTGAGAGAATAAACGAATAAATTGTTTTAATGAAGAAAACGCTGGAAACTCGGGTTACATTATTTACCACACGTCGTCCTTCAAACAAGACATCTGGTAACGTTGTAAAATCAGAATCTAGCAAAACTAGATTAGAAATTTGCCGAGTAGCGCCATCTCCCTCTGCCATGGCGATACTACAATCCGCTTCTCGTAACGCTAAAACATCGTTGACGCCATCGCCGGTCATCGCCACCACATGCTCTGTGTCTTTCAACTCACGCACAATGGTTCGTTTTTGCTGAGGCGATACACGTCCGAATACTGTGTATTGCTGAACCGCTTCTCGCACTTCTGCTTCTGTCGTTTTGGTCGACAAATCAATATAAGACTCATAACCGGGTAGCCCAGCACGACGAGCAATATTTGAAACAGTTACAGGATTATCACCAGAAATTACTTT
>OBCD01000377.1_pt1 | contig 11720 bp, 9 predicted proteins | sample 1480921 | NCBI WGS metagenome assembly OBCD01 (sample SAMN05301501, study PRJEB22388) | human skin metagenome | isolation source: Infant 2 DOL 22 skin | host: Homo sapiens | place: USA: Pittsburgh, Magee-Womens Hospital of UPMC | collected 2013/2014 | reverse complement strand
TAGCCAGCCCGGTCGTAATGCTCGCGCCAGGCGGCCGGGTAGTTGCCGACGATGAAGGCGTTCTCGTAGTCCTGGCTGTCCTTAGGCAACAGGCCGAAGAGGATCTTCGAGAATCCAAGGTCGCTCGCCATCTTCTGCAGGATGGCGCTCCACTCCAATTTTCCACTTGAGCGTTCCAGCTCAAGAAAACCGTCAACCAAGGCCATAGCGCTACGTTCTTCTTAAACTATTAACCAATCAGCCAAATATGGATTCGGCACCCGATATCCGGCACGTTGTACGGCAGTCCGAGAATCCCGGCTTCCTGCCGAGGCGCATGCGCCCGTGCCCGACGACCCCTGAAGATGTCCAGTCAGCCCACTCTATAGAGTTGGCGTTGTGCCGGAAAGGCACATTTCAGTCCCACTTAACAATAGACCGCGGCGTTTGATGCACCTAGTACGATACCCGTCCTAGAGGGTAAGCAAACGTTTAAATGTGATCTAGATCACATTTTATGCGAACTGAATACCCAGTCACACCTGGTCCCCGGGTTCACTGTCGGCCCATCGCCAAGCGTGCGACCGCTCTCGGCCGGGCGATCCGAGGCGCAGACGTCTGTGCGCGGCGCACGGGCAAAGGCACAGCGCCACGGCCAAGGGGGCGACCTCGCGGCGTCAGGCCTGCCGGGCACGGACCCGGCGACATAGCCACTTTTCCAGTTCGGCGACACAGAACAGGCCGAGCCCGGCCAGCAGCACCCGCGCCCACTCGCCCGGGGCCAGGCCGACCGAGCCGAACAGCGCCTGCAACGGCGGCGCGTAGGTATAGAGCAGTTGCAGCACCACGCAGGCGGCGATCGCCAGCAAGACCTGGCGGTTGCCGAACAGGCCCTCGCGGCTGAGCACCGAATCGTAGATATGCCGGCTGTTGAGCAGGTAGAACATCTCGCACACCACCACGCTGTTCACCGCCATGGTCCGCGCGCGCTCCAGCCCGGTGCCATGCTCCAGCTCCCAGAGGAACAGGCCCAGGGCGCCCGCCATCATCAGCAGCGAGACCAGCAGCACCCGCCAGACGAAGAACAGCGACAACAGGGGCTCCGCCGGCGGGCGCGGCGGACGCTGCATCAGGCCGCGCTCGGCCGGATCGAAGGCCAGCGCCAGGCCCAGGGTGCTGGAGGTGACCATGTTGATCCAGAGGATCTGCGCCGGCGTCATCGGCAGGGTCAACTGGAACAGGATCGCGGCGATCACGATCAGCGCCTCGCCACCGTTGGTCGGCAGCATGAAGAGGATGAATTTCTTCAGGTTGTCGTAGACCGCCCTTCCCTCGCGCACGGCATTGGCGATGGTGGCGAAATTGTCGTCGGCGAGGACCACCTCGGCCGCCTCCTTGGCCGCCTCGGTGCCCTTGTTGCCCATCGCTACGCCGACGTCGGCGCGCTTCAGCGCCGGCGCATCGTTGACCCCGTCGCCGGTCATCGCCACCACCTCGCCGCTGGCCTGCAGGGCCTGCACCAGGCGCAGCTTGTGCTCGGGGCTGGCGCGGGCGAACACATCGACGCCCGGCAGCACTTCGCGCAGGCGCTGGTCGTCGAGCAGTTCGATCTCCGCGCCGGTCAGCGCCGGCCGGTCGATGCCGATCCCGAGCATGGCGCCGATCGCCCGCGCGGTGTCGACGTGGTCGCCGGTGATCATCTTCACCGCGATACCCGCCGCCTGGCATTCGGCGACCGCGGCCACGGCCTCCTCGCGCGGCGGATCGATGATGCCCACCAGGGCCAACAGGGTGAAGCCATGTTCCACGTCGGCGAAATCCAGCGTGCGCTGCTCTGCCGGCATCGCCCGCCGGGCGATGGCCAGCAGGCGCAGGCCGCGAGCGGCGGTGTCGGTGGCCAGGCGCCGCCAGTAATCCGGGTCGAGCGACCGCACCGAGTCGCCCACCCGTTCAGCCTCGCACATGTCGAGGATGCGCTCCGGCGCGCCCTTCAGGTAGACCATCGCCTGGCCCGCGTGGTCGTGGTGCAGGGTGGCCATGAAGCGATGCTCGGACTCGAACGGAATCGCATCGCTGCGTGGCCGTTCCGCCGCCAGCGCCTGCGGATCGAGGCCCAGCTTGAGGCCGAGGCTGAGCAGCGCGCCTTCGGTGGGGTCGCCCTCCAGTTGCCATGCCTCGCCCTCCTGGTGCAGGCGCGCCTCGTTGCACAACAGCGCCGCGCGACCGATCTCCTGCAGATCGTCGCGTCCGGCGGGATCGAGGCCTTCGCCGTTGTGGCTGAAACCACCCAGCGGAGCGTAGCCGGCGCCGCTGACCTCGATCACCTGGTCGGCGGTGACGATACGCTGCACGGTCATCTCGTTGCGGGTCAGGGTGCCGGTCTTGTCCGAGCAGATCACCGTCACCGAACCCAGCGTCTCCACCGCCGGCAGGCGGCTGACGATGGCGTTGCGCCGGGCCATGCGCTGTACGCCGAGGGCGAGGATCACCGTCATGATCGCCGGCAGCCCCTCGGGAATCGCCGAGGCGGTCAGCGCCACCACCAGCATGAACATGTCCACCATCGGCTGGCCCTGCCAGAGGGTGCCGAGGACGAAGGTGGCGCCGGCCAGCAGCAGGATCGCCAGGGCCAGCCAGCGACTGAAGCTGGCGATCTGTCGCAGCAGCGGAGTGGCCAGGGTGCGGACTTCGCGCAACAGCGTACCGATCCGGCCCAGTTCGGTATCCCCGGCGGTGGCGACCACCACTCCGCGCGCCTGGCCGCTGGTCACCAGGGTGCCGGAATAGGCCATGCAACGGCGGTCGCCGAGCAGCGCGTCGATGGCCACCGCGACGCAGCCCTTCTCCACCGGCACCGACTCACCGGTCAGGGCCGACTCGTCGACATGGAAGTTCTTCGTTTCGAACAGCCGCAGGTCGGCCGGCACCCGGTCGCCGGAGGCCAGCAGCACCACGTCGCCCGGTACCAGGCGTTCAGCGTCCAGCGCCTGGCGCTGGCCGTCGCGCAGGACCAGGGCATGCAGCGAAAGCATGTCGCGGATGGCGTCCAGCGCGTTGGCCGCCTTGCCCTCCTGGACGAAACCGATCAGCGCGTTGACCACCACCGCCAGGAGGATTACCGCACTGTCCACCCAGAAGCCGAGCAGCGCGGTGACCAGCGAGGCGAACAGCATCATGTACAGCAGGACGTTGTGGAACTGCCGCAGCAAGCGCAGCAGCGGCCCCTGGCGTTTCGGCGCGGGCAACCGGTTGTAGCCGTGCGCCGCCAGGCGGCGGGCGGCCTCGTCCGCGTCCAGGCCGGCGGCGGAGCTGTGCAATCGTTCCAGCACCCGTTGCGGCGGGCTGGCATGGGCGTCGCGGGAAGACAGGGGTGGGATGCCGTTCATGGGATTCCTGCGCCTCGTTCTGATGAACAGAACTATCGGGCAGGCCTGCGCCGCAACGTTTGACCTGTCTCAAACGGATGCTTGCAGTTGAAAGCATCTGGCCGGGGAAAACTTTTCCGGATGTTGCGCGGCACCTCGCCCCACGTGGCGAGGTGCCGCGCCCTCCTAGAGGCTCATGTGCAGCAGCGGGAACGGCCGCCCCGCCGAGTCGGTCGCGGAGCGGCCGGTCTGGCGGAACCCATAGTGTCGATAGAAACCGCAGGCCTGCGGGTTCTGCTCGTTGACATCGACGCTCAGGCGCGGCCAGGTCGCCCGCGCATGATCGAGCAGGCGTCGGCCGATACCCCGGCCGCGCAGCCCGGGTTCGACGAAGAGCATCTCGACATGCGTCTGGTTCAGGCCAATGAAGCCCTGGGCCACGCCGTCGTCGTCGACCAGCACCCAGACCTCGACGGCCGGCAGGTACAGGTCGCGGACCTGTGGGTAAAGCTCGACGATGTCCGCTTCACTGAGAAAGTCGTGGGTCGCGCGGACGGAACGTTCCCACAGGTCGACCAATGCCGTGTTGTCGGCGTCGACGCGCTTGCGAATGTGCATGCTGGATTCCTTTATCCGAAAGATTCCAGGTAGAACGAAAGGCAGCCGCGACCGCCAGGCCGGGCGCCACGCTGAGGTTCGTCGCCTGGATGCCCGTGGCGCGAATCAACGCATGGACGGTGCACAGCGGCGGCGACGAGGGAGGAAGGGAGCGCCATCCTAGAAGAAAACGACCGGTCGGAACAGCCGCTCTTCCCATGCTTTTCCCGAAACGACGAATGAACGACACTGCGCCCGACTCTCTTTCCCGGTATCGCCCATGCCCAGCTCCCCGCTTCCTTCCGGCCGCAGGCTGCCCGCTTGCGCCTTCGCCGACATCGGCGAGCCCTACGCCGTGTTTCAGGCTCCCGGCGGCGTGCTCCTCGCGGTGGCCAGCGCCTTTCATGGGCAACACCCGGGCCGACAGCTCGACGTCTACGAACAGAGCCTGCGCCTGTACCGCGGCGGCGACCTCGAATGCATCGCCGTCCTGCCGGACCTGGGCTTTCCGCTCAACGCCATCGCCTGGCACCCGAGCCGGCCCGTACTGGTGATCGGCGGCGGACGCTACGACGGCGGCGCCTTCTTCGAAGGCGGTCTGCTGGCCTGGGACTACGCGAGCGGCAAGATCCAATCGCTGCTCGCCGACAACCGCGAAGTGCTCGCCTGCGACTTCGAGGACGACGGCCGGCGCCTGGCCTTCACCGTCGCCCCCAGCGACGACCTGGAGGACCGACCGTTGTTCCGCCAGCGCCATTCGCTAGCCTTTCCGGTCGACGCCCCACTGGTGCTGGACGACCTGCCCGGCACCCGCCTGCCCTTCGACTGGGCCCTCTACCCTGCCTCGACACAACGCGAAGCAGCGCTGCCGATCCTGGAAAACCTCGCCCTGGGCAAAGATCGGCGGTTCCTGCATCGTCCACCGGTATGGGACCTGTGCTTTCTCGACGGACAACGCCTGGCCATCGCCCGCGCCAGCCCCCGGCTCGAGCTCTGGAATCTGGCCAACGACAGCCTGCGCAGCTTCGAACTGGCCGAACGGGGCCAGTGCCTGCAGGTCTTCCATAACGCCACGGACGACAGCCTGCTGGTCAATCTGCAACTTGGGTATGCCGCCCAGCGACTGTTCAAGGTGCCGCTAACGCCGGGACAACCGCTGCTCCTGAGCGACTGCCGCCATCTGCTGGCGCAATCCGCCCAAGGCGGTTTTCTCGCCCGCCAGATCGCCCTCGAGGGCAAAGACCTGGAAGACCTCGTGCTCGACCCAGCCGGCCGGATCGTCCACAGGCGCCGTCTCGGACACTACGACCTGTTCAACCACCATCTGCGCATCGACCGCGGCGAAGCCTTCTTCTACCTGGCCGGCAATCCGCCGGAGCAGCACCAGGACAAAGGCCTGTTCCGCCTCGACCCGCAGACCTTCAAGACCCGCGAAGTGCTACGCCTGGAGCGCCACCCGGAGCACTTCAACAACCTGCACGGCTGCCTGCTGGGCAATCGCCTGCTGCTCAACGCCAAGGTCTACAACTCGCCGCATCACGCCTACGGTACCCAGCGCCTGACCTGCTACGACCTGGAGAGCCGCGGCACGCTCTGGGGCGCGACCCTGTCCGCCCAGGTCAGCGCCTTCGCGCCGTTGCCCGGCGGACAATGGATCGCACTGGCGCTGGTCGATGGTCAGGTCGAGGTACGCGACCTCGCCAGCGGCGAATGTCGCTGGCGCTACCGCACGGCAGACGCCATACCGCTGTGCCTGGCAGTCAGCGACAAACTCCTCGCCATCGGTTTCAGCCACGGCGGAGTCAGCCTCCTGCAGGTCGCGGCGGATGGCCAGCTCATCGGTCCTCCAGGCGCCAACCCGCGGCAGTAGCCCGCAGTTCGCCGTCCAGCGCCAGGTGGCGGAGAAACACCGGGTCGTGGGACACCACCAGCAAGGCCCCACGGTACTGCCCGAGCATGCTTTCCAGGGCCTGCCGCGCAGCCAGGTCGAGGTGGTTGTCCGGTTCGTCGAGCAGTAGCAACTGCGCCGGCCGGTCGGCGTAGAGCACCAGGGCCAGGGCCGCCTTCAGGCGTTCGCCGCCGCTCAGCGTCGCGCACGGCTGGGCGAGCCGTTCAGCCGGCAAGCCGAGTTGCGCCAGGCGCGTGCGCAGCCAGCTTTCGCCGCGACTGCGATTGACCTCCAGCAACTGCTCCAGCAGGCCTCGCCCGTGGTCCAGCACGCTCAGCCGCTGGTCGAGATAGGCGGCGCCCACCGTCACCGCGCAGGTTCCCGCCAGCGGCGCCCGTTGCCCGGCCAGCAGCCGCAGCAGGGTCGACTTGCCGCTGCCGTTCGGGCCGACCAGCGCCAGCCGTCGCGGACCGCTCAGGAGCAGGTCGATTTCGCGCAACGGCCCGCGCAGATGCGGCAGGACCACGCCCTTCAACTCGACGATCCGGCGCTGTGCCGCCAGTTCGGCATCGGGCGAATCGAGCAGCAGCGGCGACGCCTCCTCGACCTCCCTGGCAGCCTCGCGCACCTCGCGGTCGAGGCGCTCGCGCTCCGCCTGGTGGGCATTGCGCAGCTTGCCGGCGCTGACCTCGCTACGTTCCCTGAACCCACCGAGCAGGATCTTCGCCTGGTTCGCCGTCTTGCCTTCGCGCCGGCCGCTGGCCTGGCGCCGCTCCTGGCGCTGCTGCTGTTCGCGCATGGCCAGGGTCTGCCGCTTGCGCTCCAGACGATGCCGGTCCAGGCGGCGCTCGGCGGCCTCGCGCGCCTCCTCCCGGAGCTGTGCGTAGAAGGAATAGCCGCCGCCATAGCTGCGCAGGCCGAGGGTCGACAACTCGACGATCCGCTGCATGCCCTCGAGCAGTTCGCGGTCATGGCTGACCAGCAGCAGGCCGCCGTCCCAGGCCGCCAGCCGCGCCCGCAACAAGGCGCGCGCCGGCCCGTCGAGAGGGTTGCTCGGTTCGTCGAGGATGAGGAAGTCGGCGTCGTCGAGGAATGCGCCGAGCAGCGCTACGCGCATGCATTCGCCGCCGCTCAGGCGTTCGCTCGGGGTATCCGCGCGGAGATGGCCGAGCCCCTCGGCGGCCAGGGCGTCGGCCAGGCGTTGGCGGATGTCCCAGCGCTCGCCCAGGCATTCGTAGTCGGCGTCGTCGAGGCTACCCGCCTCGATCCGCGCCAGCGCCTCCAGCCATGGGCGGACGCCAGCCAGGTCGGCGACGGTCGGATAGTCGGCCGGATCGAGCTGCTGCGCCAGGTAGCGCACGCGCCCCTGGCGCCGGACGCTGCCGCTGGACGGCTGCAAGTGTCCGGCGAGCAGGCGCGCGAGCAGCGACTTGCCGACGCCGTTGCGTCCCACCAGCCCGGTGTGCCGGGTGTCGAAGGTTTCGTCGAGATCGGAAAACAGAAGGCTGCCGTCCGGCAGCTGGAAAGAGACGCCATCAAGCGTCAGGGTCGACGTATTCGTCATGGATACCCCCTTGATGCATGCATTCCCCCGGGCCCTCGGGCCAGGGACGGAAAACCGGCCGTGCGGACACGGCAGCATCAATTGCGCATCGGACGAACACCTCGTACGGAAGGAAAGACCGCGGCAGTCTACTCCGCCCATGCGGTCCCGCCAATCGGGCATACTTTTCGCTTTCGACAGACACGACCGACCGACATGGCCAGACTGCGCATCGCCGAACTCTTCGAACGGGAACCCTCGCGCTGGGGCGGCCGTGGCGACCCCTACCTCTGGCAGGAAATGGCCGGGCAACTGGCGGACGCGCCCTGGCCGGCCTCCGCCGCGGCCCTGGAACGCCTGCTCGGCGAGACCTTCGAGCGCCTCAGCGGCCATCCGCTGGAATACGATGCCCTGATCTACCTCGCGCGCCACGCCCACGGCGGCATGTCCAGCGGCATGGTCAGCCCGGAGTTCTGGCGCGAAACGGCGATCCCGGAACTGCTCGACCGCTATCGGCGGCGGCGCTCCTGGTTGAGATGGTTGCGCCGGTAGGTATCCTCCCCCATCGCCGCGATCTGCCCCTCGATCAGGGCATCGAATGGCTTCAGCAGGGCTTCGTGGGTACGCGGCGCCTCCAGTTCGTCGAGCGCCGCGGCGATTGCCTCGATGGTCGACAGCGCGCCCTCTCCCGGCGCCTTGCGCAGGCGATAACGCGACGCCATGCCTTCGGCCAGGCTCACCCGCGGCAGGGCCGCCAGGGCCGGGTTCAGGTGCAGCAGCTTGCGCGCCTTGCGCCAGGTGCCGTCCGGCACCACCAGCAGGAGGGGCTCACCGGCGGCCTCGGCGGCCATCCCCGCCAGCGCTCGCGCCTGCTCGCCGGGAAACAGCAGGCAGGCCCGGTAGCCCGGCACTCGCCAGGTCTCCTCGGCGAAACGCTCGCCGACCCGCAATTCCGCATTGCGCAAGCCGAGCACGGCCAACCCTGCGGTATTCAGCGCGTGCCCGACCTCGCTGGGGTGCTGCAGGACCAGCACCCGCGTACGCGACGGCAAGGAGGGAATCAATGCGCAGAGGCAGTGGCTGGCGGGGCGAGCGCAACGCTCGCAGCGGATACGTGACATGGGACGACTCCTGGAAGGGGCCCAGTGTGCCACAGGCGGAGAGGCATTCTCTCGCTCGCAAAAACGTCATATTTCCGACGAATGGCAGCAACTTTCTTCACCCATTAAGAATAACGACGAATTTTTGTCGTTCGATGAAAAAATACAATCGTCCCGCCCTCTCAACTCCCGTCCGTCCGCGCCGAAGACTGGGATGAGCCCCTCTCTATCCAAGGATGTTTCTCATGTTCACTCGCAAGTACCGACAGATGAACGCCGACTTGCAACAGCAACTCGCCGCCGAGCGCCTGCACATGGCAGCGCTGGACCGCTCCATGGCGCGCGTGGAGTTCGACCCCGACGGCAACATCATCGATGCCAATGAGAATTTCCTGACCCTGCTGGGCTACCGCCGCGACGAGATCCTCGGCAAACCGCATCGCCAGCTTTGCGACGGCGCCTACGCGCAATCGGAAGACTACCGGCGCTTCTGGGAACGCCTGCGGCGCGGCGAACACTTTTCCGGCCGCTGCAAGCGCATTACCCGCGAGGGCCGGCCACTCTGGCTGGAAGCCACCTACAACCCCGTACGCGACGGGCAGGGTCGACTGCTCAAGGTGGTCAAGTACGCCAGCGACATCGATGCCATCGTCCACCAGGAACACGAGATGCAGAGCAAGCTGGATGCCCTGTCCCGCTCGATGGCGATGATCGAGTTCGACCTCGACGGCAATGTCCTCGCGGCCAACGACAACTTCCTCGCCACCATGGGCTATGGCCGAGCCGAGCTGGCCAGCGCCAACCACCGTCAGTTCTGCGAACCGGGCTACCGCGACGGCCCGCAGTACGCCGACCTCTGGCGCCGCCTGAACCGCGGCGAGTACGTTACCGGGCAGTTCCGCCGGGTCCACCGCAACGGCCAGCCGGTCTGGCTGGAAGCCAGCTACAACCCGGTCTACGACGCCGACGGCAAGCTGTTCAAGGTGGTCAAGTTCGCCAGCGACGTCAGCGACCGCATGCGCCGCTACCAGCGGACAACGCCCACCAGGCCCACACCCTGTCCACCGAGACCCGCACCGTCGCCGAACACGGCGCGCTGATCATCCAGAGCGCGGTGGAGGAAATGCTCAAGATCGCGAATACCCTGGATGCTTCCTCGCTGAACATCGGCGAACTGTCACAGCACTCGCAACAGATCACCTCGATCGTCAACACCATCCGCGAGATCGCCGAGCAGACCAACCTGCTCGCCCTCAATGCCGCCATCGAGGCCGCCCGCGCCGGCGACCAGGGCCGCGGCTTCGCCGTGGTCGCCGACGAGGTGCGGCAACTGGCGGAGCGCACCAGCAAGTCGACCAAGGAGATCGCCGACATGATCGGTCGCATCCAGACCGGCACCCGCAGCGTCATCGACGACATGCAGCACAGCCAGGAACAGGCACGGCGCGGCGTGGAGCTGGCCAACGAGGCCGGCACGGCGATCCTCGGCATCCGCGAGAGCACGCACAAGGTGGTGGAGGCGGTGCAGCAGTTCTCGCGCACCCTCAACGCCGATCTCTAGGGCTCAGGCCAGGCTCATCTGCGTCCGCAACTGGTCGCGGAAGGCCTGGATCAGCGGCTCGCGCGAGCGGCCGCGGCGGAGGATCAGGGAGAATGGCGCCTGGTAGCCGAAGGTCGCCGGCAGCAGGGCGCGCAGACGGCCCTGCTCGACCCACGGGTGGGCGTAGTGCTCCGGCAGGTAGCCGATGTAGCCGCCGGACAGGATCAGGATCAGTTGCGCCTCCATGCTCTCCACCGTCCCCGCGCTGTGCTTGAAGCCGTGCCGGGCCAGCTCGGCCTGGCTCCAGTAGCCGCGGCCGACCATGCGTTGCTGGGTGATCAGGTCGGCGGGAATCCTCCGCCCGTCGAACAGCGGATGCCGGTCGCTGCAGTACAGCCAGTGCTGTTCGCGGTACAGCGGCTGGTAGACCAGTCCGTTCATGCGACTGGAAAAGGCGCCGATGGCCAGGTCCTGGCGGTTCTCCAGCACGCTCAGTTGCAGTTCGTAGGGGCTCTGCACCAGCAGGTGCAGGTGCACCGCCGGGTGTTCGCGGCTGAAGGCGCCGATCACCTCGGCCAGCGGCAGCGCCGGGTCGCTCACCGTGGAATCGAGCACACCGAGGTTCAGGGTGCCGCGCAGCTCGCCCTTCAACGCCAGCGCGTAGCGTCCGAAGCCTTCCAGTTCGCCGAGGATGCGCAGGGTCTCCTGGTGGAACAGCTCGCCCTTGCTGGTCAGGCTGAAGCCGCCGCGGCCACGGTGGCAGAGCACGATGCCGAGCTGGTTCTCCAGTTGGCTCATGTAGGTGCTGATCGCCGAGGTCGACAGGTTCAACTCCTGCTGGGCGGCGGCGAAGCCCTGGTGGCGCACCACCGCGGCGAAGATGCGCAACAGGCGCAGGTCGGGCAAGGCGTTGGACACGGCGACTCCGGTTTGCGGGGCGAGGATTTCGAACTGCGGGCCGAGGCAAAGGCCGCCGTCCGGGCTCGGCGGCGAAGTCTAGCCGCTTCGCCGTTAGTTTAGAAATCTCTGAACTGATTATTTGTAGCCAGCGATTTGACTCGCTACCGGCTGTGAAGAGAATCCGTCCGACCCCTAAAACAACCACAACGACCGTGAGGCCACCCCGTGGACAAGAATCTCCACCAGCCCCTGGGCGGCAATGAAATGCCCCGCTTCGGCGGCATCGCCACCATGATGCGCCTGCCCCATGTCCAGTCCCCCGCCGAACTCGACGCCCTCGATGCCGCCTTCGTCGGCGTGCCCCTCGACATCGGCACCTCGCTGCGCTCCGGTACCCGCTTCGGCCCCCGCGAGATCCGCGCCGAATCGGTGATGATCCGTCCCTACAACATGGCCACCGGCGCCGCCCCCTTCGACTCGCTGAACGTGGCGGACATCGGCGACGTCGCGATCAACACCTTCAACCTGCTGGAAGCCGTGCGCATCATCGAGCAGGAATACGACCGCATCCTCGGTCACGGCATCCTCCCGCTGACCCTCGGCGGCGACCACACCATCACCCTGCCGATCCTCCGCGCGATCAAGAAGAAGCACGGCAAGGTCGGCCTGGTCCACATCGACGCCCACGCCGACGTCAACGACCACATGTTCGGCGAGAAGATCGCCCACGGCACCACCTTCCGCCGCGCGGTGGAAGAAGACCTGCTGGATTGCTACCGCGTGGTGCAGATCGGCCTGCGCGCCCAGG
>OBCD01000376.1_pt1 | contig 11728 bp, 7 predicted proteins | sample 1480921 | NCBI WGS metagenome assembly OBCD01 (sample SAMN05301501, study PRJEB22388) | human skin metagenome | isolation source: Infant 2 DOL 22 skin | host: Homo sapiens | place: USA: Pittsburgh, Magee-Womens Hospital of UPMC | collected 2013/2014 | reverse complement strand
CAGGCCGATCACCGGCACCGCCTGTTCGTCGTGTCGCTCGGCATACCCTTGCGCGGCGCCGCCGCTGCGCGTGACGCTGCCGTCCTGGGTCAGGTAGGCATCGAGGTCCTCGTGGAGGACGCGTCCGGCGGGACCGCTGCCCTGCACGAACTGCAACTCGATGCCCAGGTCGCGGGCGCGCTGGCGCACCGCGGGGGAGGCCAGCGGGCGTTCGCCGGGCTGGCGCCGCTGCCGTGGCGCCTCGCTGTCGCGCAAGGCGCGCGGCGCTTCGGCGGCGGCTTTCGGCGCCGCGACCGGGGTCTCCTTGGGTTCCTCCGGGGCGGCTGCGACGGGCGCGGCCGGCGTCGCCGCGGCCGGACTCTCGGCGAGGTTGCCGGCGCCTTCCACCTCCAGGCGGATCAGTTCGCCGCCCACCGCCATCACCTGGCCCGGCTGGCCGCCGAGGGCGAGGATGCGTCCGGCCACCGGCGAGGGAATCTCCACCGTGGCCTTGTCGGTCATCACCTCGGCGAGGACCTGGTCTTCATTGACCGAGTCGCCGACCTGGACATGCCACTCCACCAGTTCGACCTCGGCGATGCCTTCCCCGATGTCCGGCATCTTGATCACATGGGTACCCATTCAGACCTCCATCACACGCTTGAATGCCGCGCCGACGCGCGCGGGGCCGGGGAAATACGCCCACTCCTGGGCATGCGGGTAGGGGGTGTCCCAACCGGTGACGCGCTCGATCGGCGCCTCCAGGTGGTGGAAGCAGTGCTCCTGCACCAGCGACATCAGCTCGGCGCCGAACCCGCAGGTGCGGGTCGCCTCGTGGGCGATGACGCAGCGGCCGGTCTTCTTCACCGAGGCGACGATGGTTTCCAGGTCCAGCGGCCAGAGGCTGCGCAGGTCGATGATCTCGGCGTCCAGGCCGGTCTCGTCGGCTGCGGCCTGGGCCACGTAGACCATGGTGCCGTAGGTCAGCACGGTCAGCGCCGCGCCGGGGCGGACGATCGCCGCCTTGTCCAGCGGCACCTTGTAGTAGCCGTCCGGCACCTGGCTGGCCGGATGCTTGGACCAGGGCGTCACCGGGCGGTCGTGGTGGCCATCGAACGGGCCGTTGTAGAGGCGCTTGGGCTCGAGGAAGATCACCGGGTCGTCGTTCTCGATGCAGGCGATCAGCAGGCCCTTGGCGTCGTAGGGGTTGGACGGCATCACCGTGCGCAGGCCGCAGACCTGGGTGAACATCGCCTCCGGGCTCTGGCTGTGCGTTTGCCCGCCGTAGATGCCGCCGCCACAGGGCATGCGTACGGTCATCGGCACGATGAAGTCGCCGGCCGAGCGATAGCGCAGGCGCGCCGCCTCGGAGATCAACTGGTCGGAGGCCGGGTAGACGTAGTCGGCGAACTGGATCTCCACCACCGGGCGCAGGCCGTAGGCGCCCATGCCGACCGCGGCGCCGATGATGCCGCTCTCGGAGATCGGCGCATCGAACACCCGCGAGGTGCCGTATTTCTTCTGCAGGCCTTCGGTGCAGCGGAACACGCCGCCGAAGTAGCCGACGTCCTGGCCGAATACCACCACGTCGTCGTCGCGCTCGAGCATGATGTCCATCGCCGAGCGCAGCGCCTGGATCATGGTCATGCTGGTGACCGTCTGGGCGTTCTCGTGTTGCGGGTTCATGGCATTCATACCCCGAGCTCCTGGCGTTGCCGGCGCAGGTGCTCCGGCAGTTCTGCATAGACGTCCTCGAACATGCTGGCGGCGCTCGGCACCCGGCCGTCGATCAGGGTGCCATGGCTCTCCGCCTGTTTCTGCGCGGCCAGTACTTCGGCTTCGAGGGCCTTGTGGGTGGCTTCGTGCTGTTCCTCCGACCAGATGCCGAGGCCGATCATGTGCCGCTTCAGGCGGGCGATCGGGTCGCCCAGCGGGAAGTTGGTCCAGTCGTCGGCGGGGCGGTACTTGGACGGGTCGTCCGAAGTCGAGTGCGGGCCGGCGCGGTAGGTGACCCATTCGATCAGGCTCGGCCCGAGGTTGCGCCGGGCGCGCTCGGCGGCCCACTCGGAGGCGGCGTAGACCGCCAGGAAGTCATTGCCGTCGACCCGCAGCGAGGCGATCCCGCAGCCCACGCCACGGTTGGCGAAGGTGGTGCCTTCGCCGCCGGCGATGGCCTGGAAGGTGGAGATCGCCCACTGGTTGTTGACCACGTTGAGGATTACCGGCGCGCGGTAGACATGGGCGAAGGTGAGGGCGGTGTGGAAGTCCGACTCGGCGGTGGCGCCGTCGCCGATCCAGGCCGAGGCGATGCGCGTGTCGCCCTTGATCGCCGAGGCCATGCCCCAGCCGACCGCCTGGATGAACTGGGTGGCGAGGTTGCCGGAGATGGAGAAGAAACCGGCCTCCTTGCTCGAGTACATGATCGGTAGCTGGCGGCCCTTGAGCGGGTCGGCCTCGTTGGAGAGAAGCTGGCAGATCATGTCCACCAGCGGGTATTCGCGGGTGATCAGGATGCCTTGCTGGCGATAGGTCGGGAAGCACATGTCGCCGTCGCGCAGGGCCAGGGTGTGGGCGGTGGCGATGGCTTCCTCGCCGAGGCATTGCATATAGAAGGAAAGCTTTTTCTGCCGTTGCGCGGTGAGCATGCGCGCGTCGAACAGACGGGTCTTGAGCATCGCCCGCATGCCGCGCAGCAGTTGTTCGTTGCTGAGCTGCGGATTCCAGGGACCGACGGCGTGGCCGTCGTCGTCGAGCACGCGTACCAGGCTGTAGGCCAGGTCGCTGGTCTCGGCGGGCTCGACATCCACCGGCGGCTTGCGTACCTCGCCGGCGGGGGACAGGTGCAGATAGGAAAAGTCGGTCTTGCAGCCAGGACGCCCCGTGGGCTCCGGGACATGCAGACGCAACGGCTCGTAATCACTCATGACAGGCCTCCGGCCCGGTCCGGGCCAAACGGTTGGAGAGATCAGAAACGGGCGAACGGCGCTCGAAGCGGCGGACTGGGCGGATGGCGGGTTCCCGTCCTGTGGGTGGGGGCGGGTTGCAGGCATGCCGGGGTACGGCAGGCGCGATGGTACTGGGTGACGTCACTCATGGTGAGGCCCTCGGGTTTTGTTTTTGTAATTTCAGTATAGGCTTCGGGTGCTAGTTTTTTGCTCCAAATTGACTAAGGTATTCCGACAGTATTGGGTTGTTTGAACTACAAGAATCGCTGACAAGAGAAACAACGCACCATGGCTGAACTCGACCGCATCGACCTGAAAATCCTCCGCGCCCTGGCCGACGACGGCCGCCTGAGCTGGCGCGATCTCGCCCAGAAGGTCGGCCTGTCGCTGACGCCGACGCTGCGCCGGGTACGCCGCCTGGAAGAGGAACACTACATCCAGGGCTACTTCGCCCGGCTCGACGAGGAGCGCCTGTCCGGGGCGATGAGCGTGTTCGTCTCGGTGTCCCTGGAAAAGCAGACCGGCGACTACCTCGCGCGCTTCGAGGAACGCATCGTCGATGCGCCGCAGGTCATGAGCTGTTTCCAGATGACCGGCGATGCGGACTACATGCTGCGGGTTGTGGTCAAGGATCTCGCCGCCTACCAGGCGTTCCTCACCAATACCCTGACCTGCATTCCCGGCGTGGCTGGCATCAAGTCGGCCTTCGCGCTGAAGTCGGTGATGCTGCGCTCGGCCCCGCCGCTCTAAGCATAGACCCTGTTTATCTGCGTAACGTTACGCTATTCTGATTGCGTAACGTTACGCAGATGGAGGCGTTCATGAAAGCCAGCAAACCCGGCCCCAAGCCGAGCGGCAAGGCCAAGTCGGCCGCCCAGCGGGTGCGCGAGTACCGCGCGCGCAAGGCCGAGGAGGCCCTCGGCGCCGAGCATTCCGACAAGGAGCGCGAGCGGCAGATCCGCCGCGAGGCGCGCGCCGAACTGGAACGCGTGAAGCTGGAGCAGCAGCGCCGCGAACACACCCTGCGCAAGGAACTGGAAGCCTGCCAGACCGAGATTGGCCGCCTGCTCGGCCTGCTGCGCCGGCACGGCATCGATCCGCACCCGGGCAACTGATCAGCCGGGCGTGTCGAGGAAGGCCAGCAGGGTCGCTTCCTCGGCGCTCAGCCAGCGGCGCTTGCGGGCGCGCCTGAGCTGGCCCAGTTGCCCGGCCTGGTAGGCCTCGATGATCGCCGGGTGGATGTAGCATTGCCGGCAGATCGCCACGCTGTTGCCCAATTCGGCGGCGACCTCCGCCACCACCGCGCCGAGCCCGTCGGCTTCGGCACGCCGCAGGCGCTCCAGCGCCAGCGCGCTGCCGGCCCAGGTGCGGTAGTCCTTGGCGCTGAAATCCTCGCCGGTGTGCCGGCGCAGGTACTCGTTGATGTCGTGGGAGCCGATGCGGTGCGGCTGGCCGTCCTCGTCCAGGTACTGCAACAGGTCCTGGCCGGGCAGTTCCAGGCAGCGCCGCAGCACCCGCGCCAGGCGCGGATGCTCCAGGCTGACGTCGTGCTCGATGCCGCTCTTGCCCTTGAAGCGGAACCGGATGCGACTGCCGTTCACGTCGACGTGCCGGGTACGCAGGGTGGTCAGGCCGTAGGAGCGGTTGTCGCGGGCGTAGCGGTGGTTGCCGACGCGGATCAGGGTGGCGTCGAGCAGCGCCACCGCCAGGGCCACCACCTTGTCGCGACCGAGGCCGGGCAGGCGCAACTGGGCGTCGATGTGCCGGCGCAGCCCCGGCAGCGCCTGGCCGAAGCGCAGCAGGCGCTCGTACTTGTCGGCATCGCGTACCTCGCGCCAGCGCGGGTGGTAGCGGTACTGCTTGCGCCCACGGGCGTCGCGGCCGGTGGCCTGGAGATGGCCGTTGGGGTCGGGACAGATCCAGACCTCGCGATAGGCCGGCGGAATGGCCAGCTTGTCCAGCCGGCGGATTTCCTCGGCGTCGCCGATGCGCTGGCCGTCGGCGTCGAAATAGACGAAGCGCTTGCCCTGCCGGCGTCGACGGATGCCCGGCTGGCGGTCGTCGACGTAGCAGAGGCCGGCGGGCAGGGCGGGGATCTCCGGTGGCGCTGCGCTCATGCTTGGGTTCCGAAGGAAAGCTTGCCTGTTTAGGCCGCTGCGCCCGTTGGAACGTTCAACCGCGCTGCGCTTGCTCCTGCTCGTAGCCGATGGCGCCGGCGATGTGGCGTCCGGCGATGTAGCCGAAGGTCAGCGCCGGTCCCAGGTTGATGCCGCCGGCGGGATAGTGGCCGGCGAACAGACTCGCCATGTCCGCGCCCGCCGCGTACAGGCCGGGGATCGGCTGGCCGCCGCCGTCCAGCACGCGGGCCTGGGCGTCGGTCTTCAGCCCGGCGAAGGTACCGAAGCAGCCGGGCTCGACCTGCACCGCGTAGTACGGTCCGCGTTCGATGGGGGCGACGCAGGGATTCGGCCCCGGATACGCCGGGTCGCCCTGCTTGCGGTTGAATGCCGTGCCGCCGCGGCCGAACTCTGGGTCGCGGCCCTCGCGGGCGTGGCGGTTGTATTCGGCGACGGTGGCGGCCAGGCCGGACGGGTCGATGCCGCAGCTCCTTGCCAACTGATCCAGGCTGGCCCCGCGCTTGAGATAGCCGCTGCGCAGGTGCGCGGTGATCGGCAGCGGCGCCGGACGCACGTAGCCGAGGCCGTAGCGGCGCAGGAAGCGCCGGTCGCAGACCAGCCAGGAGCGTGCCGGCTGCCCGGGCGGGGTGGCCTCGAGCAGGGCGGCGACATAGTCGTGGTAACCGTGGGCCTCATTGACGAAGCGCCTGCCGTTGGCCAGTACGCCGATCACCCCGGGCTTGCCGCGCTCGATGATGTGCGGGAAGTGCCCGGTCTCGCCATCGCCGTGGGGAACTCGCGAGACCGGCGCCCAGGCGATCGGCGAGCGCAGGTCGTCGGCCACCCGGCCGCCGGCGCTTTCCCCCAGGCGCAAGCCGTCGCCGTTGCAGCCCGGCGGCGGCAGCGGCAGCAGGGTGTCCAGGGTAGGGGCCAGCGCGGCGCGGCGCTGCGGATCATGGGGAAAGCCGCCGCAGGCCAGGACCACGGCGCCTGCCTCGATGCGCAGGAGTCCCTCGGCGCTCTCGACCAGCGCGCCGACCACCTTGCCGTCACGCATCAGCAGTTCGCGGGCTGGCGCCGATTCGATCAGGCGCACACCCAGGGCTTCGGCGGACTTGGCCAGGCGCGCTACCAGGGCCACGCCATTGACCAGGTGCATGGCGCGACCGTAGCGCAGCAGGTGCCAGAGGTGGCTGGAAAAGCGCCGGGCGACATGCAGGAAGGCCGGCAGCGAGCGGGTCAGGTCGAGGAAGGCGGCGAGGTCGGCGCCGGCCATGATCGGCATGCCCATGAACGAGGTCTCCCGCAGGGTCTTGCGCAGGCGCGGCAGCAGCGGGCCCAGTTGTCGTGCGTCATAGGGCGCGGCGACCAACTGGTGGCCGCCCTCGGCGGCGCCCGGCGTGTCGCCATGCATGTCCGGGATGCCGTTGCCGTCGACGAACCGCAGGTGGGTGTGGCGCTCGAAGAAGGCCACCATGTGCGGGCAGGCTTCGAGGAAGGCGTCGATCCGCGCGGCGTCGTAACGCTCGCCCAGTTCGTGGCGCAGGTAGGTACGCGGTTGCTCGATGTCCTCCTCGATACCGGCGCGACGCGCCAGCGGGTTGCGCGGCAACCAGGCCCAGCCGCCGGACCAGGCGCTGGCGCCGCCGAACACCGGGTCCTTCTCCACCAGGACTACCCGGCGCCCGTGCCAGGCCGCGGTCACCGCCGCCGCCAGCCCGGCGGCGCCGGAGCCGACGACCAGCACGTCACAGGTTAGCGGGGTGGTCTCGACGGCCGCAGAGGTCATGGCTTCTCCCTTTTTTCAAGATTTCGGAACGATGTTCCATATTCTAGGGAGGCAATGCCCGCCTACCAACCCGCTCGGCGAAAGGAGCGGGCGATCATCGGCCAGGTCGAAGCGAGGTCGGCCGCCCGTTAGGGAAAAGGGAGACGGGAGGGGAAAGGCCCGGCGCAGGCGCACCGGGCCGAGGGCGTCAGCGCGCTTCGCCGCCGCCCTGGACCGCGGCGGCCTTCTTGCGCACCGGGAAGGGGAAGTAGAGGGCGCGCAGCAGCGCGACGCGCTTGATCACTTCGCCGATCAGCAGCGAGGCGATCACCGAGATCACCAGGGCGACGCTGGCAGCGGCCGGTTCCGACAGGCCCAGGTGGACCAGCAGGTTGAAGGTCTTGTGCTGGATCTCGCCGTGGAAGATCAGCAGGATCAGGGTCGACTGGCCGATGTAGGTCATCGCCTTGCCCAGCCAGTCGATCTTCATCATCAGCCCGGACAGCGCCCAGCACAGGTAGACGCCGCTCACTGCCTGGACGGTGGCCCAGAACCAGTGGTCGTAGCGGCGCTGCGCCATGTCCACCACCGTCGGGTAGTAGAGGAAGCTGGCGGTGGTCACGGCAAGGGCGATGCACAGGGTCAGCAACGAACTCTGGTGGCGACGCAGGACGTCGCGCAGGACATAGCCGAACATGAAGTGGGCGCTGCTGATCAGGGTGATGTCCAGGCTGAACGGCAGGCCCGGCAGCAGGTACTGTTCGCCGCCGAACTCCACCGGGATCTGCCAGAACGTCTTGAGGAACAGGATGCCCAGGCCCAGTTGCACGGCCAGCAGCACGCAACTGGCGGCGAGGGACAGGCCGAGACGCTGGATGACGCGCAGCATGAACCAGGCGAACAGGGTCGCTACCCAGAAGTGCGGCAGGTACCAGAGCGCCTGCCAGGGCAGGGTGTCGACCGAGGCGTACAGCACTCCGCCGATGTCCGGCAGCAGCGGCTGGCCGCGCAGCAGGTCGCGGAGGATGACGTAGCCGAGCATGGTCACGAAGAACGGCTTGAGGAGGGCGTCGGCCTTGCGCAGGGCCATCTCGCCGAAGGGTTGCTCGGTCCTGAAGAACACCCCGGAAATGAAGAAGAACAGTGGCAGGATGAACGGAGAGAGCAACGGATAGAGCACGGTCGGCGAACTGGCGACGAACCAGCTGTGTCCGAAGACGATGATCAGGATGCCCACGCCGCGGGTCACATCCATCTGAATCCAGCGTTTTTTCACTTTGCAACTCCCGCTTGACGCGCTAACTCACAGTGGTTGTTCGAAGGCCCCCAGGGCCAGGCTCCCTACCCGGAGCCATGGGTCAATCGGTGCGCCAGGGCCGCAGCCAGAGCGCCATGCCGAGCAGCGCCAGGCAGCCGGCGACGGTGCCCAGGCCCAGTTGCAGCCAGATACCGTCGATGCGGAACAGCAGGCCGGCGGCGAGCGCCATGGCCAGGGCGCTCAGTAGCCACAGCCGGGCCCAGGGCAGGGCGCCGAGCAGGGCCTGGCGACGCATCAGCAGCAGCGCGGTGCAGAGCACCCCGCCAAGGGCCGCGAGGGGAATCCCTGGCAGTCCGAAAATCAACGGCAGGACCGCCAGCAGCGCGGCGTTCAGCGCGCTGCCGAGCAGCTCGCAGCGCAGCGGCAGGCGAGTATCGCCGGCGGCGTAGGCGTAACGCGCCAGCAAGGCATTCCAGGCGCCGAACACCAGTGGCACGGCGAACCAGGCCAGCAGCGCCGGCAACGGCGAGCCGGCGGTCTGCTGCGGCAGCAACAGGGCCACCAGGCCGGGTGCGGCAGCGACCAGCCCGACCCCGGCCGGCAGGGTCAGCAGGCTGGCGGTCTCCAGGCCGCGGCGAAGCAGGGCCAGGCGCTCGCCACCCTGGCGTCGGCTCATCAGGGCGATCAGCGGCAGGTTCATCAGCTTGCGCGCCAGGTTGACCCAGGTCACCGCGCCTTCGCCGAGCAGCGACGCCACCAGCCGCTCGACCAGCGCCAGGCCCTGGCTGGCGGCGTTGCTCAGCAACAGCGGACCGATGCGCCCGCCAAGCTCGCCCAGTTCGACGCCGGACAGGCGCCAGTGCCAGGGCCGCCAGCCCTCGATCCATAGCGAAGGCAGCAGCACCAGCGGCATCAGCAGGCTGCCGAGCAGGCAGGCCAGGGCCAGTTGTTCGGGCTGGCTGGCCTGGCCGTGCAAGGCCAGGTAGAGCACCGGCGGCAGGTTGAACAGCAGCGAGCCGAGCCCAGCCAGGACGAAACGCTCGGCGGCCTGCAGGGGGATGCTGAACAGCGCATGGAGCATCAGTCCCGGCACGCACCAGGCGAGGATCCGCAAGTTGGCCGCGGCCTGGGCGCTGGCCGTCTCGGCCAGGCCCGGGCCGAGCAAGCGCACCAGCCAGGGCGCCGCCGCCAGCAGCAGGAGGCTGAGCGCCACGGCGATACCGAGCAGCGCCGGGAGGATCGCCGCCAGCCAGTCGAGGCGACGTTCGCCCTGGCGTTCGAGGAACAGTGGCAGGGCCGCAGCGCTGAGCACGCCGCCGGCCAGCGACATGCGCAGGGCCTCGGGCAGGAACAGGGCGATGAGGAAGGCGTCGCTGCGCTCGCCGGCGCCCCAGGAGGCCACCAGCAGCCATTCGCGGGCGAAGCCCAGGCACAGGCCGAGCAGGGTGGCCAGGGTCAGCCAGAAGGCGGAGCCGAGCATCTCAGGCCTCGGCCCCGCGCTCGAGCTGTCGCTTGAGCTTGCGATAACCCACCGCCCGCGGTTGCGGCTGGCGTTCCGGGAACAGCCGGCGGGCTTCCAGCAGGTTGATCCCGACCAGCAGCCAGAACAGGCCGATCATCACCACGGCGAAGCTGAAGTAGTGGTCGAACAGGCCGCTGACCAGCGCCGCCAGGATGCCGCCGGTGCTGCCCAGCCAGATCGCGTTGTCGCGGGTCAGGCGGATCGGGCCTTTCTCCGGACGGGCTTCGCGCCACCAGCGCCAGGTCACCGCGATGAACAGCAGCATGCCGCCGAGGCCGACCTTGTACATGAAGTTCAGCCACAGGTTGGAGATGCCCAGGAGGTCGGTGCCCGGCACCGGCGGGTCGACCTTGAAGCCGATTCCCAGCGGATAGCGGGCGACGGCCTTGGGGAACATCCGGTATTCGTCGAAGCGCACCTCGGTACTGGCGTTCTGCGGCGAGAAGATGGTCGCCAGGCGTTCCTGCAACGGCGGGTAGCTGAGCACCAGGACCACCACCAGGCCGACCCCGAGCAACAGCAGGCGGCCGGTGTAGGGCACCTTGCGCAGGGACATCCAGAACAGCACCACCGCCAGGCTGAGCATCGCCCCGCGGGAACTGGCGAGGAGGATCGCGGCGGCGCCGAGGACCGCCACGGCGAGGCCCAGGCCGCGCCGCCAGCCCTGGTTGGCGACCCCGTAGCAGAACGCCAGGGGCAGCAGCAGGGCCATGATCCCGCCGGTGGCGTTGGGGTGCATCCATGGCGAGCCCATTCGCGAGGAAAGCGCCTCCAGGCCGAACTTGAGGGTGTCCAGGTTGGCGTAGTTGAACATCGCCAGGATCGGCGCCATCCCCGACGCCGAGCGGTAGCGGATGAACACCGCGATGGACATCAGCAGCATCGCCAGGGTGCCCAGCAGCAGGGCGATGACCAGTGTCTCGCGGTTCTTGCGTTCCACCAGCAGGCGTCCGGCGAGGAACACGATGGACAGGTTGAGCAACCAGCGCAGCCAGTTCGACAGGCCGCTGGCCTCGGCCTTGATGCTGACCTGGCCGACCACGAACGGCAGCACGGTGAACAGCATCAGCCACAGCAGCATGCGCTCGGTGGAGCGGTAGCGCAGCGCCGGCGCCGGCGGCAGGCGCGAGAGGAAGATGTGCCAGAGCACCGCGCCCCAGGTCAGGGCGAGAATCGCTTCGCTGACCGTCGAACGGATCCCCACGTTGACCGTGGAGTAGGGCATGAAGGTCGCCACCAGGGCGAACAGCAGCAGCCCCCAGAACGGGAAGCGCAGGATGGTGACCGCGGCCGCCAGGCCGACCATGGCGGCGCCGGCCTTGGCCGGGCTGAGCATCAGCAGCGCTCCGCCGAAGGCCAGGCCGAAGACGACAGCGACGAGGTTTCCCAACGACATTCTCAACTCAGTTCCTCGATCAGTGCGGCCAGCCGTTGCCGGTAGGCTTCGCGGTTGAAGCGTGCAGCCCAGGCGATGAGTTCTTCCGCCGAGGCCTCGCGCGGCGCATCGGCCAGGCGCAGCATCAGGCGTTCCAGGGCGGCGCCGTCGCTGGGCGAGAAGCGCGGCGCCGACGGCGGGGTGACTTCGTCCAGCGAGGTGCCGCTGGCCACCGCCACCGGCGTGCCGACGCTCAGCGCCTCGACCACCGGCAGGCCGAAGCCTTCCGCGTAGGACGGTTGCCAGAGCCGCTCGGCCTGGCGGTACAGCGCGTGCAGTTCGGCGTCGTCGAGCCCGCCGAGCGCGTGCAGGCCGGGCAAGCCGCGTTGTTCCTCGGGCAGGTGGTCGAGGCTGCCGACCAGCACCAGCGGCGGCACGCCGGGCGCCTGGGCGCGCGCCCGGGCCCAGGCGCTGACGAACCAGGGCACGTTCTTGCGCAGTTCGCGGGTACCCACCAGCAGCCAGTAGCGTGGCGGCAGGCCGCGTGCCGAGAGGTCGGCGGGTTCGCCGGCGAAGCCGTCGACCTGGTTGGGCAGCACCCGGACTTTCCCGGCGACCCCGGGAAACAGCCGCACAGCCTCGTCGGCGCTGTACTGCGAAGGGGTCCAGACACGGTCGGCGACACGCAGCGCATAGGCGATCGACAGGTAGTCGCTGACTCGATAGACCAGCGCCTTCAGGCGGTTGGCGTGGTAGTTCTTCAG
>OBCD01000373.1_pt1 | contig 11793 bp, 9 predicted proteins | sample 1480921 | NCBI WGS metagenome assembly OBCD01 (sample SAMN05301501, study PRJEB22388) | human skin metagenome | isolation source: Infant 2 DOL 22 skin | host: Homo sapiens | place: USA: Pittsburgh, Magee-Womens Hospital of UPMC | collected 2013/2014 | reverse complement strand
CGAAATTCTCACGCTGGATGAAGTGGCGGTCTACCTCAAGGCAGGGAAGAAGACCGTATACCGGCTGGCCCAGCAGGGGGAGATACCGGGATTCAAGCTGGGCGGCACCTGGCGGTTTCGTCGCAGCGAGTTGGATCGCTGGATTGCCGCGCAGATAGCCGAGAAGACGCAGGACAAGACATGAGCGCCCCGCAAAACGATAGCAACTTGGCGGCCTCGCCCCTAGGGGGGGCTGCACGCCGATGAATGCCGTAGAAATCGAACAAGCCATCACCGACCTCGCGGAGCAGCCCTTCGACCGTGCAGAGTTCCCCTACGCCTTCCTTGAAGCCTTTGGCAACAAGGCGACGACAATCAAGCGCCTGCGTGCGGGGGCGTCGAACAAATCCGACCTCGGCGGTGTTCTCCAGACCAGCAACATCCACATTCTGACCAGCGACGCTGGGCGGGTGACGCAGACGCTGGCCGCTCTCAAGGCCAGCCCTGCGACGGCCAAGGCCAAGGCGAAGTTCATCCTTGCTACGGACGGCGCGGACTTCGAGGCCGAAGACCTGACCAGCGGCGAGACCGTCGCCTGCGCCTTCAAGGACTTTCCCGACCACTTCGGCTTCTTCCTGCCGCTGGCGGGCATCAGCACCGTCCGCCAGATCAGTGAAAACGCTTTCGACATCCGGGCCACCAGTCGGCTGAACCGGCTGTACGTTGAATTGTTGAAAGACAACCCGGCCTGGGGCACAGCGGAGCGCCGCCACGACATGAACAAGCTCATGGCGCGGCTGATCTTCTGCTTCTTCGCCGAGGACACCGATATCTTTGGCGGCAGGGGCAAGTTCACCGAGACCGTCGCGCGGATGAGTGCGGGGGATTCGACCAATACGCACGAGGTCATCGCCACGCTGTTCCGCACCATGAATACCAAGCGTGAAGACCGGGCGGCCGCCGGGCTGCCCCGGTGGGCCAATATCGACGATTTCCCCTACGTCAACGGGCAGTTGTTCTCTGGCGGCGACGAAGTGCCGCGATTCAGCAAGATCGCCCGGTCCTACCTGCTGCACGTCGGAGGGCTGGACTGGACCAAGATCAACCCGGACATCTTCGGATCGATGATCCAGGCCGTCGCCGAGGACGAGGAGCGCGGCGAGCTGGGGATGCACTACACCAGTGTTCCCAACATCCTGAAGGTGCTGAACCCGCTGTTTCTCGACGACCTGCGTGCAAAGCTAGAAGAGGCGGGTGACAACCCGCGCACCTTGCTCAACCTGCGCAAGCGCATCGCCAAGATCCGAGTTTTCGACCCGGCCTGCGGCTCGGGTAACTTCCTTGTTATCGCCTACAAAGAGATGCGTGCCATCGAGGCAGAGATCAACAAGCGGCGCGGCGAACCAGATCGCGCGTCTGACATCCCGCTCACCAACTTTCGCGGGATTGAGCTGCGCGACTTCCCGGCGGAGATCGCCCGCCTTGCGCTGGTCATCGCCGAGTACCAGTGCGACGTGCTGTACCGAGGGCAGAAGCTGGCCCTGGCCGAGTTCTTGCCCCTGCGCAGTGAGAACTGGATTACCTGCGGCAACGCGCTGCGTCTTGATTGGTTGAGCGGGGGTGAAGTTGCAGGCGGACGACCTGTTCAGCTCGCCGTTGGACCAAGCCCAGATCGACTTCGAGAACGAAGGGGGCGAAACATATATTTGTGGCAACCCGCCGTATCTGGGAAGCAAGTGGCAGTCAGACGAACAGAAGGGCGAGCTTAAGGCGATCTTCGAACGCATTGGTGTCGCGTGGAAATCTCTGGACTACGTTGCCGGGTGGTTCATGAAGGCTGCAGCATATGGCGAGCGCACTAATGCGGCCACTGCCTTCGTTTCCACCAACTCAATCTGCCAAGGCTTGCAGGTTCCTATTTTGTGGCCTGCAATTTTTAACACCGGACACCAGATCGTATTCGCGCACACATCCTTCAAGTGGACCAATCTCGCAAGCAATAACGCTGGTGTGACTGTGGCCATCGTGGGTATTTCATCCACGCCACAACCTATTAAAAGGTTGTTCTCCGTGAGTGAGGATGGCTCCGTGCAGGAGCGGCAAGTTGACTATATCAATGCCTACCTTGTGCCGGGGCGCGTCAACTCGGTGGAGCAGGAGCGTCGACCGATTTCATCTGTATCGCCCATGCTGTTTGGCAACATGCCGCGTGATGGTGGTGCATTTGTTTTGGACGGCGAGGAACGAGCACGTGTGCTGATGCAGCACCCCGAACTCGAACGCTTCGTTCGCCCGTACATGGGCTCTGAACAGATGATCCAGGGAAAACCTCGGTGGTGCCTGTGGATTGAGGACGACGATGCGCCTTATGCGCAGCAACACCCCTACCTGAAGACGGTGTTGGACCAAGTACGGGATTTTCGCCTATCAAGTGCTGCCAGTTCTACCCGCGACTTCGCGGCACGGCCTCATCGCTTCGTCCAAATTGCCGGTACCGCTAAGCAGCATTCGCTTGTCGTGGCGAAAGTCTCGTCCGAGCGCCGACCATACCTGCCTGTGGACCTTTTAGACGGCAGCGTGATCGTTAGCGATCTCTTGTTCGCGCTGTATGACGCGCCGCTATGGAACTTGGCGGTGTTGGCGTCACGACTTCATCTCGTGTGGATTGCAACCGTGTGCGGAAAAATGAAAACCGACTTCCGGTATTCGAACACCATCGGCTGGAATACCTTCCCACTGCCTAAGTTGACAGAGAAGAATATCGATGACCTCACCAGATGCGCACAAGAGATCCTGCTAGCGCGTGAGCGCCACTACCCGCAGACTCTTGCCGAACTCTATGCGCCTGACGCAATGCCGACCGATCTACTTCGCGCACATGAGCGTAACGATGAAGTTGTGGAGAGAATCTATATAGGTCGCTTATTCAAGAATGACACGGAGCGCCTTGAAAAACTCTTTGAGCTCTATTCACGCATGTCCGGTCAAGCGGGTGCCGGGCAGCGCCGAGTCAAACGAGCGTAATTGGGGGGCATCTTGAATCTTTCGACTTTCCTACACCGCGACGCGAATGCACCGACCACGATATCGGAGATCCGACGCATCCATGAAGAGATCGCGGCCACCGACTTCCTTGGGCTGTACGCCTATGCGACCCAGTCTGGCGCCGCCTTGTTCGATTTGACGTTTGCCGGAAATTTCTGGGCAGATACACCTTCGCGATGGCTCTTTGGCATTGACTATGGTCGCACTCAGCCGCAAGCCCTTCGATTGTTGTGTTCGCGACCGAACGTGGACGTCAGGATTCACGATGGGATGTATGTTTTAGACCAAAGCGGTTTTGTCCCCCGGCGCGATTTTCACGCCAAGATGGCCATGCTGCTGAACCAAGAGGCCGAGCGGTCTGGTGCAGTTGTTGGTTCCGGAAACTTTTCGTCGAATGGCCTTCGCAAGAGCGTCGAAGCCGGTGCCTCCGTTATCACGCATGGCATCAACGAGTTCGACGTAGTGCTCCGTCCCACCCTCGTAGCAGCCGAACTTCTATGGGAACAGGCCACACCTGTTGCCGATATCTTGGATGTTTACGAGGAGCGATGGAGTACCTCCTTTTTTCGGCGAGTCGTTGAGAACCAGCCCAACGTCGATGTCGACCATGCTGCGACACCTGTCTTCTGGATCGAAGCAGGGTATGTCACCAAGAATCGCGGGCCTCACCGCCCAGGTAACAGATCGACTTTCCTCGGGGAATGTCCAGATATTTTGGGTTTAACCCTCCGGCCGACCTGCCAGCCAACTCCGTCATCGGGCAGGTTGTCTTCGAAACTCCGACTGGCGAACCCGTAGCGAATAACCTCCGTCTAGGGAACAACATGATGGAGAAGATCTCGCTGCCTATCCCGGAAACGCATGGTTTCGACATCTACGATGGCAAGGTCCTTTTGTTCCAACGAGCCGAAGGCCGATTCGTCATGAGGGCATTGGAGGCGGACGATTTCGAAACATCTTTCGGTGACCGTCTGGCGGAGGTTCGTGTCATGAACAGCGGCAGGCGTTATGGCCATATCACATGACAGCAAAGCCGGCACAACGCAGCACCGAAGCGAGACCTTCCTCATGAACAACATCAAACCTCGGAGCGTCCCCTCCGTATCTGTTACGTATGCGCGTAACGGTGCATCAACCAAGGCTAATGCGCTCGGTATGCGTCCGATGCAGGAGCGGGCCTATGACAAGCGGGGCGAGCAGTACCTGCTCATCAAGTCGCCGCCCGCTTCGGGTAAGAGTCGCGCCCTGATGTTCGTGGCGCTCGACAAATTGCAGAACCAGGGCTTGAGGCAAGCCATCATCGTCGTGCCCGAGAAGTCCATCGGGGCCAGCTTCAACGATGAGCCGCTGTCAAAGTACGGCTTCTGGGCTGATTGGCACGTCGAGCCAAAGTGGAACTTGTGCAATGCGCCAGGCAACGACAACGGCGGTAAGGTCAAGTCCCTCGGCGCGTTCCTCGAAGGCGACGACAAGGTGCTGGTCTGCACGCACGCCACTTTCCGATTCGCGGTCGATGCCTATGGCATCGAGGCGTTCGACGACCGTCTGATCGCCGTCGATGAGTTTCATCACGTTTCGGCCAACCCCGACAACAAGCTGGGCACGCACCTGGGCCAGTTCATCGCGCGAGACAAGACGCACATCGTCGCCATGACCGGCTCCTACTTCCGGGGCGACGCGGAGGCCGTCCTCGCTCCGCACGACGAGTCGAAATTCGATACCGTTACCTACACCTACTACGAACAGCTCAACGGCTACGAGTACCTCAAGCAACTCGACATCGGCTATTTCTTCTACAGCGGGCCTTATGTCGATGACATTCTCAATGTCCTCGACCCTGTTGAGAAGACCATCATCCACATCCCCAACGTCAATTCGCGCGAAAGCACGAAGGACAAAATGCGCGAGGTGGAGCACATCATCGAGGCGCTGGGGGAGTGGCATGGCATCGACGCCACCACAGGGTTCCAGCTCGTTAAGCTCCCCGATGACCGCGTGTTGCGCATCGCTGATCTGGTCGATGACGATGCCTCGAAGCGCGACCGAGTGTCCGCCGCGTTGAAAGACCCGGCTCAGAAGAACAATCGCGACCATGTGGACATCATCATCGCGCTGGGTATGGCGAAGGAAGGCTTCGACTGGATTTGGTGCGAACACGCGCTGACCGTGGGCTACCGTGCCAGCTTGACCGAGATCGTTCAGATCATTGGTCGTGCCACCCGAGATGCGCCTGGAAAGACTCGCGCGAGGTTCACCAACCTTATCGCCGAGCCGGACGCGACCGAGGAAGCGGTCACCGAGGCCATTAACGATACGTTGAAGGCCATCGCGGCGAGTCTGCTGATGGAGCAGGTTCTCGCTCCGCGCTTCGAGTTCAAGCCCAAGAATCCCGACAGCGGCCCGACGCCAGGCTTTAATTATGGCGAGGGTGGCTATGACCCGGACCGCTGCAACATCGGTGTCAATGAGCAGACAGGGGCCTACCAGATCGAGATCAAGGGCCTCGCCGAACCCAAGAGCAAAGAGGCAGCGCGCATCTGCCAGGAAGACTTGAACGAAGTGATCGCGGCTTTCGTGCAGGACAAGCACACCATCGAGCGTGGCTTGTTCGACGAAGAGCTGGTTCCCGAGGAGCTCACGCAGGTTCGCATGGGCAAGATTATCAAGGACAAATATCCCGAGCTTGACGCTGAAGATCAGGAGGCGGTACGCCAGCACGCCATCGCCGCCCTCAACCTTACGCAGCAGGCCAAGCGGCTTGTCACCGAAGGCGAGAGCGACGGATCGCCCAACACCGCCCTGATCGATGGCGTGCGCCGCTTTGCGATGGACGTGCGCGAGCTGGACATTGACCTCATCGACCGCATCAACCCCTTTGGCGAAGCCTATGCCATCCTCGCCAAGACAATGAGCGAGGACAGCTTGAAGCAGGTCGCGGCGGCCATCTCGGCCAAACGCACCTCTATCACGCCTGAAGATGCCAAAGTGATCGCCAAGCGCGCGGTTGAGTTCAAACGCGAACGTGGGAGGGCTCCATCGGTTACCTCGCAGGACGCCTGGGAAAAGCACCTTGCCGAAGGTGCGGCCGCCTTCATGCGGTTCAGGGCGGAGGGACGCTATGAGTAACTCCGATCTTGACGACCTGGCGGCAGAGCTGGCCGAGTTCGCGCCGCCTGAGAAGAAAAATGGCCGCCCAGCCAGCGAGGAGCGTGTCATTGCCGGCTTCGAGGAAATCCAACGCTTCACAGAGCAGCACGGGCGTGCGCCTCAGCATGGCGAAGACCGCGACATATTCGAGCGCCTATATGCCGTGCGGCTCGACCGTCTACGCGCGCTACCGGATTGCCGCACCTTGATTGAGCCGCTGGACCATCAGGGCTTGCTTGCTGGGGCATCGACCGTTGCCGCTTCAGCGGACGAAACTATCGACATCGACGACCTGGCTGCCGAACTAGCGGATGTTGCCGGCGCGGACGACATCACGGTCTTGCGCCATGTCCGTACCAGCGCCGAAAAGCGCGCCGCCGAGGAGGTCGCGGATCGCAAGCCCTGCGAGGACTTCGAAACCTTCCGGCCCTTGTTCGAGCGCGTGCAAGCGGAAGTCAAGACCGGTATGCGCCAGTCCCAGCCCATCGAAGCGGGTCGCCGTGCGATTGAAGCCGGGGACTTTTTCGTTCTCGATGGCCTTACTCTCTACGTTGCCGAGGTCGGCGAGCCGTTGAAAACCACCGCCGGGGAGGTGGACCGCCGCCTGCGCCTCATCTTCTCCAACGGCACCGAAAGCAATTTGCTGCTGCGCTCGCTCCAGCGTGCGTTCTACAACGACCCTGCCGCGCGGCGGCTGGCCTCGCCCGAGAGCGGGCAACTCTCCTTTGGCGGCGAGCTTGAGGCGGATGATGTGGAAAGCGGCACGATCTACGTCCTGCGCTCCCTGTCCGATCATCCCTACGTCGCCCAGCACCGCGACATCATCCACAAGATGGGCGTGACGGGCGGCAGGGTTGAAACGCGCATCGCCAACGCCGAGAACGAAGCGACATATCTGCTGGCAAAGGTCGAGGTCGTTGCGACCTACAAGCTCGCGGGGATCAATCGCATTCGGATGGAGAACCTGTTCCACAGGCTGTTCGCGACCGCACGGTTGAACATCACTATCAATGACCGCTTCGGTCACCCCGTGCAGCCCGAGGAGTGGTTTCTTGTTCCGCTGTTCGTTATCGACGAGGCCGTCGCGCGCATCAAGGATGGCAGCATCACCGGCTACATCTACGATCCCAAGGCTGCGAAGCTGGTGAAGGCATAGGGCAGTGCAAATGCATGAATAGCCCTGGCCGTAGGCCAGGATGAACGCCAGGAGGAAGCAGCATGACGAAGACTCATCAGGAAGAACAGGCTGAGCCGTTTTTCATCACCGAGGAAGTCGAGGCCGAATTGATCGCGGCCGGCTACGAATTCGAACCGCCTGGCCACGCGAGGACCGCAAGCATCTCCGAGCTGTTCGGCTGGCGGCCTGGTGAGACGCTGTCGGAAGCCGTGAGCAGGCGCTTGGCGAGCACTGGCACAGCTAGCGAGTGCGAACCGCGAGGCAAAGGTCTATGACGACGGAAGCAGAGGCGCTCGCCAACATCCTTGCGTGGTCTGCTGATAGTCCCGGCTGGCAGCGCGACGCACTGCGCCGACTTGCAACGCAAGCGGCTCTGGAGCCGGCCGAGATCGACGAGCTGGCTTCCATCTGCAAGGGCGACAATCCGGCGGTCCCGCTGGAAGCTGGGCACCTTCGCGGCCCGAACCGCGATCAGGGGGAAGTCTATCTGCGGCAGGTGCATGGAGTCCGGCATGTCAACGCCCTGGCTCCCGACCAACGGCTGACACTCCACCGCGTCGGTTTGACGATCATCTATGGCGACAACGGATCGGGAAAATCCGGCTACGCGCGGATTCTCAAGAAGGTATGTCGCGCCCGTATGTCTGGCCGAGCCGAGGAAATCGCCCCCGACATCTATGACGCTGCGCCAGGCACGCCGAGCGCCACTATTGAATACGCGATCAGCGGCCAGAACCGCACTTGCGCTTGGCAGCTTGGTCAGGCTGCCGACAACGCGCTTTCAGGCATCAGCGTGTTCGATTCCCGTACCGCGAACGTCCACGTGGACGATACGAATGACGTGGCTTACACGCCGTTTCCGCTCAAGCTGCTAGGTGCGCTGGCGCAGCTCTGCAAGTCGGTCAAGGATAAGCTGGCAGCCGAGATCGCGCAGATAAAGGCGCAAACGCCCGAAGCGATCAGGACCCCGGCATGCAGCCGGGACACAGCGGTCGGCAAGCTCATGGCCCGAATCACCGCCAACACTGCGCCGGCGACGGTCGAAGCGTTGGCAGCGCTCACGCAAGCAGAGCAAGACCGATTGGCGCAGCTCACGGCGGACCTGGCAGGTGATCCGGCTCGCGCGGCGCGTCAGCTTGCGGCGATGAAGGCCAAGGTTGACGGGCACATTGCGCGCCTGGATCGGCTATTTGCTTCAATCAGCGACGATTCCGCCAATAACCTGCGCCGCCTTGCCGTTGATAGCGATGCCGCACGCCGGGCGGCAGAAGCTGCTTCCAGTGCGCTTTTCCGCGACGAACCGTTGCCGCAGATTGGGTCGGAGGTTTGGCAGGCGCTATGGGCCAGTGCCCGAGCGTTTTCTGACGCGGAAGCCTATCCCGAACGGCGATTCCCCGTCACAGACCCCGGCAGCGTATGCGTGCTTTGCCAGCAGGAATTGACGCCCGTCGCCGCTGATCGGCTCAATCGCTTCGAGGCTTTTGTGCGCGACGACAGCCAGCAACGTGCCGACGCTGCGCGCGTCGCATACGACAGGGCGCTGGCAACGTTCAAGGGTGAGGCTGTTTCGTTGGCCGAGCTGGCGAACATTGTGGCAACCGTCCGCGACGAACTGCGCCAGGATGCCTTGGCGATGGAGATCAGGGGCGCGACCCTTCGCGCCCTGTGGCGTCATCGCCAGATCAGGCGACGCCACGCAAATCCAAGCGCCGCTATTGACGTGCCCGTTACGGAATATTCGCGTCAGGCACTGGTCGATCAAGCAGCGGGCATCGAGACTCGGGCGAACGCCCTTGCCGCGGAGGCTGGCTCTCCAGCTCGCGCCGCCTTGCTTACCGAAAAGGCCGAGCTTGTGGATCGGCAATGGCTTGGTGGCATCAAAGCCGATGTTCTCGCCGAAATCGAACGACAGAAGAAAATCGCACTGCTTGAGACGGCCCAGCGGGACACTGCTACCAACCGCGTCACCACCAAGAGCACCGAGATCGCTCAGGCTTTGGTGACGGACGCGCTACGCGCGCAATTTGCTCGCGAGGTGGCGAGCTTCGAGATTGCTGGCCTCGCTGTGGAGCTTCGACAGCAAAACAGCGTTCAGGGCATCCCTCGCTTCAAGGTCGCACTTACACGGAAGCCCACGGCTGCGGTGGGACAGGTTTTGAGCGAGGGCGAGCATCGCTGTGTTGCCTTGGCCGCGTTCATGGCCGAACTCGCCACCACCGAAAACAAGTCTGGCATCGTCTTTGACGATCCCGTTTCCTCGCTCGACCACATGCACCGGGAGGCCGTAGCTAAACGCCTGGTTGCTGAGGCCGCTCATCGCCAGGTCATCGTCTTCACCCATGATCTTGCGTTTCTGTTCGAGCTGAACCGCGCGGCTGACGATGCGCAGCCAAAGCCGCCGGTTGCGATTAGCTCCATCAGCCGAGGTGCTGACAAGGCAGGCTTCTGCCGCAGCGAGCCGCCATTCAAAGCGCGTCGGGTCAGTGACATCACCACAAGTCTGAGCAATCAGCTTGCCGGTGAACGCTACCATTTCGAGCAAGGCAATCAAGACGAGTGGCGAAAGTCCGTCAAATCCATCGCCGCGACGTTGCGCGATACGTGGGAGATCGCGGTTGAAGAAGCTGTCGGGCACGTCATCCGGCGGCTGTCCAACGAAGTGAAGACGCCTGGCTTGGTCAAGCTGACCGCGATCACGGTTCCCGACTGCGAGGCCATGCGTGACGGCTTTGGCCGCTGTTCCGAGCTGCTGCACAGCGCCGCCGCTGCGTTGAACCGCCCGCTGCCGAGGCCAGAGACACTGACAGCGGAGATTGATACCTTGGCGGCCTGGGCGGACAGCCTTCGGCAGCGTCAGGGCGCTGCGAGGTTGCCCTGAAGCCTTGGCGTCATCCAAGTGCTGTGGAGCTGAGCGTGGTATTGTTCATGGCACTTATAGAGATGCCTTTGGTAAGGCGTTGATTTATATGGTTGTTTTTTGACTATTTATGATCGAGTGGGAGTGATCCCGCAAGCCGCATGATCTCATGCGGCTTTCTCGCAGTGTCTATCCGTTCGTGACACTGGAAGTTGCCACGGACGGGAAGCGGGGCGATGTCGTCCCGCTTTCTCCATTCAGCCCACGTATCGGCGACGCCATGCCTTTGCGTCCGTCGCCAGGTTCCTCGAGGGCTAGCGCCTGCCTCCCTGTTGCAGCGTCCCGCCGATCATCGTTCGCCCCCCCGGTCCACGGGTGCCCCCTGCGCCGCCCGGCGAGTCTACCGTTGCGCTCCGCCACTGAGCGTCTTTCGCGCTGAAGCTCCGCCATCCCACGCTTTTCTTGCAGCGGAGATGAAACAGGTGCTTACGGGATCGGACGATCTCGACAGGAAACTGGATTCTGCTGCATTCAGAATCCAGTTTTCCACTTCGATAATGACCCTCGTCCCAAGAGCCAGCGCTATCCGCCTGGCCGCTTCCGCATGCGAGGAGAATTCTCATGACTATCAGGCAAACCCCCATCAATTCGGGATTCGGAGCGAAAACGCAGGCCAGCGAGGTGATGGCGGGGCAAGACCTCTCCGGAAAGACCGCCATCGTGACCGGCGGCTACTCCGGTCTTGGCCTGGAAACCACGAAGGCGCTGGCCTACGCGGGCGCGCGGGTCATCGTTACGGCGCGCAGACCGGATGTGGCAAGGGAGGCGCTGCTCGGGCTCGACGAAGTCGAGGTGCAGGCGCTCGACCTGGCCGAGTTGGCCTGCGTGCGTCGGTTCGCCGAGGCCTTCTCCGCCTCGCGCCGTCGTGCCGATATCGTCATCAACAACGCCGGTGTGATGGCCTGTCCTGAGACCCGCGTAGGCCCGGGCTGGGAGGCGCAGTTCGCGACCAATCACCTTGGCCACTACGCCCTGGTGAACCTCTTGTGGCCGTCGCTCGCGGACGACGCGCGAGTGGTCGCCGTGTCCTCCGCCGGGCACCACTACTCGGCGATCCGCTGGGACGACGTGCAGTTCGAACGGGGCTACGACAAGTGGCTGGCTTATGCGCAGTCGAAGACTGCCAACGCCCTGTTCGCCATCCAGTTGGATGCGCTGGGTCGCGAGAGGGGTGTGCGTGCCTTCGCAGTGCATCCGGGCAGCATCGCCACACCGTTGCAACGCCATGTTCCACGGGCGGAGATGATCGCCCTGGGCTGGATGGACGAAGCCGGCAATCCGGCCAGCCCCGATACGCTCAAGACCCCGCAGCAGGGGGCTGCCACCCAGCTATGGGCTGCGACCTCTCCGCTGTTGGCGGGGATGGGCGGGCTCTACTGCGAGGATTGCGACATCGCAGGCGTCGCGCCGGACGACTCGCGCACCCTGGCCGGCGTACGCGAACATGCGATCGATCCGGAGCAGGCCCGCCGCCTCTGGAGGCTTTCGGCGACGCTCACCGGGATCGACGCATTCGAGTCCTAGTCGA
>OBCD01000368.1_pt1 | contig 11946 bp, 10 predicted proteins | sample 1480921 | NCBI WGS metagenome assembly OBCD01 (sample SAMN05301501, study PRJEB22388) | human skin metagenome | isolation source: Infant 2 DOL 22 skin | host: Homo sapiens | place: USA: Pittsburgh, Magee-Womens Hospital of UPMC | collected 2013/2014 | reverse complement strand
AGCAACTTGTCTCATATATGTTGACTTACCTGACATATTAGGTCCCGTAATGAGATAAATAAACGTTTCATCATCAAGATGGCAATCATTAGGTACATAATCATTATAATCCATCACTCTCTCAACAACAGGATGTCTTGAGTTTTCTAAATGTAAAACTTTATCATCACTAAATGTAGGTTTGACATAATTATATTTTTGAGCAATTTCAGCAAAACTTTGTAAACAATCAAGTTCTGAAATGATTTTCGCTTGCTTTTGTAAACGTTCAGTGTACGTTTTAATGTGTTCTCGTAATTTAACAAATAATTCATATTCTAACTCTACTGCTTTATCTTCAGCACCAAGTATTATATCTTCTTTTTCTTTTAATTCATCCGTAATAAATCGTTCAGCATTAGATAATGTTTGTTTTCGATTATAGCCAAACGCTTCAGGTTGAAAATTATTTAAGTTTGCACGTGTAATTTCAATAAAATAACCAAACACTTTATTAAAACTAATTTTCAATGACTTAATACCTGTACGTTCACGTTCCTTAGCTTGTAATTCTGCAAGCCAAGTTTTACCATTTTTTGAAGCTTCTAAATATTCATCAAGTTGCGCGTTGAAGCCATTTTTAAATAATCCTCCATCTTTGATGGAAATAGGTGGTTCTTCAACTAAACTTTCTTCTAAAATTTGTAACAAGTCATCTAAAGGTTCTAATTCTTTAAATTGCGTGGTAGTTTGTGCACCCAATTCATTGAGTAATGCTTTAATGTGAGGTATTTCGGATATAGAATGCTTAAGTTGTATTAAATCTCTTGCATTTACGTTTCCATAACTCACTCTTCCTACTAGTCGTTCTATGTCATACACTTGATTTAAATGATTACGTAATGTATCTCTTTCAATAAAACGGTCCATAAACTCTTCAACAATATTTAATCTGTCGTTGATTTGTTGTTTATTAATTAATGGACGATCAATCCACTGCTTTAAACGTCTAGCACCCATCGGTGTTTTTGTCTCATCCATTAACCATAACAAAGTCCCTTTTTTTGATTTTAATCGTATGCTCTCTGTCAGCTCTAAATTTCGCTTCGCATAATAATCCATCTTCATATAATCAACTGCAGCATATTCAATTACTTCCTCAATATGAGATAAATCTCGCTTTTGTGTGTGATGAATGTAATCTAACAATAATTGAGTTGTGTCATGCATTAACTGATGTGTCAACTGATTCATATCATAATCTTCATCAGATATATCTTCGCGAACAGTAATCGTCTCAGTTATCATGTTGATTTGTCTTTTTAATTCTTCAGATAGAGCTTGCTTTATGACGATTTCATTGGGATTAATTGTTGTAATCTCATTAAGCAAGGTTGCTGTATCTTTGAAATGAGTTACTTTGAGTTCTCCTGTAGAAACATCACAATAGCATAATCCAAATTCTTCATTTTCGATAAAACTTAAAATATAATTATTTTTCTTTTCATCCATACCATTTTGATCCATAACAGTTCCTGGTGTGATGATTCTTACAACTTCTCTTCTAACCATTCCTTTTGTTTGCTTTGGATCTTCCATTTGTTCACATATAGCGACCTTATACCCCTTATTAATCAATGTTTCAATGTAATTATCAGCAGAATGATATGGTACGCCACACATCGGAATAGGATTTTCTTTTTTAGCATCTCTTTTCGTCAATGTTATTTCAAGTACTCTTGATGCTTCTTTAGCATCATCAAAGAACATTTCATAGAAATCTCCGAGTCTAAAAAATAGCAAACAATCATCATATTCAGATTTTATCTTTAAATATTGTTGCATCATTGGTGTAATGTTAGCCATTTCTATTTTCACAACCCTTATTCTTATATCTTTATTTATATTATATGTATAAATTTATGGTTTTTAACTCATTCATTTTAACATATATGTTTTTGAAACGCTTTTGTGTAATAGATACAAAAAGTACGCTTTCATATGAACAGATATCAACATTTCACTTATAATCCCCTATTCATCAAGCGTACTTCAAATAAATATTAATTTTTGTTAAATCTATCTAGTAAACCTCTTCTTTTCAAAATAATAAGCAATATATAACTAATTAAAGCCCCAATAAAGCTTGATACTATGAACATAAGCATTAATGGTTTAATAAAGAAATCTTGAAGTCCTAAAAACCATGCTAAAGGTATACACATTAAACTACCAATAACACCAGTCCCTAATACTTCACCAACTGAAGCCATAAAAATATGCTTCCTATACATATAAAACAGACTGGAAAGTAAGACACCTATCATACTTCCTGGAAAAGCAAATGCGCTTCCAGTTCCAAATGAAATTCGTAGTACAGAAGAAATAAAAGCTTGCGCTAAACCATACCATGGTCCAACAAATACAGCACATAATACATTTACAAAATGTTGAACGGGTGCGGCTTTAATTGGACCTAAAGGAATGACAATTAAACTACTTAACACGACATTAATAGCTATTAAGAATGCTGTGATGGTCAACTTTCTAATATTCATTGTACTTAACTCCTTTAAAATAATTATTCATTGTGTTCTTTTTTATTATATTCATTGAGTCTATCTTCCATTGTTTTGACCATCATTTGTAGTAAATCATTCGCTTCATATTGTGCTGAACGAAATTCTTCAACAATAGGTAATTCATTAATTTCATCTTTTAGATACTGAATTTTAGCTTCAGATTGCTCGAGTGCATTTTGTTTTCCATAATTTTGAAAATTAACCGATTGTTTTTGTTGCGCTTTTAAACGATTCATCTTTTGTTTTATTGCTTGATTATTATGAATTTGTTTTTCTACATTATGATAATCTTGAACAACTTCTAGTTTTCCAATTTTCTCTGCTAAACTTTCGACTTTTCGTATGATTTCTTTTTCACTATACATATTATTGTGTCACCATTGAACGTTGATGTTCTTGTATAAATGTTCCATTTAAAGAATATTGTTTTGCCTCGTCAATTTTGACATCAACGAGTTTACCAATGCTCTCTCTTGGTCCTTTAAAATTCACAAGTTTATTTTTATCAGTATAGCCTGCTAGAACATTCTCATCTTTTTTACTAGAACCTTCACATAATACCGTAACAATCTTACCTTCATACTGACTCATTGCTTGTTGAGAATATATTCCAACCTTCTTATTAAGCCTTTGCAAACGTTCTTTTTTCACTTCTAAAGGTACGTTATCCTTCATTTTAGCTGCTGGTGTTCCATCTCTTTGTGAATATAAATATGTGTATGCATGCTCAAATTGAACGTCATCATATAATGATAATGTTTCTTCAAATTGTTCTTCAGTTTCATTTGGATAACCTACTATGATATCAGTAGTTAGAGCTACGTTAGGGATAGCTTCCTTTATTCTTGAAACTAAATCAAGATAACTCTCTCTTGTATATTTACGCCCCATTATCTTTAATACTTGGTTATTACCTGATTGTACCGGCAAATGGATATGCGGTACTATGTTCCCACCTTTAGCTATAACTTCAATCATTCGATCTGTAAAGTCCCAAGGATGACTTGTTGTAAAACGAACACGAGGTATATCAATTTTAGAAATATCTTCCAATAAGTCACCTAATTCATAATCCAGACCTTCGATATCTTTACCATATGAATTTACATTTTGACCTAATAAGGTAATTTCTTGATAACCTTCTCTTGCTAATTCTCTAACCTCATCAATGATGTCCTCTGGACGACGACTACGTTCTTTTCCTCTAGTAAATGGAACAATACAATAAGTACAAAACTTATCGCAACCATACATAATATTAACCCAAGCTTTAATGTGACCGTCACGCACTTTAGGTAAATTTTCGATGATGTCTCCCTCTTTAGACCATACTTCAACTACCATCGCTTTAGATAAATATGCCTCTTCTAAAATCTCAGGTAAATGATGAATGTTGTGTGTCCCAAAAACCATATCTACATTTTGATAAGATTTTAATATTTTATTTACGACTGATTCTTCTTGAGACATGCAACCACACACCCCAATTAAACAATCTGGGCGTTCTTTTTTTAAATGTTTTAAATTTCCTATTTCACTAAAGACTTTATTTTCAGCATTTTCTCTAATGGCGCATGTATTAATTAAAATCACATCCGCTTCATTAATATCCGAAGTAGCACTATATCCTAATGCATTTAATATTCCTGCCATAACTTCAGTGTCATGTGCATTCATTTGACATCCATATGTTTTAATTAAAAAAGTGCGACCTTTACCCATACCTTTGTATTTTTCATCTATATGAAAATCTCTGTTATATTGAACTTCTTGTTTTCCTCTTTTTTTAGCTTCTTTTAAGCTAGGTGGCTGATACACTTGTTCAAAGTATTTACTATAATCTTTCTCAGCTTTACGATCACGTTCAGCTAGAATATTTATCGTTCCAGCCTTTCTTTGCTCTTCATTCACTTTGAAAATCCTTTCTATATGCCCATAATCATTATTTCATTATATTAAATTTATAGTCAAAGTGCAAAAAGACATGTATATGATGTTACATCTATCTTTGATAATTAACTTATTAGCCTTTTATTACTGTAATTAATGTAAATCATATCTAAATGTTTATTTAGACACCATTTATTTATAATAAATCAGTTGATAAAAGTCTTTTATATCATATTTTCAGTGTGATAATGTATGGCGTCTATAGCATACCAATATTTTCATACAAAATTTTAAGAGCCTTAAACACTATGGCATGTTAGGCTCTTAAATAAATAAGATAAGAAATATTATTCTAATTTAAACTTAGTCGTATTTTCCTGTAAGCGTCTCAATTTCTATTCCTTCAGGTACGTGATAAAACTTAACTTGACTAATAATACTTGGACATTCTAATTCAACCATTCTATCATTTAATTTTTGAATTAAAATAAGACATTCACTCATTTCACCTTGAACTGTTGTTTCTAACGGTCCCACTCTAAAATGCAAACCTGAATCATCAATAATTTTAATTGCCTCATCAACATATGGAATAACATCGTTGTTGTTCGGTGTTTTTGGAATAATTTGAATACTCATTAATGTATCTTGCATGCTTCATCTCTCCAATTAAGTTTTATAATATTATTTTAACATGCGTTAGAATTTAATTATGCACGTTCTATAGCTTTTTTCATTGCATCAGCAAAGTCGTACATTAAATCATCCCAATTATCTTTATTTTCACGGTTTTTGCGTGAACTTTTTCTATTTTTAAATAGCTCCTTTCTTAACTGAGCTGTCAGTTCTAATTGCACTCCTCCTTGGGTTTGAGTCATATTAACAATATTATTTTCTTGAGTTCCAGAAATATGATGTGGTGCTTCTCGCACGCTAATTCCTATATCTTCAAGAGATTCGGTGATTAACTCAATTAGTCTGTCATCACTACCTCCTATATAAGCCACACTTTCATTACCTTCACAACCATGGATGGCTACAGTTCTTTGGCTACCTCTCACTAAATCTAATGCAATTTGGTCATCATAATGTGTGGAAGTCACATGTAACTCATTATTCCCCTTACTTCTCATACCTTTAAAGGAAAAATAGTTATAGTCGCCACAATGTGCAATTGTATAGGCTAATTCAGTTGTGGCAGGTTCAATTCCACCGCCATGTAATGCTAATATAGTGACTATGCTAGAACGATTTTCACACTCTATTTCCCAATCTTTTCCTTCTTTAGTCAATTCTTTTAATTCTGTCATAGATTTAAATTTGTCCATATTAACCTCCGAAAAATCATCTTATATTTTTATTATTCCCAAAATTCATATTCTTAAAATCTTTTTACAAAATCTTTTACATATTTATTAAAAAAACAAACTTATTGCATTGATTAGGACTGTGCGTTTAACTGTTCACATTATTTATGTATTTAATAATAACTCTGAGTAAAATTTCATTTGTTAAATACTTTATCTATATTTTTAAAATAATTTGGAATAAATTATGTCATTCTTATATTATTTACTTTTAGATGAGATGGGTGATTAATCATGTAAAAAACGTTAAATGAGAATTACATTATTGAATCGTAGTGCTTTTGACAAGCAACATAGAGATAAAATAAGAGTGAGCAGAATTAAAATGTTATTCTGACCCACTCTTTAAATATGTTATTTACTTATATGCATGTTCTCTAATACTTTTAAATTGAAACGTACTTCTTGATTTTCTATAGTAATCATTAACGTTATTAGATAAGAAATTACAGTAAAATTAGATAGTCATGATGTATCAAGTACACCTTCGTTTTTATTTTACCTACTTATTTTGACGCAATTCTAGTTACTATGAATGAGTATCCTTTATAAAAATTGTGCAGTTAAATCGTTGAAAGTTTCTTCTGTAATATGAATATCTCTTTTAGCTAACGCCTCATGTTCTAGTTCTGAAATTTGCGATTCATAAGAAGGTGTTGTTGTATCTTGATAAACGATACCTTTAACCAGTGACTCATGATCCAGCACAGTTTTCATAGCAAGTTGTTTATCTGTGATGTCATAGCCCTCAATATCATCGATACTTGTTAAATGTTCTTTAAACCAGTCATAAGTATTCACTTTATTGTAAGTAACACAAGGTGAGAAAACATTAACAAAAGAAAAACCATCATGATGAATCGCATCTTCAATCATTTTAGTTAATGCCTTTATATCACTTGAGAATCCTTGTGCTACAAAAGTTGCACCAGAGGACAGTGCCAATTCCAATGGAGCTACATTCTTTTCTATATTTCCTTTAGGTGTTGATTTAGTTACAAATCCTTTAGCTGAGGAAGGTGATGTTTGTCCTTTAGTTAATCCATATATTTGATTGTCCATGACAATATACGTCATATTCATATTACGTCTAAGAGCATGAATAGTATGTCCCATTCCTATTGCATAGCCGTCTCCATCACCACCAGAAGCGATAACTGTTAAATCTTTGTTTGCCATTTTAACGCCTTGTGCTAGAGGCAATGCACGTCCATGAATAGAGTGTACGCCATAAGAATTAATATAACCTGATAGTCTACCAGAACAACCAATCCCTGTAATGATTGCTACATCTTCTGGTTCTAAACCAATATTCGCTGTCGCTTTTTGTATAGCAGCTTGAACTGAAAAGTCACCGCAACCAGGGCACCAGTTTGGCTTCACATTATTTCTAAAATCTTTAAATGTAGCCAATTACACCAACTCCTTTAACTCTTTAGCAATTTCCAAACCTTTTTCTTCAATTTCATAAGGTAAGAAAGGTTTCCCATCGTATTTTGTTTGATTAACTAATTTATCATTAACTTGTGTGTTCATTTTTAAAATACTTGATAATTGTCCTTGATAATTATGTTCTGCAACTATTACTTTCGAAGCTTTATTAATAGCTTGTTGAACAATATCTTTAGGGAAAGGATGTAATTGTCGAATATGCATCGTATTCACTTTTACACCATGTCGTTCTAGTCTTTCTGCACCTTCTCCAATAGCACCTTTAGTAGATATAAATCCTATATACAGTATATCTGCTTCGTCTTCATGTTCATTGAGTAACACAGGATTATTGATAACCAAGCTTTCAGTTTTGCGCATTCGTTTTTCCATCTGATTCTGACGATTCATAGGCGCCTCACTTGGCTTCCCTTCTTCATTATGTTCAACACCTGTTACATGATGTATACCACCTTTAACACCTGGTATTGGTCGTGGTGATACGCCACTAGCTGTTAATGCATATCTTTTAAAGTATGCTTTATCATCTTCAGCTCTCTCGATATCTGACTGTATTATTTCTCCACGACGAATATCGATTTTATTATAATCGAGTGTTTTAACAGTTTGTTTTCCTAATGATAATTGTAAATCACTTAACAGAATGACTGGACATTGGTATTCTTCAGCTAAATTAAATGCTTCCATAGTAAGATAAAACGCATCTTCAGCATCTGTAGGAGCAACGACAATTTTCGGAATATCACCATGGGTACCATAAATCATTTGCATTAAATCTGATTGTTCTTGCTTTGTTGGTAAGCCAGTAGAAGGACCACCTCTTTGAGTATTAATAATGACTAATGGCGTTTCAGTCATACCAGACAATCCAATAGATTCCATCATTAAAGAAAGACCTGGACCCGCACTCGCTGTAAAGCCTCGTACGCCAGCATAGTTAGCTCCAATCGCCATCGTTGCTGCTGCTATTTCATCTTCAGTTTGAACAACAGTACCATCAACTTTAGGTAGATTGGCAATCATGTATTCCATAATTTCAGAAGCTGGCGTAATTGGATAAGCGGACATAAATCTTGATCCAGCTGCTATTGCTCCTAATCCGATTGCGTCATTACCTATCATATATAAATGAGGATGACCGCTACCATTCTCTAATGTAAAGTCTCCATTAACGTTGATAACTTGTTGCTTCATTAAATCATAACCCATATTAAGGGCTTGTATATTCATATCAACGACTTTATTACCTTTTTTTGAAAACATGTTATCGATTAAAGTTTCAAAAGTTGATGTATTTAAATCCATCAGTGCAGATGTCGCACCAATTGCCACCATATTCTTCATTAATGCTGTTCCAAGTTCCTTTGCCGTGCTAGTGAATGGTAACTCAATTAATTGAGCCACACAGTTCTCTGGCTTTTGGGGTTTTGCTTTAGCATCCGCAATTATAATGCTATCTTCTCTCATTTCATGATGATTTAATTCAATTGTCTCTTGATCAAATGCAACTAAAATATCTAAATCATCACTAATTGCATGAACTGGAGAAGTTGAGACTCTTATTTTATTATTTGTATGACCGCCTTTAATTCGGCTTGAGAAATGTCGATATCCATATAAATAATAACCTTTTCGATTCATTGCAGTAGCAAATATTTCTCCAGTTGACTCAATACCTTCACCTTGTTGTCCGCCCACTTTCCATGATATTTGTGGTTTCATATCATTAGCCTCCTGTGGAATTAATTCATACTAAATCATAACAAAAATAACCACCGTCTTACTATGTCAACAGTGGCTTTTATTTAAATTCATACTAATGGACTATACACTATTTATCAAAAGGATGATCCTCATTGATTAAAATGCGTTCTATGAGTTTGGTTCTTCCATTTTTATCTAAATCTATAATAACACCTGAAAGTACACTTCTACCATTATCAGGCACTACATGTCGTTGTGGTAAACTTGTAATAAAACGCTTAATAACTTCCTCGCGATTAATCCCTAGTATTCCATCATAATAACCAGTCATACCTACATCTGTAATATAGCCTGTACCATTGGGCAAAATACGCTCATCAGATGTTTGAATATGAGTATGTGTGCCTACAACAGCGCTGACTCTTCCATCTAAATACCAACCCATTGCATTTTTCTCTGAAGTAGTTTCTGCATGAAAATCTACAAAAATATAATTAGTTTCTTTTTTAGCTTCTTCAATCAATTGATCTGCTTTTTTAAATGGATCATCAATATCTTGCATAAATGAACGTCCTTGCAAGTTAATGATGGCAACTTTAATATCATTAACCTGAATAAAACGCATGCCAACACCTGGCGCTTCACTCGGAAAATTAGCAGGTCTTATCATTCTTTTAGCATCATCAATAAAGTCATAAATTTCTCTTTGACCATAAGTATGATTACCCATTGTCATAAAATCCACGCCATCTCTAAGCAATTGTTTATATAATTTTTCAGTTAAACCTTTTCCATGAGCAGCATTTTCTGCATTAACAATGCTCAACGTAGGCTTATAAGCTTGCTTTAATTTAGGCAAATATTCAGCAATGGTATTTCTCCCTACTTTTCCTACGATATCTCCAATAAATAAAATTCGCATTAATGTTCATCCTCTCACAATATAGTGTAATTGAAATAACTATATAATTAAAGGTAGAGTTTCATATTTTTTAAAATTACACAGTCTTAACTTTAGCATGCATACAGCATATGTTATTATAATATTATAAAAATTTAGGAGTTGTATAATTAAATGTCTATTAATATCGATCCAGAAAAATTTGCAGAACTAGTTGTAAAAGCAAACCCATCAAAATCAGAAGATGCAGAAGATATGGCCAAAGAAAGCTTAGAATTATATATTAACGCATACCGTTTAGCAGAAAGATATTCTAATATTGCTACAAATTGTTATGATACAGCTGAAATTCTTTCTGAAATCAAAAAAACTGATTTACAACTTAAATAATGAAAAACCTGAGACATTTTAAACATGTCTCAGGTTTTTTAGTACTCAGTGAGTCCCTATTTAATTTTAAAAATTACTTCGCATACTCTACTGCTCTAGTCTCTCTAACAACTGTCACTTTAATATGTCCTGGATATTGTAATTCTTCTTCAATTTGATTTTTTATATCTCTAGCTAATCGGTAAGATTTTAAATCATCTATTTCTTCAGGAGAAACAATAACTCTAATCTCTCTACCAGCTTGAATTGCGAACGCTTTTTCAACACCTTCATAACTTTCTGAAAGAGTTTCTAAGCGTTCTAATCTACGAATATAATTTTCAAGTGTTTCTTTACGTGCTCCTGGACGCGCGGCCGATAATGCATCTGCAGCAGCTACTAGAATTGAAATTATAGATGTTGGTTCAACATCTCCATGATGTGAATGAATCGCATTAATAACAGTTTCAACTTCACCGTATTTTTTAGCTAATTCAACACCAATTTCAACATGGCTACCTTCAACTTCATGATCAATGGCTTTACCTACATCATCCAGCTCTTTTTGCTAAACTAACATCCTCGCCTAATTCAGCAGCTAACATTCCAGAAAGATGTGCGACTTCCATAGAATGTTTTAAGACATTTTGGCCGTAACTTGTTCTATAGTTTAAGCGGCCTAAAATTTTCACTAAATCTGGATGCATATTGTGAACATTGATTTCAAATGTTGCTTGTTCACCTGCATCTCTAATGATGTCATCTACTTCTTTTCTAGCTTTATCTACCATTTCTTCGATACGACCTGGATGAATTCTTCCATCAGAGACTAAATTCGCTAATGCAGTCCTAGCGATTTCACGTCTAATTGGATCAAATCCAGATAAAATCACTGCTTCAGGAGTATCATCAATAATCAAGTCGATACCTGTTAACGTTTCTAAAGTACGAATATTTCTACCTTCTCTACCAATAATTCGACCTTTCATCTCATCATTTGGTAAATTAACTACTGAAACAGTAGATTCCGTTGTATGATCAGCAGCTAATCTTTGTACAGTAGTAGCTAACAATTCTTTTGCTGTTTTGTTAACTTTTTCTTTAGCTTCTCTTTCTTTTTCCTTAACAAGCACTGCAATATCTTGTGACAGTTCTTCTTCCACTCTATGAAGTTGTTCATTAACTGCTTCCTCTTGAGTGAGACCGGAGATGCGTTCTAATTCTTGTTCATGCTTCATTATTAACGTCTGAACACTACTCTCTTTTGCATCTACTTGTTGTTGTCTTTCTTCAATTTTGGATTCTTTTTGATCTAAAATCTCATCTTTTTTATCCAATAATTCTGATTTACGATCTAAATTTTCCTCTTTTTGAAGATTTCGGGCTTCTTGTCTTTGAAGCTCACTACGTCTTTCACGTAGCTCTGTTTCAACTTGTTCTCTAATGATTTGATTTTCTTCTTTTGCCTCTAATAATTTCTCTTTTTTGATATTATCTGCTTCTTTTTGTCCTTGTTTGATAATATCATTAGCAGTTTGTCTAGCTTGAATTTGCTTTTGATGTAATATATTTCGGGCTAAAAAATACCCTACAACAACCCCTAGAATAATCCCCAGCAAAATGAGTAGGAGGTCTAATAAATTCACATAAACACCTCCTTTTTCTAGGTATTTGCTTGTATATTAAAATCTCTATGATTTTT
>OBCD01000359.1_pt1 | contig 12110 bp, 6 predicted proteins | sample 1480921 | NCBI WGS metagenome assembly OBCD01 (sample SAMN05301501, study PRJEB22388) | human skin metagenome | isolation source: Infant 2 DOL 22 skin | host: Homo sapiens | place: USA: Pittsburgh, Magee-Womens Hospital of UPMC | collected 2013/2014 | reverse complement strand
GTCGGGGCGGGCGGAGTACTGGAACATGTCGAATCCTTTGAATGCATGACCCGCCTGGCGGCGGGTCGTTGTCTGTCGGCGGCGCTGCGGATCAGCAGTCGCAGAGCGCGCGGTCGAGAACGTCGATGAGTTCGCGCGGGTGGTCGACGATCACGTCGGCGCCCCAGTGCGCGGGGTTGTCTTCGGGGTGGATGTAGCCGTAGCGCACCGCCGCGGTCTTGGTTCCGGCGTCGCGGCCGGATTCGATGTCGCGCAGGTCGTCGCCGATGAACAGCACCCTCGACGGATCGATGCCGAGCTGGCTACAGGCCAGTAGCAGCGGCTCGGGATCGGGCTTGCTGCGGGTCACGTGGTCCGGGCAGACCAGCACCCTGGAACGCTCGGCGTAGCCCAGGCGCTGCATGATCGGTTCGGCGAAGCGCACCGGCTTGTTGGTCACCACGCCCCAGATCAACCCGGCTTTCTCGATCGCCGCAAGCAGTTCGGGGATGCCGTCGTAGGGCCGGCTGAGAACCGCGCAATGCTCCTGGTAGCGGTCGAGGAACTCCTGGCGCAGGGGTTCCAGTTCCGGGCTGTCCAGCGACAGGCCGAAGGCCGCGGCAACCATCGCGCGCGCGCCGCCGGAGACCACGTCGCGCACCCGTTGCTCGTCCACCGGCGGCAGGCCGTGGGCGGCACGCATGGCCTGGGTGATGGCGATGAAGTCCGGCGCCGTGTCGAGCAGGGTGCCATCCATGTCGAACAGTACCGCTTTGAGCCGCATGCGCTTCACGCCTCCCGCTGGGTCTGGACCATGTAGTTGACGTCGACGTCGTTGGCCAGCTTGTAGTGCTTGGTCAGCGGGTTGTAGGTCAGGCCGATGATGTCCTTGACCTCGAGACCGGCCTCGCGCGACCAGGCGCCGAGTTCCGACGGACGGATGAACTTGCGGAAATCGTGGGTCCCGCGCGGCAGCAACTGGAGGATGTACTCCGCGCCGATCACCGCAAACAGGTAGGCCTTGGGATTGCGGTTGATGGTCGAGAGGAAAACCTGTCCGCCCGGCTTGACCAGGCGGTGGCAGGCGCGGATCACCGAGGCCGGGTCCGGCACGTGTTCGAGCATCTCCAGGCAGGTGACCACGTCGAATTGCCCGGGCATTTCCTCGGCCATCTGCTCGGCGGTGATCTGCCGGTAGTCGACGGCGACGCCGGATTCCAGCTGGTGCAGGCGCGCCACCGCGAGCGGCGCTTCGCCCATGTCGATGCCGGTGACGTTGGCGCCGCGCTGGGCCATGGCTTCGCTGAGGATGCCGCCGCCGCAACCGATGTCGAGCACCTTCTTGCCGGCCAGGCCGGCGCGCTCGTCGATCCAGTTGACGCGCAGCGGGTTGATGTCGTGGAGCGGCTTGAACTCGCTCTCGCGGTCCCACCAGCGATGGGCCAGTGCCTCGAATTTGGCGATCTCGGCGTGGTCGACGTTGCTCATAATCGTTCCCGTTGAAGAGTGAAGCCTTTGGGGGAAGGGCCGCCGCGGCGGAATCCAATCCTTCATGTTGCCAGCTTTGGCAGAGGGATGGGGCCGGCGGCGGTTCGCCTTCCTATGTCAGTTTGTCGCAGCGGGCCGGCCCGCCGCGGTTCAGGACCTGTCGCTGGCGGCGATCTTCGCCCCCCATTCGCGGGCCCTGGCGATCAGGCGCTGTTCGTCGTGACGGAGCAGGCGGCCGTCGTCGAGGAGTTGCCTGCCGCCGACCCAGACATGCCGCACGCAGTCGCGGCCGCTGGCATAGATAAGTTGCGAAACCGGGTCGTAGACCGGTTGCTGGGCCAGGCCGGACAGGTCGAAGGCCACCAGGTCGGCGGCCTTGCCGGCTTCCAGGGAGCCGATCAGGCGCTCCAGGCCAAGCGCGCGGGCTCCGTTCAGGGTGGCCATGCGCAGCGCGCGGTGGGCGTCGAGGGCGGTGGCCTGGCCGTACACTGCCTTGGCCAGCAGCGCCGCGGTGCGGGTCTCGCCGAGCAGGTCGAGGTCGTTGTTGCTGGCCGCGCCGTCGGTGCCGATGGCCACGTTGACCCCGGCCTGCCAGAGCTTTTCCACCGGGCAGAAGCCGCTGGCCAGCTTGAGGTTGGATTCCGGGCAGTGGATCACCGAACTGTTGGTTTCCACCAGCATCGCCAGGTCGTCGTCGTCTACCTGGGTCATGTGCACCGCCTGGAAGCGCGGGCCGAGCAGGCCGAGGCGGTGCAGGCGGGCCAACGGGCGCTCGCCGTTGCGCTCCATGGCCTGCTCCACCTCGAAGGCGGTCTCGTGGACGTGCATCTGGATGCTGGCGTCGAGTTCCTCGGTGAGCACCAGGATCTGCTCCAGCTTGTCGTCGCTCACCGTATAAGGGGCGTGCGGGCCGAAGGCGATGCGGATGCGCGGGTGGTGCTTGAGGTCGTCGAACAGTGCCATGCCCTGGCGGATCGCCTCGGCGCTGTCGCGGGCGCCGGGGATCGGGAAGTCCAGCACCGGGATCGCCACCTGGGCGCGTACCCCGCTGTCATGGACCACGCCGCAGATGGCCTGTGGATAGAAGTACATGTCGGAGAAACAGGTGATGCCGCCCTTTACCTGTTCGGCGATGGCCAGCTCCGTGCCGTCGCGGATGAAGTCCTCGCTGACCCATTGGCCTTCGGCCGGCCAGATGTGGTCCTGCAGCCAGGTCATCAGCGGCAGGTCGTCGGCGAGACCGCGGAACAGACTCATTGCCGAATGGCCGTGGGCGTTGACCAGGCCGGGGGCGAGCAGCATGCCGGGCAATTCGCGGATTTCCGTGGCGCCATGGCGCATGGCCTGCTCGCGCGGCGCGACCAGGGCGATCTGGCCGTCGCGGATGCCCAGCGCGTGATCGCGCAGCACCACCCCGGCGGGCTCCACGGGGACGATCCAGGTCGGCAGCAGGAGGAGGTCGAAGGGGTTACGGACGTTGGGCATGGCGGCGCATCCTGGGCGCAGAGCGGGAAGCCGGAAGTATACCCGAGCGTCCGCGGCTGGGGCTCGTTATAATCCGCAGCTTTTCCGTGATTCAGCGAGAGGTGTGTGCATGCGAGAGCGACTGCTGGCGGCCGAGCGGGTCAAGGCGATCGAGTGGCGGGACGGTACGCTGCGGTTGCTGGATCAGCGCCTGCTGCCCCAGGAGGAGGTCTGGCTCGAACATGAGTCGGCGGCCGAGGTGGCCAAGGCCATTCGCGATATGGTCGTGCGCGGCGCGCCGGCCATCGGCATCAGCGCCGCCTACGGCATCGTCCTTGGCGCTGGAGGAGGACTTCCGCCTGCTGGCCGACTCGCGACCCACGGCGGTCAACCTGTTCTGGGCGCTGAACCGCATGCGCGACCGTCTGGAGCGAATGAAAGAGGGCGACCAGCCGCTGGCGGTGCTGGAAGCCGAGGCGATCTCCATCCATGAAAGCGACCGCGAGGCCAACCTGACCATGGCCCAGTTGGGCATGGAGCTGATCCGCAAGCAGCAGGGCAGCCCGCAGAACATCCTCACCCACTGCAATACCGGCGCCCTGGCGACCGGCGGGTTCGGCACCGCGCTGGGGGTGATCCGCGCCGCGCACCTGGAAGGCCTGGTCAATCGCATCTACGCCGACGAAACCCGGCCCTGGCTCCAGGGCTCGCGGCTGACCGCTTGGGAACTGGCCAACGAAGGCATCCCGGTCAGCCTGAACGTGGATTCGGCCGCCGCGCACCTGATGAAGACCGAGAACATCACCTGGGTCATCGTCGGCGCCGACCGCATCACCGCCAATGGCGATGTCGCCAACAAGATCGGCACCTACCAGTTGGCAGTCAACGCCATGCACCACGGCGTGCGCTTCATGGTGGTGGCGCCGAGTTCGACCATCGACATGAACCTGGAGAGCGGCGAGGACATCCCGATCGAAGAGCGCGACGGTCGCGAACTGCTGGAAATCGGCGGGCGACGGGTGGCGGCCGAGGTCGATGCCTACAATCCGGTATTCGACGTGACCCCGGCGGACCTTATCGATGCCATCGTGACCGAGCGTGGCGTCGTCGAGCGTCCCGACGCCGAGCGCATGGCCGCCCTGATGAGCCGCAAGCGCCTGCATTGAACGAGGCGACTGGAGGTCGTCCCCGCCAGGGCCTTTGCCTTGGGCTGGGGCGTGGGCTGTGGTAAGCTCCGACGGTTATTCGAGCGCCCCGCGGAGGGGCCTCGAGAGTGCGCGAATCCTTGACTCAAGTCGTTGATTTGTAGTGAGTTGGCGCTGCTCGGGCATGCGCCGACCTACTTCGTTTGCCTCAGGATCGAGGCGGCGAAGTTCCACCAGAAAAAGGAACCAGGCTTCTCATGGGCGAACTGGCCAAAGAAATTCTCCCGGTCAATATCGAAGACGAGCTGAAACAGTCCTATCTCGACTACGCGATGAGCGTGATCGTCGGGCGGGCCCTGCCGGATGCACGTGACGGCCTGAAGCCGGTGCACCGCCGTGTGCTTTATGCCATGAGCGAGCTGGGCAACGACTGGAACAAGCCCTACAAGAAATCCGCCCGTGTGGTCGGCGACGTGATCGGTAAGTACCACCCGCACGGCGACACCGCGGTCTACGACACCATCGTGCGCATGGCGCAGCCGTTCTCGCTGCGCTACATGCTGGTAGACGGCCAGGGCAACTTCGGTTCGGTGGACGGCTACAACGCCGCAGCCATGCGATACACCGAAGTGCGCATGGCCAAGCTGGCCCACGAACTGCTGGCGGACCTGGAAAAGGAAACCGTCGACTGGGTGCCCAACTACGATGGCACCGAGCAGATCCCGGCGGTCATGCCGACCAAGATTCCCAACCTGCTGGTCAACGGTTCCAGTGGTATCGCCGTGGGCATGGCGACCAACATCCCGCCGCACAACCTCGGCGAAGTGATCGACGGCTGCCTGGCGCTGATGGACAACCCCGACCTGACCGTCGATGAGCTGATGCAGTACATCCCCGGTCCGGACTTCCCCACCGCCGGCATCATCAACGGCCGCGCCGGGATCATCGAGGCCTACCGCACCGGTCGCGGGCGCATCTACATCCGCGCCCGTGCCGTCGTCGAGGAGATGGAGAAGGGCGGCGGTCGCGAGCAGATCATCATCACCGAGCTGCCGTACCAGTTGAACAAGGCGCGGTTGATCGAGAAGATCGCCGAGCTGGTGAAAGAGAAGAAGATCGAGGGTATTTCCGAGCTGCGCGACGAGTCCGACAAGGACGGCATGCGCGTGGTCATCGAGCTGCGTCGCGGCGAGGTGGGCGAGGTGGTCCTCAACAACCTCTATGCCCAGACCCAGCTGCAGAGCGTGTTCGGCATCAACGTGGTGGCCCTGGTCGACGGCCAGCCGCGCACGCTGAACCTGAAGGACATGCTCGAAGTGTTCGTCCGCCACCGCCGCGAAGTGGTGACCCGGCGTACCGTCTACGAGCTGCGCAAGGCCCGCGAGCGCGGGCACATCCTGGAAGGCCAGGCGGTCGCCCTGTCGAACATCGATCCGGTGATCGAGCTGATCAAGAGTTCGCCGACCCCGGCCGAGGCCAAGGAACGCCTGATCGCCACTGCCTGGGAGTCCAGCGCGGTGGAAGCGATGGTCGAGCGTGCCGGCGCCGACGCCTGTCGCCCGGAAGACCTGGATCCGCAGTACGGCCTGCGCGACGGCAAGTACTACCTGTCGCCGGAACAGGCCCAGGCGATCCTCGAGCTGCGCCTGCATCGCCTGACCGGCATGGAGCACGAGAAGCTGCTCTCCGAATACCAGGAAATCCTCAACCTGATCGGCGAGCTGATCCGCATCCTGACCAACCCGGCGCGCCTGATGGAGGTGATCCGTGAGGAACTGGAAGCGGTCAAGGCCGAATTCGGCGATGCTCGCCGCACCGAGATCGTGGCTTCCCAGGTCGACCTGACCATCGCCGACCTGATCACCGAGGAAGACCGCGTGGTGACCATTTCCCACGGCGGCTACGCCAAGTCCCAGCCGCTGGCCGCCTACCAGGCGCAGCGTCGCGGCGGCAAAGGCAAGTCCGCCACCGGGATGAAGGACGAGGACTACATCGAACACCTGCTGGTGGCCAACAGCCATGCGACCCTCCTGCTGTTCTCCAGCAAGGGCAAGGTCTACTGGCTGCGTACCTTCGAGATTCCGGAGGCCTCGCGTACCGCGCGTGGCCGGCCGCTGGTGAACCTGCTGCCGCTGGACGAGGGCGAGCGGATCACCGCGATGTTGCAGATCGACCTGGAGGCGCTGCAGCAGAACGGCGGCGCCGATGACGACCTCGACGAAGCCGAAGGCGCGGTGCTCGAGGGCGAGGTGGTCGAGGCCGCCGAGGTCGAGGAAGTCGAGGGCGAGACCGCCGAGCTGGTGGCCGAGCCGACCGGCGCCTACATCTTCATGGCCACCGCCTTCGGTACCGTGAAGAAGACCCCGCTGGTGCAGTTCAGCCGTCCGCGCAGCAGCGGCCTGATCGCGCTCAAGCTGGAAGAGGGCGACACCCTGATCGCCGCCGCGATCACCGATGGCGCCAAGGAAGTCATGCTGTTCTCCAGCGCCGGCAAGGTGATCCGCTTCGCCGAGAGCGTGGTGCGCATCATGGGCCGCAACGCCCGCGGCGTACGCGGCATGCGCCTGGGCAAGGGGCAGCAACTGATCTCCATGCTGATTCCGGAGTCCGGGGCGCAGATCCTCACCGCCTCCGAGCGCGGCTTCGGCAAGCGTACCCCGCTGAGCAAGTTCCCGCGTCGCGGCCGTGGCGGCCAGGGGGTGATCGCCATGGTCACCAACGAGCGCAACGGCGCGCTGATCGCCGCGGTACAGGTCCAGGAAGGCGAGGAGATCATGCTGATTTCCGACCAGGGCACCCTGGTGCGGACGCGTGTCGACGAAGTCTCCCTGTCCGGCCGCAATACCCAGGGCGTAACCCTGATCAAGCTCGCCAGCGACGAGGTACTGGTCGGTCTGGAGCGTGTCCAGGAGCCGTCGGGCGGAGATGACGAGGACCTGCCCGAGGGCGAGGAAGCTGCCGAATCTCTGGGCGAGTCGGCCGAGTCCGAGCCCGCGGCGGAAGCGGAAGGCAACGAAGAGTAAGGCTCGGGGCGGGCGCCTGCGCCCGCCCGGCCGATGACGTCGGCGGATAACTCACGGCTATCCGCCCTACCTATAGCGAGAGTGGATGTGAGCAAGCGAGCCTTCAATTTCTGCGCCGGTCCCGCGGCGCTTCCCGACGCAGTTCTGCAACGTGCCCAGGCCGAGCTTCTCGACTGGCGGGGCAAGGGCCTTTCGGTCATGGAAATGAGCCACCGTAGCGACGACTACGTGGCCATCGCCAGCAAGGCCGAGCAGGACCTGCGCGACCTGCTCGACATTCCCTCGGACTACAAGGTGCTGTTCCTGCAGGGCGGCGCCAGCCAGCAGTTCGCCGAGATTCCGCTGAACCTGCTGCCCGAAGATGGCGTCGCCGACTATATCGATACCGGTATCTGGTCGAAGAAGGCCATCGAGGAGGCTCGTCGCTATGGCACCGTGAATGTCGCGGCCAGCGCCAAGGAGTACGACTACTTCGCCATTCCGGGTCAGAACGAGTGGACGCTGACCAAGGACGCGGCCTATGTGCACTACGCCTCCAACGAGACCATCGGCGGCCTCGAGTTCGACTGGATTCCCGAGACCGGCGACGTGCCGCTGGTCACCGACATGTCCTCCGATATCCTCTCGCGCCCGCTCGACGTGTCCCGCTTCGGCCTGATCTATGCCGGGGCGCAGAAGAACATCGGCCCGTCCGGCCTGGTGGTGGTGATCGTTCGCGAAGACCTGCTCGGCCGCGCCCGCAGCGTCTGCCCGACCATGCTCAACTACAAGATCGCCGCGGACAACGGTTCCATGTACAACACCCCGGCGACCTACTCCTGGTACCTGTCCGGCTTGGTCTTCGAATGGCTGAAGGAGCAGGGCGGGGTGACCGCGATGGAGCAGCGCAACCGCGCCAAGAAGGACCTGCTGTACAAGACCATCGATGCCAGCGACTTCTACACCAACCCGATCCAGCCGAGCGCCCGCTCCTGGATGAACGTGCCGTTCCGCCTGGCCGACGAGCGTCTCGACAAGCCGTTCCTGGAAGGCGCCGAGGCGCGCGGGCTGCTCAACCTGAAAGGCCACCGCTCGGTCGGCGGCATGCGCGCTTCCATCTACAACGCCCTTGGCCTGGACGCGGTCGAGGCGCTGGTCGCATACATGGCGGAGTTCGAGAAGGAGCACGGCTGATGGCGGACCAGGACCAGCTCAAGGCCTTGCGCTTGCGCATCGACAGCCTCGACGAGAAGTTGCTCGAGCTGATCAGCGAGCGTGCCCGTTGCGCCCAGGACGTGGCGCGAGTGAAGACCCAGACCCTGGGCGAGGGCGAGGCGCCGGTGTTCTACCGTCCCGAGCGCGAAGCCTGGGTGCTCAAGCACATCATGCAATTGAACAAGGGGCCGCTGGACAACGAAGAGGTCGCGCGGCTGTTCCGCGAGATCATGTCGTCCTGCCTGGCGCTCGAGCAGCCGCTGAAAGTGGCCTATCTCGGACCCGAGGGCACCTTTACCCAGGCTGCGGCACTCAAGCATTTCGGCAACGCGGTGATCAGCACGCCGATGGCGGCGATCGACGAGGTGTTCCGCGAGGTCGCCGCCGGCGCGGTGAACTTCGGCGTGGTGCCTGTGGAAAACTCCACCGAGGGGGCGGTCAACCATACCCTCGACAGCTTCCTCGAGCACGACATGGTGATCTGCGGCGAAGTCGAGCTGCGTATCCACCATCACCTGCTGGTCGGCGAAACCACCAAGACCGACAACATCACCCGGATCTATTCCCATGCCCAATCCCTCGCGCAATGTCGCAAGTGGCTGGACTCGCACTATCCGAGCGTCGAGCGGGTGGCGGTGTCGAGCAACGCCGACGCGGCCAAGCGGGTGAAGAGCGAGTGGAATTCGGCAGCGATCGCCGGTGACATGGCGGCCAGCCTGTACGACCTGAGCAAGCTGCACGAGAAGATCGAGGACCGCCCGGACAACTCCACGCGCTTCCTGATCATCGGCAACCAGGAGGTTCCGCCGACCGGCGACGACAAGACCTCGATCATCGTTTCCATGCGCAACAAGCCGGGAGCCCTGCACGAGCTGCTGGTACCGTTCCACAACAACGGTATCGACCTGACCCGCATCGAAACCCGTCCGTCGCGCAGCGGCAAATGGACCTACGTGTTCTTCATCGATTTCGTCGGCCACCATAAAGAACCGCTGATCAAGGACGTCCTGGAGAAGATCGGCCAGGAAGCCGTCGCCCTGAAGGTCCTGGGCTCCTATCCGAAAGCGGTGCTCTGAGCGCGCTGTCATTCCGAAGAGACGGGGCATCGATGAATGCCCCGTCCCGCGTCGAGGCTGAACTATCCATGTCCGATTTCCTTGCCCTGGCCCAGCCGGGGGTGCAAAAGCTGTCGCCCTACGTCCCTGGCAAGCCGGTGGACGAACTGGCCCGCGAGCTGGGCATCGACCCTGCGGCGATCGTCAAGCTCGCCAGCAACGAGAACCCGCTGGGTGCGAGCCCAAAGGCGCTGGAGGCTATCCGCGCCGAACTGGCGGAACTGACCCGTTATCCTGACGGCAACGGTTTCGAACTCAAGCGCAAGCTGGCCGAGCGTTGCGCGGTGGATGCGGCGCAGGTGACCCTGGGCAACGGCTCCAACGACATTCTCGACCTGGTCGCCCGTGCCTACCTCGCGCCTGGTCTGAACGCCGTGTTCAGCGAACATGCCTTCGCCGTCTACCCGATCGCCACCCAGGCCGTGGGCGCCGAGGGGCGGGCGGTCAAGGCGCGCGCCTGGGGGCATGACCTGGAAGCGATGCTCGCCGCCATCGATGGGCAAACTCGCGTGGTGTTCGTCGCCAACCCGAACAACCCGACCGGGACCTGGTTCGGTGCGGACGCCCTGGAGCGGTTCCTCGCCCAGGTGCCGGCGGAGGTGCTGGTGGTGCTGGACGAGGCCTATATCGAATACGCCGAGGGCGACGAGCTGCCCGATGGCCTGGACTACCTGGCGCGGCACCCCAACCTGCTGGTCTCGCGGACCTTCTCCAAGGCCTATGGCCTGGCTTCGCTGCGGGTCGGCTACGCGCTTTCGAGCAAGGCGGTGGCCGATGTGCTCAACCGCGTGCGCCAGCCGTTCAATGTCAATAGCCTGGCCCTGGCGGCTGCCTGCGCGGCGCTGGATGACCATGACTACCTGGCGCAGAGTCGCCGCCTAAACGATTCCGGCATGGCGCAGCTGGAGGATGGCTTCCACGCGTTGGGCCTGTCCTGGATTCCCTCGAAGGGCAACTTCATCGCCGTGGATCTGGCTCGCGATGCCGGTCCGGTCTACCAGGCGCTGCTGCGCGAAGGTGTGATCGTGCGTCCGGTGGCTGGCTACGGGATGCCGACCTTCCTGCGCGTCTCCATCGGGCTGCCGGAAGAGAACGATCGTTTCCTCCAGGCGCTGGGCAAGGTGCTGGCGCATGACTGAGGTCACGCCGCTGCAACAGTCGACCCCTAAGCTGGGCCGCCTGGTGGTGGTGGGGCTGGGCCTGATCGGCGGCTCCTTCGCCAAGGGGTTGCGGAGCAAAGGGTTGTTCCGCGAAGTGGTCGGCGTGGATCGGGATGCCGAGTCTTGCCGCCTGGCGGTGGAGCTCGGCGTGGTTGACCGTTGCGAGGAGGATCTTGGTCGCGCCTGCGTCGGCGCCGACGTGATCCAGCTGGCGGTGCCGATCCTGGCGATGGAGCGGGTGCTGGCCGACCTGGCGAAGCTCGACCTGGGCAAGGCTGTATTGACCGACGTTGGCAGCGCCAAGGGCAATATCGTGCGTGCCGCGCGTGCCGCGTTCGGCGGGATGCCGCGGTACCTGGTACCGGGGCATCCGATCGCGGGTTCCGAGCAGAGCGGAGTGACCGCGGCGAAGGCGACCCTGTTCCGCCGGCACAAGGTGATTCTCACGCCCTCCGCGGAGACCGATGCCGACGCGCTGGCGCTGGTCGACAGCCTGTGGCGCGCGCTGGGCGCGGACGTCGAGCACATGGAGGTCGAGCATCACGACGAGGTTCTGGCGGCCACCAGCCACCTGCCTCACCTGCTGGCCTTCACCCTGGTCGACTCCCTGGCCAAGCGCAGCGAGAACCTGGAGATCTTCCGCTATGCCGCCGGCGGTTTCCGTGATTTCACACGGATCGCCGGCAGCGACCCGGTGATGTGGCACGACATCTTTCTCGCCAATCGCGAGGCGGTGCTGCGTACACTGGATGTTTTTTGTGACGACCTCGACGCGCTGCGCGAGGCCGTCGACACTGGGGACGGGCACCAGTTGTTGGGCGTTTTCACGCGCGCCCGGGTAGCCCGTGAGCATTTCAGCAAAATCCTGGCCCGTCGGGCCTATGTGGACGCCATGCACAACAACGACCTGATTTATCTGGCCCAGCCGGGCGGCAGCCTGTCCGGAACCATCCGGGTACCGGGCGACAAGTCGATCTCCCATCGCTCGATCATGCTCGGCTCCCTGGCCGAAGGCACCACCGAAGTGGAGGGCTTCCTCGAGGGCGAGGACGCACTGGCAACCATCCAGGCGTTCCGCGACATGGGAGTGGTGATCGAGGGGCCGCAGAACGGCCGCGTCACCGTCCATGGCGTTGGCCTGCACGGCCTCAAGGCGCCGCCTGGGCCGATCTACCTGGGTAACTCCGGTACTTCCATGCGTCTGCTCAGCGGTCTGCTGGCGGCCCAGCCGTTCGACAGCACCCTGACCGGCGACGTTTCCCTTTCCAAGCGGCCGATGAATCGCGTAGCCAAGCCGTTGCGCGAGATGGGCGCGGTAATCGAGACGGGGCCGGAAGGCCGTCCGCCGATGACCATTCGCGGCGGCCAGCGCCTCACCGGTATGCATTACGACATGCCGATGGCCAGCGCCCAGGTGAAGTCCTGCCTGTTGCTCGCCGGGCTCTACGCCGCGGGTGAGACCTCGGTCACCGAGCCGGCGCCGACCCGCGACCACACCGAGCGCATACTGCGCGGCTTCGGCTATCCGGTGGAGGTCGAGGG
>OBCD01000348.1_pt1 | contig 12424 bp, 7 predicted proteins | sample 1480921 | NCBI WGS metagenome assembly OBCD01 (sample SAMN05301501, study PRJEB22388) | human skin metagenome | isolation source: Infant 2 DOL 22 skin | host: Homo sapiens | place: USA: Pittsburgh, Magee-Womens Hospital of UPMC | collected 2013/2014 | reverse complement strand
TGCAGGACGCCGCGCATTGGTGCATGCGCCTGCACGCCGAGGACTTCTCCGAGGAAGAGCGTGGCGAGTTCCAGCGCTGGCTGGCAGCCGATCCCCGGCACGCCGCCGAATACGCAGAAATGGAGGAGATCTGGGCGCTCAGCGAACTGCTGCCGCGAACGCCGGCGCCCGAGCTTCGCAACCACGCCGCAACCCGCCCGTTCGGCCGTCGCCGCAGGGGCTGGAAGAGCCAGGCACGCGCCGCCGCCCTCGCCCTGCTTATGTTGCCGACGGCCGGCTACCTCGGCTGGCTGCAAGGCTGGATTCCTTCCAGCTACCAGCGCTACGAGGCCGAGGGCAACGTCAGGCATGCCGTTCTTCCCGACGGCAGCGAGGTCGAACTGGACCTCAATACACAGCTGAGCTTCGCCAATTTCAAGGACATCCGCCGGGTTTCCCTGGACAGGGGTGAGGCCTACTTCCATGTCACCCACGACAGCGCGCACCCCTTCGTGGTCAAGGCCGGCTCGATCACCGTCACCGGCACCCGCTTCAACGTCTGGAAGTACCAGGACAACGTGGTAGTCACCGTCACCGAGGGCTCGGTGAAGGTCCGCAGCGAAGGCTCGGGCAACGACAGCAGCCTGACTCCCGGCATGCAGGCCAGCTACTATCCGGGCCTGCTGCAACCGTTGGTCGAGGCCGTGGATACCCGCCAGACGCTGGCCTGGCGCGAGGGCCGCCTGGTACTCGACGACCTGCCCCTGTCCAAGGCCCTGCCGCTGATCAACCGCTACCTCGACGCTCCGCTGGTCCTGGGCGACAGGAGCGCTGCGAAACTGCGCATTGGCGGGATCTACAGCACCCGCGACATCCGCAGCCTGGTCGACGCCCTGCCGAAAGTCCTGCCCGTGGACCTGGAACATCGCGAGGACGGCAGCATCCGCATCAGCAGCCGTTACGCCCAGCTCTGAACCCAGGTTAAATTTAGCCGCCCTGGCCTCGTATATCTGGCAGTGCCCAGCCTGCCGATCCAGCGGCGGCGGTCTCTCCACGCACCGGCCGGATTCCCGAATGAGACGAACCCGTAGTACTCGTCGCGCACTGCTCGTCGCAGTCTGCCTCAGCCCCCTGATCGCCCTGGCCGCCTGGCAGGCCTATCCGTTCCGCAGCAACAGCTTCGATACCGTGAGCGTCAGCCGCGGCAGCATCGAGAGCAGCGTCTCGGCGCTCGGCACCCTGCAACCGCGGCGCTACGTCGACGTCGGCGCCCAGGCCTCCGGGCAGATCCGCAAGTTGCACGTCGAGGCCGGGGACGATGTGACGGAAGGCCAGTTGCTGGTCGAGATCGACCCCTCCACCCAGCAGGCCAAGGTCGATGCCGGCCGCTATTCGATCGAGATGCTCAAGGCCCAGCTGGCCGAGCAACGTGCCCAGTACACCCTCGCCCGCCAGCAGTACCAGCGCCAGCAGCGGCTGGCTGCCGGCGGCGCGACGCGTACCGAGGACGTGCAGAGCGCCCAGGCGCAGATGCTCGCCACCCAGGCGCGGATCGAGATGTACCAGGCGCAGATCCGCCAGGCCCAGGCCTCGTTGCGCAGCGACGAAGCCGAACTCGGCTATACCCGCATCTACGCGCCGATGTCCGGCACGGTGGTGGCGGTCGATGCGCGCGAAGGCCAGACCCTCAATGCCCAGCAGCAGACCCCGTTGATCCTGCGGATCGCCAAATTGTCGCCGATGACCGTCTGGGCCCAGGTTTCGGAAGCCGACATCGGCCGGGTCAAGCCTGGCATGCCGGCCTACTTCACGACCCTCAGCGGCGAAGGCCGGCGCTGGACCGGCAAGGTCCGGCAGATCCTCCCGGTGCCGCCCAAGCCGCTGGACCAGAGCAACCAGGGCGGCGGCAGCCCCACCAGCGGCAGCGGCGGGCAGAGCGGCAGCGGCCGGGTGGTGCTGTATACCGTGCTGGTCGACGTGGACAACGGCGACCACCAACTGATGGCGGAAATGACCGCCCAGGTGTTCTTCGTCGCCGCCACCGCGGAAAACATCCTCACCGCGCCGGTCGCCGCCATCCACGACGACGGCAAGGGCGGCCAGGTCGCCTGGGTGGTCGGCAGCAACGGCAAGCCGCAGAGCCGCCAGATCAGGACCGGCATCAGCGACCGCCTGCGGGTACAGGTGCTTGCCGGCCTGGAGGAAGGCGACCGCTTGCTGATGGCCGCTCCCGACGGCAGCGACAGCTGATGGAAAACGCCACGCACCCCGTCCCCCTGATCGAACTGCGCGACATCCGCAAGCGCTACGGCGGCAATGGCACCCCGGAAGTCGAGGTACTCAAGGGCGTATCGCTGTCGATCCACGCCGGCGAGTTCGTCGCCATCGTCGGCGCCTCCGGCTCCGGCAAGTCGACCCTGATGAACATCCTCGGCTGCCTCGACCGGCCCAGCTCCGGCAGCTACCACTTCGCCGGCCACGACGTCGCCGAACTGGACAGCGACGAGCAGGCCTGGCTGCGCCGCGAGGCATTCGGCTTCGTGTTCCAGGGCTATCACCTGATCCCCTCCGCCTCGGCCCAGGAAAACGTCGAGATGCCGGCGATCTACGCCGGCATCCCGGCGAGCGAGCGGCACACCCGCGCGCGGGCCCTGCTCGAACGCCTGGGCCTGGCCGAGCGCACCGCCAACCGTCCGCACCAGTTGTCCGGCGGCCAGCAGCAGCGGGTGTCGATCGCCCGCGCGCTGATGAACGGCGGCCATATCATCCTCGCCGACGAACCCACCGGCGCCCTCGACAGCCACAGCGGCGCGGAAGTCATGGCGCTGCTCGACGAGCTGGCCAGCCAGGGCCACGTGGTGATCCTGATCACCCACGACCGCGACGTCGCCGCCCGCGCCAAGCGCATCATCGAGGTGCGCGACGGCGAGATCGTCAGCGACAGCGCCAACGACGAGCGCCCGGCGCAACCGAGCGCCGGCGTCGAGCGCCACCTGCAGGCCGACGATCTCAGCCAGCGCCTCGCCGAGGGCAGCAGCGAACCCTCGGGGGCCTGGCGCGCCGAACTGCTGGAGGCGGTGCGCGCCGCCTGGCGGGTGATGTGGATCAATCGGTTCCGCACCGCGCTGACCCTGCTCGGGATCATCATCGGCGTCGCCTCGGTGGTGGTCATGCTCGCCGTCGGCGAGGGCAGCAAACGCCAGGTGATGGCGCAGATGGGCGCGTTCGGCTCGAACATCATCTATCTCAGCGGCTACTCGCCGAACCCGCGCGCGCCGATGGGCATCGTCAGCAGCGACGACGTCGCCGCCATCGCCACCCTGCCCCAGGTGAAGAAGGTCATGCCGGTGAACGGCGGCGAGCTGGTGGTGCGCTACGGCAACATCGACTACCACGCCTACGTCGGCGGCAACAACACCGACTTCCCGGAAATCCTCAACTGGCCGGTGGCCGAGGGCAGCTACTTCACCGAGCGCGACGAAGACGCCGCCACCACGGTCGCGGTGATCGGCTACAAGGTGCGCAAGAAGCTGTTCGGCAGCGCCAACCCGATCGGCCGCTACATCCTCATCGAGAACGTGCCGTTCCAGGTCATCGGCGTGCTCGCCGAGAAAGGCTCCAGCTCCGGCGACAAGGATGCCGACAACCGCATCGCCATCCCCTACTCCGCTGCCAGCATCCGCCTGTTCGGCACGCGCAACCCCGAGTACGTGATCATCGCCGCCGCCGACGCCCAGCGCGTGCACCAGGCCGAACGCGCCATCGACCAGTTGATGCTGCGCCTGCACCGCGGCCAGCGCGACTACGAGCTGACCAACAACGCGGCGATGATCCAGGCCGAGGCGAAGACCCAGAACACCCTGTCGCTGATGCTCGGCTCGATCGCCGCGATCTCCCTGCTGGTGGGCGGGATCGGCGTGATGAACATCATGCTCATGACCGTGCGTGAACGCACTCGCGAGATCGGCATCCGCATGGCCACCGGCGCCCGCCAGGGCGATATCCTCCGCCAGTTCCTCACCGAAGCGGCGATGCTCTCGGTGGTCGGCGGCCTGGCCGGGATCGCCCTGGCCCTGTGCATCGGCGGCGTGCTGCTGCTCGGCCAGGTCGCGGTGGCCTTTTCCCTGTCGGCCATCGTCGGCGCCTTCAGTTGCGCGCTGGTCACCGGCCTGGTGTTCGGCTTCATGCCGGCGCGCAAGGCCGCCCAGCTGGACCCGGTGGCCGCCCTGGCCAGCCAATGACGGACATGTCCATGAAGAATCTTTCCCTGATTTCCGCCTGCCTGCTGCTCGGCGCCTGCGGCAGCACGCCGGCGCCCCTCGACAGCGGCCTGGCCGCGCCCCCTCAGTGGCGCTACCTGGCGGCCGGGCGCAGCGATGCCAGCGACATCCGCCAGTGGTGGAAGGCCTTCGGCGCGCCGGAACTGGACAGCCTGCTGCAACGCGCCCTGCTGAACAGCCAGGACCTCGGCGCGGCGGTGGCCCGCGTGCGCCAGGCCCAGGCCTCGGCGGTGATCGCCGGCGCGCCGCTGCTGCCGGAGCTGAATGCGACGCCCGGCGCCAGCCGGCAGAAACTCCTGCGCGGCTCGGGCTATAGCGGTACCGACGCGACCTCCGACAACGATGCCGTCGACTCCTTCTCCGCCGGCCTCAGCGCCAGCTACGAAGTGGACTTCTGGGGCGGTCGCCGAGCTGCCTACCGCAGTGCCCTGGAAAGCCTCAAGGCCAGCGAGTACGACCGCGCCACGGTAGAGCTGACCCTGCTCTCCGGCGTCGCCAACAGCTACCTGCAGGTATTGGCGCTGCGCGAACAGCAGCGCTGCGCCTGGTGGAGACCCGCCATGCCGCGGGCTCGGCCACCGCCCTGGAGGTCGCCCAGCAGAGCAGCCTGGTCGCCAGCCAGCGCAAGCAGCTGCCGCTACTCGAGCAGCAGGCCCATGAGGCGCTGATTACCCTGGCCACCCTGATCGGCGAGCCGGTGCAGGCGCTACAGGTGGCCGAGCGACCTTTCGACAGCCTGCGCTGGCCGGAGACCGGAACGGGCCTGCCGAGCGAACTGCTCAGCCGCCGTCCCGATATCGCCAACGCCGAAGCGCAACTGGCCGCGGCCCAGGCCGACGTGCAGGTGGCGCGCGCGGCGCTGTTCCCCAAGCTGACCCTGAGCGCCTCGCTGTCGTCCGGCGCCAACCGCGCCGCCGACACTTTCCGCAACCCCTATTACAACCTGGGCGCCAACCTGCTCGCCCCGATCTTCAACCACGGCCGCCTGCGCGCTGAGTGCGACCGCAGCCTGGCGCGCCAGGAAGAACTGCTGGAAACCTACCGCAAGGCGATCCTCACCGCCTTTGCCGACACCGAACGCTCGCTGAACAGCATCGACGGCCTCGACCGCCAGCTGCACTGGCAGCAGCAGGAGCTGGAGCAGGCGCAGCGCGCCTTCGATCTCTCCGACAGCCGCTACCAGGCCGGCGCGGAAACCCTGCTGACGGTCCTCGAAACGCAACGCACGCTGTACGCGGCGCAGGATGCCGCCGTGCAACTGCGACTGGCCCGCCTGCAGGCCTCGGTCGGCCTGTACAAGGCCCTCGGCGGCGGCTGGCAGAGCGACCGCCAGGGTCTCGCGCGGAAAGACTGAGGCCCGCGTTGCGCGGGCCTCCTCCATCCTTACTCGCTCTTTCGCCGTTCAGCGCCTGAGCTGGTCGCGCGCCAGCTTCAGGTTGCGCGCGTACCAGGGCCGCCGCGGCGCACGCTTGAGCCAGCCGCTCAGTTGATCTTCTTCGCTGAAGATGATGCGCAAAGCCAGCTTCATGGTTTCCACGTCCAGCTCCACCGAGTTGCTGCTCGCCTGGACATCCGAAAGCCCGCATCCATGGGTCGCCGGACCCAGCCAGGGATCGCCGACCTCGACCCATCGACCGGGCGCGAACCATTGGATGCCCTCCACTTCGCGGCGCTGCACTTCGCCAGGATGGAAACGCTCGTGGGCGCGATACCAGTCCTCGATGCGGTCGTCGATCCAGCCGTGGAACGACCAGAACACCGGATTCACATGGGAGGAAAACGGGTCGCCGAGGAAGTCGTTCTCCGGGCGGAACCAGCGCGGGGCAAAATCGGCCGGAAAACGGTCGGTCATGACCGGGGCGCCGTTGGAGGGGTCCCTCGTCACCGAGGCCCAGCGCATGTGCAGCCAGTCATGCATGCCCAGTTCCAGCTCCGAACCGAACTGGCCGAGGGTCAACTTCGCCAGGTACGCCGGGTCCTGGTACTGCGATTCCCAGACCAGGAAATTGGCATGGTAGGCCTCGGCGCTTTTCAGGCCATGCAGCCACTCGCTGTACTCGTCGTCATCCACTGCCACCCAGGCCGGAGGCACGGAAAACCCGTCCGGATTGTCGAAGTAACGGATGAAGCCGGGACGATCGTACTCCAGCGGCACCACAGGTCGCGGCAGACGCTCCCAGGACGGCAGGTCCTGCATGGAACGCGCGGTATGCAGCATGTGCCGGTGCATGAAAAAGAAGTCGATACCCGAGGCGTTGCGATCCTTGCGTGGCCCTCGCGCATCGCGTTCGCGGTCCAGCGGGCCGGGCTGCCAACCGACTCCGCGCAACGCATTGCGTTGTTTTTCCGAAAGCCGATGCCATTTGTCCCGCGAAGCGTGCCATAGCTGGTGGAACAGTCGGTGCTGCGGCGACACCAGCCAACCGAGAAGTTTCTCGTTGAGCACGATGCGCTCATGGGCCAGGGGGAAGTGACGCTTTACCGCAACGAAACGAAAATCCTCGTTCGGCGACAGCGGCGAACGCTCCAGGCGCTGTATGCGTCCGCTCAGAGTTCCGTCGCCCGCGTTCGCATAGTCTGCCCAGACCTCGTCGAACACCGCCGAGCAATCGTGAGTCGGTGCCACGGAACCGCTCGCCTGGTCCACCAAACGCCAGCGGATGCTTGCAGAACTGGCTCCGAGCAAGTCGCCAAGCACACGAAAGCGCGGCGGCTCCGCCGCGAGGAGACGTTCAGGAGTATCCAGGTAGCCAATCAGGCCGCGTCCCTTGGGTGCCACGTCCAGCACCAGTTGCAAGCCCTCCCGAGGCAGCCCGGGCAGTTCGGCATCACCGCCTACCAGGCGCAGATCCCATAGACCGCGCAGGCGGTCGCCCAGTCGTATGCCATCGGTAGCCGCCAGGTCGAGCGAAGCCTCGTCAGGCGTCTGCGGCTCCTCTTCGCGGGTCAGATGACGATGTGTGTAGTAAGCCACCGGCAGCGCCGCCGCCCCGGTAAGGGCCAGGCCCGCCATGAATCCGCGTCGAGAAACCGTCATCGTCCTACCTGTATCAACCGTGAAGCTCGCTTTATCCAGCTAGAACGTTCCTTCCGTCGGCAAATTTACCGCCCACATGCCGTTCCACAGGCAACTCGACAATCCCTCCCGCGGCGCTAAATTTTCCCGCTCCGGCCTCGTCCCACCCTGACAGGTGAGTCCGCTTCGGCAGACGCTCATCCGCGCTTTCGATCTCGAACCTGACTGGGACGGCAATGACTAGAACACGCACACGCAAGGCCCTCTACCTCGGCTTGCCGATCTTCCTCATCCTCGTCGGCGGCGGCCTGCTGGCCTGGAAGACCTTCGGCCCGAGCGAAGCGGGCTACCCGCGCAAGGTCATGAAGCACGCCGAGGAGTTGCATGAGCGCATCCTCTCCTTCGATAGCCGGATCACCATCCCGCCGGACTTCGGCACCGAAGGCAACGAGTTCGACAAGGACGGACCGAACCAGCTCGACCTGGTCAAGGCGGGCCGCGGGCGCCTGTCCGGCGCTGCCCTGGCGATCTTCGGCTGGCCGGAGATGTGGAACGGCCCGAACGCGCCACACAAGCCGACCCCGGGATTCGTCGACGAGGCTCGTCACCAGCAGGAAATTCGTTACAAGATTCTCACCGGCATGGTCCGCGACTTCCCCAACCAGGTCGGCATCGCCTACTCCCCCGAGGACTTCCGCCGCCTGGCCATGGAAGGCAAGTTCGCCATCGTCATGAGCATGCTCAACGCCTACCCGCTGGGCGACGACCTGTCCCAGCTGGACAAATGGGCCGCCCGCGGCGTGCGCATGTTCGGCTTCAATTATGTCGGCAACAACGACTGGTCCGACTCTTCCCGTCCCTTGCCGTTCTTCAACGACACGGCGGATGCCCTGGGCGGCCTCTCCCCGCTAGGCAAGCAGGCGGTCGAACGGCTCAACGATCTCGGGGTGATCATCGACGTCTCGCAGATGTCGACCAAGGCCCTGGAACAGGTCGCCGCCCTCAGCCGCGCGCCCATCGTCGCCTCGCACTCCGCGCCGCGTGCCCTGGTGGACATCAAGCGCAACCTCAGCGACCACGAGATGCAACTGATCAAGGACAGCGGCGGCGTGATCCAGGTGGTCGGCTTCCCCGCCTACCTGCGTCCGCTGAGCAAACCGACCCTGGACAAGCTCAACGCCCTGCGCGCGCGCTTCGACCTGCCACCCCTGGAAGGCCTGGACTATGCGCTGATGCCGGGCGATCCGATCATCACCATCTGGCCGGAACAACGCTTCGGTGAATACGCCAGCGCCCTCTACGGCATCCTGGAGGAGGAGCCCAAGGCCGGCCTCAAGGAACTGGTGGACGCCATCGACTACACGGTGAAGAAGGTCGGCATCGACCACGTGGGCATCAGCTCGGACTTCAACGACGGTGGCGGCGTGGACGGCTGGAAGGATGTCAGCGAAATCCGCAACGTCACTGCCGAACTGATCACCCGCGGTTATTCCGATGCCGACATCGCCAAGCTCTGGGGAGGCAACTTCCTGCGCGCCTGGGGCGAAGTGCAAAAACGCGCCAAGCCGACAGCTACCCCCTGACCACGCCGCAACGGACCTCCCGATGAACGACCGTCGTACCTTTCTCAAGCAGGCCGGCATTCTCGCCGCCGGCCTGCCGCTGCTTTCCGCTGCCCAGTCGCTCCGCGCCGAAGGCGCACCGAGCGACGCCGGCAATAAGTGGAAAGCGCTGCGCCAGCAATTCGATCTCGACCCGCAGTATCTGCACTTCGCAAACTTCCTCCTCACCTCACACCCTCGGCCGGTGCGGGAGGCCATCGAGCGCCTGCGGGTCCGCTTCGACCGCAACCCGGGCGAAGCGGTGGACTGGCATCGCGAGGAAATCTGGAAATACGAGGACGAGGCTCGCGCCTGGGCAGGTCGCTACTTCGCCGTGCAACCTGGCCAGGTGGCGCTCACCGGCAGCACCACCGACGGCCTGGCGGCGATCTACGGCGGCCTGCTGGTGCAGCCGGGCAAGGAGATTCTGACCTCCTCCCACGAGCACTACTCCACCTACACCACCCTGGAATACCGGCACAAGCGCATGGGTACCCAGGTCCGCGAGTTCCCGCTGTTCAAGGACCCGCATCGGGTTTCCGCCGACGAGATCCTGTCCAGCATCGCCGCTCAGATCCGCCCGCAGACCCGGGTGCTGGGCATGACCTGGGTGCAGTCGGGCAGCGGCGTGAAGCTGCCGATCCGCGAGATCGGCAAGCTGGTGCGCGAACTCAACCAGAAGCGCGACGAGCAGGACCGGATCATCTACGTGGTCGACGGCGTGCATGGTTTCGGCGTGGAAGACGTCAGCTTCGCCGACTTCGACTGCGACTACTTCATCGCCGGCACCCACAAGTGGCTGTTCGGTCCGCGTGGCACCGGGGTCATCATCGCCCGCTCGGAACAGCTCCAGGAGCACCTGGTGCCGAGCATCCCGACCTTCTCCCGCGCCGACAACTTCGGCACCCTGATGACCCCTGGCGGCTACCACGCCTTCGAACATCGCCTGGCCCTGGGCACGGCCTTCGAGCTGCACCTGCAGTTGGGCAAGGCCGAGGTCCAGGCGCGTATCCACCAGCTCAACGCCTACCTCAAGCAGCGCCTGGGCGAGCATCCCAAGGTCCGCCTGGTCACGCCGACCAGCCCCGAGCTGTCTTCGGGCTTCACCTTCTTCCGCGTCGAAGGCCGCGATTGCGAGGCGGTCGCCAAACACCTGATGGCGCACCGGGTAATCAGCGACGCCGTGGATCGCGATGTCGGCCCGGTGGTGCGCCTGGCGCCGAGCCTGCTGAACGACGAGGCGGAGATCGACCGGGTGCTGGAAATCCTCGCCCCGCAACTCGCCTGACCCCTTTCGCCACTCAACGAGAACCGCCATGCACGCATTATCGCCCCTGGCCCTGGCCGCACTGATCGTCACCACCGCCCCCGCCTTCGCCGACGAAGCGAAGAAGCCCGGCACAGTGTTCAAGGATTGCAAGGACTGCCCGGAGATGGTCGTGCTGCCCGCCGGCAGCTTCACCATGGGCACCCCGGACGACGAGGTCGGCCGCCAGCCCGACGAGGGCCCGCTGCACGACGTGACCTTCGCCAAGCCGTTCGCCATCAGCCGCTACCAGGTCACCGCCGGCGAACTGGACGCCTACCTGAAGGCCACCGGCGTCAAGCTGGCCGACGGCGATACCCGCCCCGGCCGCGAATGCATCGCCGGCAAGCCGCGCTACCAGCAAGGCCCTCGCCAGCCGGCGGTATGCGTCGACTACAACGACGTGAAGAACTACGCCGCCTGGCTGTCAAAGAAGACCGGCAAACACTACCGCATGCTCAGCGAGGCCGAGCGCGAGTACGGCGCCCGCGCCGGCAGCGCCGGCCCCTTCCCCTTCCCGTTCGACGAAGGCAAGGAATACAGCATCGCCAAGCACGCCAACACCTACGGCGCCAGCGATGGCTACAACTTCACCTCGCCGGTGGGCAGCTTCCCGCCCAACGCCTTCGGCGTCTACGACATGCACGGCAACGTCTACGAGTGGGTCGCCGATTGCTGGCACGACCACTACAACGGCGCGCCGAGCGACGGCAGCGCGTGGATGGAGGACAAGTGCGAGCTGGTGCAGATCCGCGGCAACGACTGGGGCGAGCCGCCGATCTTCTCGCGCTCGGGCAACCGCAACAATGCGGCCCCCAGCGACCGCGGCGACTGGATCGGCTTCCGCGTGGCGCGCGAACTCTGATTCAGAATGAAGAAGGCCGGAGCGACGACACCGCTCCGGCCTTTTCGAACCCCTCGAAGGAACCGGGTTCAGAGCTTCTCGGCGAGCAGCGCCAGCCCTTCGTGCAAGGCCGGGAACAGGCTGTTGTTGAAGTTGTTCCAGCGCAGCTCGAGGATGGTGTCGTCGGGTGAAATCTCCGTTTTCAGCACATCGATGCTCCGGTCCAGTACAGCGGCTCGACCGCGACCTTTTCCATGGTCGCCCAATCCACCACCTTCTCGCCCCGCGCTCCATACAACGCGTCCAGGGTCGCATAGGCGCCACGACGCTCGTAAGGCGAGTCCTCGCGCGTCACGCCAGGATGGATATTCATGATCCGCCGTGCGAACGGAGCGCCCGGGCGTACCAGCTCATCGAGGATGACCAGGAGCCCGTCCAATACCACCACATCGGCGCCCAGCTCCACCAGGGTGTCATGCAGGCGTCGCTCGAAATCGCTCTTGCCGGCCACATGCTCGGGGGTACCCCGCGGGTACCGGCGGTAGGTGGACGGCACGCTGAGCAAGAGGTCGTTCAGGGTCTTGCCTTGCACCTGCAGGTCTGCCGGATAGAACCATTGCTGCCCGGGACGATAGGCGAAACCGTAATCCTTGATTTTTCCCTGGTCGCGAGGCAGCTCCGCGTCGTCGTCGTAGATCACGCCCACGAGCTCGTAGGCATCGCCCAGCGCAGTCTGGTTCAGCGCCTCCACCAAGGACTCCAGTACCGACTTCATGTACCGCTGTTCGCCCTTGTACGGCACGTACTGGCCGGCCTTGTCGGCCGCGGCGTTTCTCAGGGACCAGATATAGGCCAGTTTCCTTTTCGTCATTTCATCATTCCCAGGAGTGGATCGAGCGCCAGAGGAAGGCAGCGCCATGTCGAGTCGAAGCGCGCGTCGACCTGCGACGGGCGGGCGCGACACCTCTTCCTGATCTGCAACGAACGGCATCGCCTGCAATTTACGTGGAAGAACCTACGCCCCGCCGAACGCCGCTAAATACCGGGCATCCTGCTTCGTCTGTCTGCAAGGAGGCCGAGACGGGTGACGCATGCTCCTGGAGCCGGTCGCCGTCCGCATTCGCAGTGCCGCAACGAAAGCCTGCGCCAGGCCACCCCACTCAACCGTCCCATGCCTACCGGCCCAGCCGGGAGCGGCCATGGAACAATCCTGGGACCCCACCGACCTAGTACATCCGGGAAGCAACTATGACCAATCCCAAGCGCGGCGCCATTCGCGAACTGCTCGCCCTGCTCAGGCCCTTTCGAGCGATCGTGGCCGTCTCCATAGCACTGGGCATGGCCGGCGGCCTTGCCATCACCCTGCTGCTGGCCAGCATCAACAACGCCTTGCACTCG
>OBCD01000342.1_pt1 | contig 12606 bp, 7 predicted proteins | sample 1480921 | NCBI WGS metagenome assembly OBCD01 (sample SAMN05301501, study PRJEB22388) | human skin metagenome | isolation source: Infant 2 DOL 22 skin | host: Homo sapiens | place: USA: Pittsburgh, Magee-Womens Hospital of UPMC | collected 2013/2014 | reverse complement strand
ATACGAGATCACTGTGTGACTGGAGTTCAGACGTGTGCTCTTCCGATCTAGCGACTGGCTGGGCGTGGCCTTGTGCGTGGTCGGTGCCAGCGTCGTGCTGTTCGGCCCGCGCCTGTCGCAGTGACTCAGGCGGGGTGGGCGGCGCGCCCGTCACGGGCGTCGGACCCCGCCGTCCCGGGCCGCCGCACCCCGAACCGGCGGATCACTGCGAAGTGTTGCGCTGTACGTCACCTTTTTCCTGATCCAGTTCCTTGAGCATCTGCGCGTAGGCATCGCAATCGCTCGGCCGGTTCTGTTCCGAGCGGGCTTCCTGGCGCTGGCGCAACTGCTCGTTGAGTTCCCTGGCCCGTTGCGGGTTCTTCTGGGTGATCGAGGCGACCTTGGTGGCGACTTCCTTGCCCATCTTTTCCGCCTCCGCTTCGGAACAGGCGAAGACCGGCGTGGCGACCAGCAGGGCGCAGGCGCTGGCGAGGGCGAAAAGCGGTTTCATGGCGTACTCCTGTGGGGTGGTCCTGAGCGGTGGAGCCCGGTCGAGCCGACAAAGTTCAGCCGCAACGCCGGACGGCGACCGATTCGAACCCTCGCGGCGGGTTGCGGGTCGCACGCATAGAGAGGGTGCGAAGGACCCTCGTCGCTTATGCCGCAGGAGGTATGCCATGACTCACGATTGGGATCTGGTCGAACGGTTGCTGCTGGAGGTCCGGCAGTCCGCCCACGAGAACTTCGCCCCGCGCGCCCATGCCGAACGCCTGGCCGAGGAACGCTCCCAGGCCGGGCAGCGGGTCGGCGACATGGATGCGTTGAAGCAGAAGGCCGCCGACTACGAGGCGATCCTGCTGGAGGGCGGCTTCATCGAGCCGCGTCCGGAAGAGCAGGGCGGCAATGGCGAGAACTTCGTCCTCACGCCGCGCGGCGAGCGCCTGCTCGGCCTGATCGGCGGCGAGACGCCGAAGGCCGCCGAGGCTCGCCGGCTGCTCGAGGAGAACGGCAGCGAAGCGCTGCACGCCGAGCGCTTCGACCGTTTCGTCGCCGGGCTCTGAAACTGCGCCCGACGGGCGATCGGCGGGGCTTGTGAGTCGCCCGCGGCGCCACCATAGTGCGGAGCATGATGCCTATTTCATCCTCTTCCGCCCGCCGCGCCGAGCCGGCTCCGCGGCCCCTGGCGGAGTTCCATCCCGCCGTCCGCCAGTGGTTCGAACGCCACTTCGCCGCGCCCACGCCGGCCCAGGTCGAGGCCTGGCCGGCGATCCGCGAGGGGCTTTCGACCCTGGTCGCCGCGCCCACCGGTTCGGGCAAGACCCTGACCGCCTTCCTCGCCGCCATCGATGCCCTGGTGGTAGAGGGGCTGGCCGCCGGCGGCGAGCTGGCGGATGCCACCCAGGTAGTCTATGTCTCGCCGCTGAAAGCGCTGTCCAACGACATCCGCATCAACCTGGAGCAACCGCTGGCCGGCATCCGCGAGGAACTGGCGCGTCTCGGCCTGCCCGACGTCGATATCCGTAGCGCGGTGCGCACCGGCGATACGCCGCAGGTCGAACGCGGAGCGATGCGCAAGCGCCCGCCGCACATCCTGGTCACCACGCCCGAATCGCTGTACATCCTGCTCGGCTCGGAGTCGGGCCGGCAGATGCTCGCCGGGGTGCGCAGCGTGATCGTCGACGAGATCCATGCCCTGGCCGGCAGCAAGCGCGGCAGCCACCTGGCGCTGTCGCTGGAGCGCCTGCAGGCGCTGTGTCCGCGACCGCTGCTGCGGATCGGGCTGTCCGCCACGCAGAAACCGATCGAGAAGGTCGCGCGCTTCCTCGTCGGCGCCAGCGGCAATCCGCGCGATCCGGCCTGCCGGATCGTCGACATCGGCTATACGCGCCCCCGCGACCTGGGCATCGAGGTACCGCCGGTGGCGCTGGAAGCGGTGATGTCCAACGACACCTGGGAGCTGGTCTACGACCGCCTGGCGCACCTGGCCGGCGAGCACCGCACCACCCTGGTGTTCGTCAACACCCGGCGCATGGCCGAGCGGGTCACCCGCTTCCTCGCCGAACGCCTCGGCAGCCGCCAGGTGGCGGCCCACCACGGCAGCCTGGCCAAGGAGCTGCGCCTGGATGCCGAGCAGCGCCTCAAGGCCGGGCAATTGAAGGTACTGGTGGCGACCGCCTCGCTGGAGCTGGGCATCGATATCGGCGACGTCGAGCTGGTCTGCCAGTTGTCGTCGCCGCGCTCCATCGCCGCCTTCCTGCAACGGGTCGGGCGTTCCGGGCACAGCGTCGGCGGCACCCCCAAGGGCCGGTTGTTCCCGACCTCCCGCGACGACCTGGTGGAATGCGCGGCGCTGCTCGACAGCGTGCGCCGTGGCGAGCTGGACAGCCTGGTGCTGCCACGCCAGCCGCTGGACGTGCTGGCGCAGCAGATCGTCGCCGAAGTGGCCTGCCAGGAGTGGCGCGAGGACGACCTCTATCGCCTGGTGATCCGCGCCGAGCCCTACGCCGGGCTGGAGCGCGAGCGCTTCGACGAAGTCCTGCGGATGCTCGCCGAGGGCTACCACTCACGCCTCGGCGTGCGCGGCGCCTATCTCCATCGCGATGCGCTCAACGGCCTGCTCCGTGGCCGCCGTGGCGCGCGGCTGACCGCGCTGACCTCGGGCGGGACCATTCCCGATACCGGCGACTACAGCGTGCTGCTGGAGCCGCAGGGCCTGCTGGTGGGAACGGTCAACGAGGACTTCGCGGTGGAGAGCCTGGCCGGCGACGTGTTCCAACTGGGCAACACCTCGTACCGGATCATCCGCATCGAGCCGGGACGGGTGCGGGTCGAGGACGCCCAGGGCCAGCCGCCGAACATTCCGTTCTGGCTGGGTGAGGCGCCGGGGCGCAGCGACGAGCTGTCGGCCAGCGTGGCGCGCCTGCGCGACACCCTCGACGAGCTGCTCGGCGAAGGTCAGGCATTGCCGGAAGGGCAGCGGCTGGAGCCAGCCATCGCTTGGCTCGGCGCCACCCTCGGGCTGGACGATGGCGCCGCGCGGCAGATCGTCGAGTACCTGGCCCGCGCCCGTCAGGCCCTGGGTGGCCTGCCCGGGAGCCGGCGGCTGGTGATGGAACGCTTCTTCGACGAATCCGGCGGCATGCAACTGATCATCCACAGTCCCCACGGCAGCCGCCTCAACCGCGCCTGGGGCCTGGCGCTGCGCAAGCGTTTCTGCCGCAGCTTCAACTTCGAGCTGCAGGCGGCGGCCACCGAGGACGCGATCATCCTCTCGCTGTCCACCAGCCACAGCTTTCCCCTCGACGAGGTCTGGCGCTACCTGCATTCGGCGAGCGCCGAGCACCTGTTGGTACAGGCCGTGCTCGACGCGCCGCTATTCGGCGTGCGCTGGCGCTGGAACCTGACCACCTCGCTCGGTTTGCCGCGCTATGCCGGCGGTCGCAAGGTGCCGCCGCAACTGCTGCGGATGAAGAGCGAGGATCTGCTGGCCAGCGTGTTCCCCGACCAGGTGGCGTGCCTGGAGAATATCGTCGGCGAGCGCGAGGTGCCCGATCACCCGCTGGTGGCGCAGACCCTCGACGACTGCCTGCACGAGGCGATGGATTGCGAGGGCTGGCTGGCCCTGCTGCGCGACATGGAGAGCGGCGCGGTGGACTTGCTGGCGCGCGACCTGCCGGCGCCTTCGGCGTTGGCGGCGGAGATACTCACCGCGCGTCCCTACGCCTATCTCGACGATGCGCCGCTGGAGGAGCGGCGTACCCAGGCGGTACAGAATCGCCGCTGGAGCGATCCCGAGTCCGCCGACGACCTCGGCGCCCTGGACCTTGAGGCGATCGAGGCGGTGCGTGGCGAGGCCTGGCCGGAAGCGCGCAACGCCGACGAGATGCATGAGGCGCTGAACAGCCTGGGCTTCCTCACCTCGGGCGAGGCCGAGGCCAATCCGGGCTGGGGGGAATGGCTTGCGCAACTGTCGGAGCAACGCCGCGCCGGACGCCTGGACTGCGCAGGCAGCACTCTCTGGCTGGCGGCGGAGCGCCTGCCGGCGATGCGCCTGGTGCATCCCGCGGCGAAGGTGCCCGACGCTTTCCAGGCGCCTCGCGGCTATCCGCCGCCGGACTCGGCGGAAGCGGCGACCGTGGAGCTGACCCGCGCCCGCCTGGGTGGCTTCGGGCCACGCACGGCCGGGCAGTTGGCGGCCGACCTGGGCATCGGCCTGGCCGACCAGCAGTACGCGTTGGCCGCCCTGGAGCGCGAAGGCTATGTGCTGCGTGGCCGCTTCAGTCCTGGCGCGACGGAAGAGGAGTGGTGCGAACGCCATCTGCTGGCGCGCATCCATCGCTATACGGTGAAGCGCCTGCGCCGGGAAATCGAGCCGGTGCAGCGCGCCGATTTCATGCGCTTCCTGTTCGACTGGCAGCGCCTGGCGCCGGGCACCCGTGGCCGGGGTGCGGAGTCCCTGGCTACGGTGGTCGAGCAGCTGGAAGGCTTCCAGGCCGCGGCGGCCGCCTGGGAAAGCGAACTGCTGGCAGCGCGGGTGGCCGACTACGCCAGCCATTGGCTGGACCAGCTGTGTCGTTCCGGACGCATCGTCTGGGCGCGCCTGGCCGGACGCAGCAAGGCCGCCGGCGGTCCGCTGCGCAGCGCGCCGATCGTGCTCCTGCCGCGCCGCGAACTGGGGCTCTGGAGCGTCCTGCAGCGCGACGCGCCGGAGCCGGAACTGTCGCCGCGCGCGGCCAGGGTACTGGAGGTGCTGCGCGAGCAGGGTGCATCGTTCTTCGACGAACTGAGCCAGGACGCCCACCTGCTGCGCAGCGAGCTGGAGAACGCCCTCGGCGAGCTGGTCTCGGTCGGCCGGGTCAACGCCGACAGCTTCGCCGGGCTGCGCACCCTGCTGATGCCGGCGGACAAGCGCAGCCGCCAGGAGCGCCGCTCGCGCGGCCTGCCGGGCGGCATGCAGGACGCCGGGCGCTGGGCGCCGCTGCGCCGGGCGAAGGTGGAAGAGACGGGGCAGCGTTTGCCGGCGGAGGTCCTCGAACATGTCGCCCGGACCCTGCTGCGGCGCTATGGGGTGGTCGCCTGGCGCCTGCTGGAGCGCGAAGCCGACTGGCTGCCGCCGTGGCGCGAGCTGCTGCGCGTCTACCATCGCCTGGAAGCGCGCGGCGAGATTCGCGGCGGGCGCTTCATCGCCGGCCTGGCCGGCGAGCAGTTCGCCTTGGCGGAAGCGGTCGGCCTGTTGCGCGAGGTGCGCAAGCGGCCGCCGGATGGGGCGATGCTGGTGGTGTCGGCAGTCGATCCGTTGAACCTGGTCGGCGGCCTGCTACCCGGCGAACGGGTGCCGGCGGTGACCGGCAACCGCCTGCTTTATCGAGACGGAGCGCCGCTGGCGGCGCTGGTAGCCGGCAAGGTGCGGATGCTCGCGGAAGTCGACGGCGAGACCGCGCAGCAGATCCGTGCGCTGCTGATCCGCCGTCACTGAGGCCCGCTCAGCGCAGGCTCAGATGGCGGCTGAGCAGGGCCCGCAACGCGGCCGGCTTGACCGGCTTGGACAGGTAGTCGAGGCCGGCAGCGTGGATCTCCGCCACCAGTTCCGGCCGCGCGTCGGCGCTGATCACCACGCCCGGCACCGGCTCGCCCAGGCGCGTGCGCAGCCAGGCCATCAATTGCGTACCGGTCTCGCCGTCGTCCAGGTGATAGTCGATCAACGCCAGTTGCGGGCGCATCTCGCTGTCCAGCAGCGTGGCGCATTCCTCGCGGCTGCGCGCGGTCCAGACCTGGCAGCCCCAGCGGCTGAGCAGGCTGTTCATGCCGGCGAGGATGCTGTCTTCGTTGTCCACGCAGAGCACCTGGGCGCCGTTCAGCGCTTGCGCCGGTTCGGCCTTGTGGCCGTTGGCCAGGGCCGGCGGCGCCTGCCGCGCCAGCGGTACGCGGACGCTGAAGACGCTGCCCTTGCCCGGCCAGGAACGTACCTCCAGCGGATGGCCGAGGACCTTGCAGAGCCGGTCGGCGATCGCCAGGCCGAGACCGAGGCCTTTCTCCGCGCGGGTCTGGTGGCTGTCCAGGCGCTTGAACTCTTCGAAGATGACTTTCTGCTTGTCCGGGGGGATGCCCGGCCCCTGATCCCAGACTTCCAGGCGCAGGTAGCCGTCCTCGCGGCGCACGCCGAGCAGCACGTGGCCCTTGGCGTAGCGGAAAGCGTTGGTCAGGAAGTTCTGTAGGATGCGCCGCAGCAGCTTGATGTCGCTGTCCACCCGCAGCTGGCTGCCGCGCAGGCGGAAATGCAGGCCCTGTTCCTGGGCCAGCGCCTTGAACTCGACGCCGAGGGCATCGTAGAGGTTGTTCAGCGGGAACGGGTTGCGTTCGGCGCTGACCCGGCCGCTTTCCAGGCGCGAGATGTCCAGCAGGTCGGTGATCAGGTCCTCGGCGGAACGCAGCGACGAGTCGAGGTGCTGCACCAGGTCGCGGACCTCACCGGGCAGCGCGTCCTGGTGGGCGAGGGCGGCGGAGAACAGCCGCGCGGCGTTCAGCGGCTGCATCAGGTCGTGGCTGACGGCGGCGAGGAAGCGGGTCTTCGACTGGTTGGCGGCCTCGGCGTTGCTCTTCGCCTCGCTGAGTTCCTGGTTCAACTGCGAGAGTTCCTGGGTACGCTCCTGGACCCGCTGTTCCAGCGACTCGTTGGCGCCCTTGAGGCCCTGTTCGGCCTCGCGGTAGGCGGTGATATCGGTGAAGCTCATGACGAAGCCGCCGCCGGGCATCGGGTTGCCGATCAGCTCGATGACCCGGCCGTTGGGGAACAGCCGCTCGGAGGTGTGCGGAGTGCCCTGGCGCATCCAGTACAGGCGCTTGGCCACGTGCATGTCCGGATCGCCGGGCCCGCACAGGCCGCGATCGGCGTTGTAGCGGATGATGTCGGCGATCGGTCGGCCGACGTAGATCAGTCCGTCCGGGTACTCGAACAGTTCCAGGTAGCGGTGGTTCCAGGCCACCAGGCGCAGCGACTGGTCGACCACGCTGATGCCCTGGGTGATGTTCTCGATCGCGCCCTGCAGCAGGGCGCGGTTGAATTGCAGCACCTCGGAGGCTTCGTCGGCGATCCGCACCACGTCCTCCACCTGCATCTCGCGCCCTTCGATGGCGGCCTTCACCACCGCCCGCGCCGAGGACGCGCCGAGGACCCCGGCGAGCAGGCGCTCGGTGTGCGCGATCCACTCGTTGTTGGCGGTCTGGTTCGGGGTGAAGCCCTTGCCCTGGCGGTAGGCGAAGCGGATGAAGCTTTGCCGCGCGCGTTCCTCTCCGACGAAACGCGCGGCGAGCATCAGCAGGTCTTCCACCTGCACCGCGAGCATGAAGCGCGAGTTCTGCCGCTGGGAGATCTCCTGGCCGATGAAGCGGCTGGCCTGCCAGTGCTCGGACACGCGGGTGCGCGAGAGCACCGAGACCAGGCCGAACAGGGCGAAGTTGCCGACCAGCGAGATCAGCACGCCCTGGGTCAGCGGCTCGATCGGCAGGCCGAAGGGATTGCTTGCCAGCCAGGTCAGGCCGGGGATGCGCTCCAGCGGCCAGCCAAGGCCCTTGGCCACCACCGGCAGGACCAGCGTATAGGCCCACAGCAGCGAGCCGGCGGCGAGGCCGGCGAAGACCCCGCGGCGGTTGGCCTGTTTCCAGTACAGCGCGCCGATCATCGCCGGGCCGAGCTGGGCGATGGCGGCGAAGGCGATCTGGCCGATGGTCGCCAGGCTGGCGCTGGAGCCGAGCAGGCGGTAGGCCACGTAGGCGAGCAGCAGGATCACCGCGATGCTCACCCGGCGCACGGTCAGCAGCCAGTGACGGAAGGCCTCGAAGGGCCGTTCGGTGTCCTTTTCCCGGCGTCGCAGCAGCCACGGCAGGAGCATGTCGTTGGAGACCATGGTCGACAGCGCGACGCTGGCGACGATGACCATTCCGGTGGCGGCCGAGGCGCCGCCGATGAATGCCAGCAGGGCCAGCGCCGGGTGTGCCTCGGCCAGCGGCAGGCTGATGACGGCATTACCCCGGCGGGCAGGTGCAACTGGCCGGCGAGGGCGATCGGCACCACGAACAACGCGGCCAGCACCAGGTAGATGGGGAACACCCAGCGCGCCAGGTTGAGGTCGCGCGGCTCGATGTTCTCCACCACGGTGACGTGGAATTGCCGCGGCAGGCACATGATCGCGGTCATCGCCACGCCGGTCTGCAGCAGCATCGCCGGCCAGTGCACGGTCTCTTCCCAGTAGTCGGCCCACTGCGGCGCGGCGCGGGCCTGGGAGAAGAGATCGGCGAAGCCGTCGTAGAGGCCGAAGGTGACGAAGATGCCCACGGCGAGGAAGGCGGTGAGCTTGACCAGCGACTCGAAGGCGATGGCCAGGACCATGCCGCGGTGGTGTTCGGTGACATCCAGGCTGCGGGTACCGAAGACGATGGTGAACAGCGCCAGCACCAGCGACACGATCAGCGCCGTGTCCTGGGCGCGGGTACCGGTGGAGTCGGCGCCGGAGCCGATCAGCAGGTTCACCCCGAGGACGATGCCTTTCAGTTGCAGGGCGATGTAGGGCAGCACGCCGACCATGCAGATCAGCGCCACCACCACCGCCAGCGCCTGCGACTTGCCGTAGCGGGCGGCGATGAAGTCGGCGATGGAGGTGATGTTCTCCTGCTTGCTGATCATGATCATCTTCTGCAGCACCCAGGGCGCGAACAGCATCAGCAGCACCGGTCCGAGGTAGATCGGCAGGAACGACCAGAGCTGGTCGGTGGCCTGGCCGACCGCGCCGAAGAAGGTCCAGCTGGTGCAGTACACTGCCAGGGAGAGGCTGTAGACCCAGGCGCGCAGGCGGGGTGAGAGCGGGGTGCGGCGACGGTCGCCATAGAAGGCGATGGCGAACAGGATGGCCATGTAGACCAGGGCGACCACGGCGATCAGCCCGATGGACAGCGACATGCGAACTCCGATGATGTCCCCGCGTGAAGCTGGCGTGAGGCGGGGGTCTTGCTTTCGCGCCAGTTTCGCACTTGTCGGCCCGCGCGTCAGGCCGCCTGCGACCAAGGTCGCACGCATGCTTGAGCCGGACGCGCGGAGTTGGTAGCGTGCCGGGCTGCGTGAGCGCGGACGGCCCCGGCGGCCGGCTGTCCGTTCATCGTAGCCGGTTTCGGCTGCGGCACTAAACGCGGCCGCTACGCTCTGATGGGAGCGGAGTTTTGCGTCGATGTCGAGGAGGGCGCCCATGTTCAAGCCGCTACCGATCACCCTGCAGCGCGGAGCCTTGCGTCTCGAGCCGCTGGTGGAAGCGGACATTCCCGAGCTGGTGAGCCTTGCCGAAGCCAACCGCGAGGCGCTGCAGTACATGGACGGACCGACGCGGCCGGACTGGTACCGCCAGAGCCTCGCCGAGCAGCGCGAGGGCAGGGCGTTGCCGCTCGCCGTCCGCCTCGGCGTGCAACTGGTCGGGACCACGCGCTTCGCCGAATTCCTTCCCGCCTTGCCGGCCTGCGAGATCGGCTGGACCTGGCTCGACCAGGCCCAGCACGGCAGCGGCCTGAACCGCATGATCAAGTACCTGATGCTCAAGCATGCCTTCGACAACCTGCGCATGGTCCGCGTGCAGCTCAGCACGGCGGCGAGCAACCTGCGCGCCCAGGGCGCCATCGACAAGCTCGGCGCGCAGCGCGAGGGCGTGCTGCGCAACCACCGGCGGCTGGCCGGCGGGCGGCTAGACGACACCTTCGTCTACAGCATCACCGACCACGAATGGCCGCAGGTCAAGGCGGCGCTGGAAGCCAGCTTCACCGGCTGAAGCCGGTTCCGTCGCTCCTGCGGTATGCTGGGCGGCCCGTCCGGACGGGCGAACGAGGAGACGGCAGTGCCGGACGAGACGAGCGGAGAACACACGCATTTCTGGCGCGCCGCCGAACTGGGCGGCGTCGAACTTCTGCACGCGCGCTATGTGGAGCAGCGCTTCGCGCCGCACGTGCACAGCAGCTTCGCCCTGGTCATCATCGAGCAGGGCGCGCAGCGCTTCCGCCATCGTGGCGGCGAGCACCTGGCCCCGCTGGGCAGCATGGTGCTGATCAACCCCGACGAAGTGCACACCGGCTCCAAGGCCCATGATGCCGGTTGGCTCTATCGCGGCTACTACCCGGAAATGGAGCAGATCGACGGGATTCTCGACGAGCTGGAAATCCATCATGGCGGCGTGCCGCGTTTCGCCGACAGCGTGATCCACGACCAGCCCCTGGCACGCGCCTTCGTCCACTTGCACCGCCTGCTGGCCGAGCATGCCGGCAGCCTGGAAACCCAGACCCGCTGGCGCGAGACGATGCTCGCCCTGTTCCGTCGCCACGCCCGCCTGCCAGAAGCGCCGAAGGCCGGGCAGGAGCCGTTGGCGGTGGCCCGCGCCCGCGAACTGCTGGCGGCGCGGTTGCTCGATCCGCCTTCGCTGGAGGAACTGGCGGCGGCGGTCAATCTGTCCCCGTTCCATTTTGCCCGGGTCTTCCGTCGCGCCACCGGCATGCCGCCCCACGCCTGGCTCAGGCAGCGCCGCCTGGAGCAGGCCAGGGCACTGCTCAAGAGCGGCCGGGCGCCGCTGGAGGTGGCCCTGGAGCTGGGCTTCGCCGACCAGAGCCACCTCGGTCGCCAGTTCAAGCAGGCCTACGGGGTGGCACCGGGTGAATACCGCTCGGCCTGCGCGCGCTCGTCCTTGACGACATACGAATAAGTCAAGCTCACATTTGCAAATCATTTGTATTTACGTTCTTTACGATTTGCCGTAATTTTGCGCCCCACTTTTTCCTGCGTCCCTGGGGGAGCCTCGATGTCGTCCGTGAGTTCGTTGTCGCGCCTGGCCGTCGCCATCGCGCTGGGTGTGTCCATGCAGGCGGCGCAGGCCGAAGAGGAAGCCAAGGAGCTGGGCACGGTCACCGTGGTCGGCGACTGGCTGGGCGAAGCCGACCAGGCGGTGGTGCAGAACCATCCCGGCGCGCGCAGCGTGGTGCGTCGTCGGGAAATGCTCGAGAGCGGTGCGCAGAACGTCCGCGACGTGCTGCGCAAGGTGCCCGGCGTGCAAGTGCAGGACAACAACGGTACCGGCGGCAGCGACATCTCCCTGAACGTCGGGGTGCGTGGCCTGACTTCACGCCTGTCGCCGCGCTCGACGGTGATGATCGACGGCGTGCCGGCGGCGGTGGCGCCCTACGGCCAGCCGCAGCTGTCGATGATGCCGTTGTCCATCGGCAACCTGGAGAGCATCGACGTCGTGCGCGGCGCCGGCTCGGTGCGCTACGGCCCGCAGAACGTCGGCGGGGTGATCAACTTCGTGACCCGGGCGATTCCGGAGAAGTTCTCCGGCGAAATCGGCACCACCATCGAGCATGCCGGCCACGGCGGCTGGAAGAAGCTCAACCAGGCGTTCCTCGGCGGGACCGCCGACAACGGCCTGGGCGTGGCGCTGCTGTATTCCGGGGTGAAGGGCGCCGACTACCGCGACGGCAACAACGACAACGATATTGATGACGTGCTGCTCAAGACCCATTGGCAGCTCACCGACAGCGACCAGTTGGCGGCCAACTTCCACTACTACGACGCCTACGCCGATATGCCGGGCGGCCTGACCCAGGCGCAGTACGACGACGATCCCTTCCAGTCGGTGCGCGACTGGGACAACTTCCGTGGTCGGCGCAAGGACTTCTCGCTGAAGTACACCCGCCAGGTCGACGACCTCACCCAGTTCGAGGTGCTCACCTACTACAGCGACAGTTTCCGCGGCAGCAGCATCGCCGCGCGCAACCTCAGGACCATCACCTCGTACCCGCGCGACTACCATGTGTTCGCGGTGGAGCCGCGGGTCTCGCGGATCTTCTTCGCCGGCCCGACCACCCAGGAGATCGGCATCGGCTACCGCTACCTGAAGGAAGCGATGAACGAGCGTGCCAGCCAACTGGCACTGGTCGACAATGTGCCGACCGTGCGTCCCGGCTCGGACGGCCATACCTACCAGGACCGTACCGGCGGTACCGAGGCCAGCGCCTTCTACATCGACGACAAGATCGATGTCGGCAACTGGACCATCACCCCCGGCATCCGCTTCGAGAAGATCGACAGCGACTGGCGCGACCGCCCGGTGCTCGGCCTGAACGGCAAGCCGGTGCAGGAGAAGAAGCGCAGCAAGGACTACAACGAACCGCTGCCGGCGCTGAGCCTGATGTATCACTTGAGCGACGAGTGGAAGCTGTTCGCCAACTACTCCGAATCGTTCGGCAGCCTGCAGTATTTCCAGCTCGGCCAGGGCGGCAGCGGCAACGATACCGCCGCCGGCCTGGAGCCGGAGAAGGCCAAGACCTACGAACTGGGCACGCGCTACGACAACGGCAGCTGGGGCGGCGAGATCACGCTGTTCTACATCGACTTCGACGACGAGCTGCAGTACGTCAGCAACGACGTCGGCTGGACCAACCTCGGCGCCACCAAGCACCAGGGCATCGAGACTTCCGGCCACTATGACTTCGCCGCTCTCGATCCGCGCCTGGACGGCCTGTCGGTCTACGGCAGCCTCACCTATACCCGCGCCACCTACGAAGGCGACATTCCCTCCTTCAAGGGGCGCGACCTGCCGCTCTACT
>OBCD01000340.1_pt1 | contig 12632 bp, 9 predicted proteins | sample 1480921 | NCBI WGS metagenome assembly OBCD01 (sample SAMN05301501, study PRJEB22388) | human skin metagenome | isolation source: Infant 2 DOL 22 skin | host: Homo sapiens | place: USA: Pittsburgh, Magee-Womens Hospital of UPMC | collected 2013/2014 | reverse complement strand
AATTTATATTTCTTAAAATATATTAATATTAATGCTTACCGTTTATCATCGTATAATAAATTCTAGAAGTAATCCAGTACATTATTGAATAAAAAATAATAAATACAACTATCACACCGACATAACTTGTAGCATACAGTCCCAAGTCATATTGACCAACGATTCCTAATACAGAGTATATGATGCGAAAAGCAGCTAACGTATGTATGATTGCAACAATTACAGGAATGAGAAATACCCATATTACTTGTTTATTAATTGTTTTTTTGATTAAAATTTCATCTAATCCTAGTTGTTTCATCGTTATATATGCATCTCTATCTTCATGTCCTTCTGAAACTTGTTTATAATACATCATAAGAAATATACCTATCAATAAAACTAGAGATACAACACTTCCAACAAAAACTAAACTTGAGTTGACTTGTTTCCACATCAATAGGTTTTGTTTTTTCACTTGAAATTCAATATCGTGTTGAACACCTATTTTCTTAATACGATGATTCAACTTATCCTTTTCAACGGCAGTTTGTACTTGATTAGGAGTGATGATTAAATTTTCATCATTGTGATTACGATATTCATTAACAATACGATCCATCAGTTGTTGTTGATTCACAATTAAAGTTATACCATCTGCATAGAGTAAGTTATCTATATTTGTAGACTCAATATATTTAACTCTATATGTTTTCCCAAATATATTGAGCGTTTTCATTTTTTTAAATAATGACACACTTGTACTTATTGCAATTTCATCATCATCTAATTTTATTTTTTTATTGTTTTTATTATAATCACTTTTATTATATATAGAAATAAAAGAGTTGAATTTTTGCTTATTTCCGAAATTAAATAAACCACTCGATACAGTTTGTCTTTTTAGCTTTTTATGTTTTAAGCCTCCCTGCAATTCGGCTCCAACCATACCTCGTGCATAAATTTTAAATTGACCAGTTGGAACTTCTTGGCGAATATCTTTTTTTAAATTTTCTATCTTACGTTGAATTTTGCTATCTTTATGAAAATCACCAATATAATAACCTGCGTAATCATTTTTAAATGCAAATTCAAACCTATGATCCATATTTCTATAAGTTGAGACTGTCATACTTAACGTAACAATCAGAAATGTACACATAAATGAAATCGTAGCTAAACCAATCGCACTAGATTTTACGCGTGATTTGAGTCCTGCAATAAAGAAAAAATGATTGGGTTTATAATAATAATAATCTAATTTTTGTAACATTTCTAAAACTATTGATCCTAAGCTAACAAAGAGCAAATAGGTACCAATAAGCGTTGACAAAATCGCAAAAAATATAATCCCCAAGGAACCGATAGCTGTGTTAGGTTTTATAGCTAAATAATAGCCAATCCCTATAAAAATTAATCCTAAAATTAAAAATATTATTAACCGTACACGTGACTTTTCATGCGTCTTACTTTTATTTTTAAGCAATAACTGTAAGGAGTTTTTAAATGATATTTTAAAATTGTTAATAACAAACAATATGATCATCAAACTGAGTAGCATGGTTAATGTGATTTTCATTGATAAAACATCAAATGGATAATCAGACAACTGAGGTTGATGCGTATTAACTAGTTTATTAAATAACATAAAAAAGAGCTCACCAAATAAGTAACCTCCAACAATGCTCAATATTGCAGATATAATAAACTGAATGAAAAGTTCAATCAAGATGATGAGTCTTAGATGTTTTTTCTCCATACCAAGAACCATATTTAAGGCAAATTCCTTTTTCCTATGATTCATAACAAAGTGATTTGCATAAATTAAAAATATGAATAATAACATCGTCATAAACACTATTCCAATAATCGCAGATATTTTTAATTCAGGATGATGCTCATTAAAGTAAATGTTGGTTGTTAACGATAACAATATGTATTCAATACCGAATAAAATACTTATTACGCTAATAAATGGAACAATGATATGACGTTGATTAACAAAATTTTGTTTAATCATTTTCCACAAAATCTTGAAAGTCATATTAGTCACCTACTCCATTCAATATGGCCAAACTATCGGCAATACGCTTTTGATAATCTGTTTGCGATTCTTCACCACGATAAATCTCATGATACAAACGACCATCTTTGATGAAGATGACACGGTTCGCATATGACGCGTCAATATTTGAATGTGTCACCATTAATATAGTTTGATGCTTTTGATTAATTTTTCGAAATAAACACATAAGGTTTTTAGAGGTTTTTGAATCAAGTGCACCAGTGGGTTCATCAGCTAATAATAATTTAGGTCGTGCTATCAACGCACGGGCTATAGCTATCCGTTGTTTTTGTCCCCCAGATATTTCAGACGGATATTTTTCAAGCAAGTCTTCAATTCCTAATTGTTCACTTATTTCCATTAAGCGTTTTTGCATTATTTTTGGACGTTCATTTGCAAGTACAAGAGGCATCAAAATATTATCTTTGTTCGACATCGTATTCAACACATTAAAATCTTGAAACACAAATCCCATCATTTCTCTACGAAAACGTGCAATGTCTTTATTCTTCAATTGATTAAGTGGCAACCCGTCTAACTTTATCAAGCCTTCAGTTGTACGATCAAAAGTAGCAATTAAATTGAGTAATGTAGATTTACCTGAACCTGACTCTCCCATGATTGCTACAAATTCATTTTCATCAATTTCAAGGTTCATTTGATTTAAAGCCATTGTCGTGTTCATACCTCTGCCATAGACTTTTTTTACATTTTTAACCTCTAATAACACTATGCAAACTCCTTTCTACCCTTCTACTACATCATAAAATAAAAAGAATGCCAATAACATTCATAATATCTTACAAATATCATTGGCAAACTTACAATTTTGAAAGTTTATTATTTTTCTTTAGTAAAATGTATAAAAAATACTGTCCCATGATTCAATTCTGATTGTACAGTTACTTGTATATTTAAATGATTTGCAATGTGTTGCACTATAAATAAACCTATACCAGTTGATTGTTCATTCAATCTACCGTTAAATCCTGAGTATCCTTTATCAAAAATTTTAGGAATATCTGCTTTACTAATCCCAATACCATTATCTTTAATCTGTAGAGTTTGATTGGCAACATCAAAATCTATCCAAATATCTTTACCTTTAGCATATTTTAAAGCATTATTTAAAAGTTGCTCTATCATTATAGACGCCCATTGTGCATCGGTTAAAATAATGTCCTCACTTTTTTTATAATGGATTTGCGTCTTTTGCTCAATAAACTGAATTCTATATTTTAAAAGCAACGGGCGAATCAAATCATCAACTGTCACTTTGGTAATTGTCATATCTGACTCTTCATTTAATAATTTTAAATAACTTAATGCGAGACTTGTATAATTATCAATGTGCACAATTTCTTGTCTAACACGATTAACTACATTCTCCTCGTTTCTCTCCAAAAGTAATTGTGAGGCAGTGATAGGTGTTTTAATTTGATGTACCCATGTTAAAAAATAACTTTCAACATCGTTACGATATTCAATTTGCTGATTCTTAACATGTGCTAACTCATGTTCTAAATATGCTACTTTATCTTTAAGATGTTCGTTCTTTTTAAAACTTAAATACTTTATCCACCAACGTACACACATCAATAGTAATATTATACTGATTGCAAGTACGTATGCATCAAAAGGTAAAGAAAACACATAAAATATAAGTGCAAAAAATAATAGAATTATTAAAATAATTGAAATCTCATTACGAATCGATTGAATATATGCAAACTTCATATGTCTCAAACCCTATATCCTACATTTTTCTTTGTCTCAATTAAATCATCGACACCGATAGAAAGTAATTTTTTTCGTAATCGTGTCATATTTACTGCGAGCGTATTGTCATCAATAAAATTCTCAGACTCCCAACACTTCTCAATTAAAGCTGTACGACTTACATATTTATTTTCATTTTGAAATAACAATTTTAATATCTGTAGCTCTGTTAAGGAAAGTTGAACATGTTCATTATCCTTGCTAAGCTTGGCCTCATCAACAATTAGTTTACAACCTTTAACAGCTATTTCATCACGAGCTATTGATAAATCATAAGTGCGACGCAATAGTGCCTGAATTTTAGCTACTGTTAAAGACAAGTTAAATGGTTTCTCGATAAAATCATCGCCACCCATTTGGATAGCCAGAATTTGATCCATATTATCTGTTCTTGAACTAATAAACATAATAGGCACATGAGATACTTTTCGCATTTCTTGGCACCAATGGAAGCCATTAAGTGTTGGTAGATTGATATCTAATAATACGAGTTGTGGTTCTACTCGGCGAAAATCTTCCATTATCTTTTCAAAATTATCAACCACATGCACCTCATAATTCCATTTAGATAGCTCATTAGCTAAACTTTCAGCAATCACTAAATCGTCTTCTACAATGAAAATTTTCATATATGTTCACCTTTCACTATCTTTTCACTCTTATTTATCATCATTTGAATTTTTATTTTGTTGTTGTTCTTTGTCGGTATAATCATATTGTTGCTGATCTACATGATTCGAATTTTGTTCTTTTGAATTTTTCTTTCTACGTTTTTCTTCTAATACGCTTAGTACAATAAACAAAATAATTAATATTGGAGATAACATTACAAATATCATTGTCTCACCTTCTCTTAGGGTCTCTAACCCCTAATAATTATGATACCTATTATAGATTATTTTACATGTTTATTAATAGGAAATACATTGTCATGATGCTATTATTTTAACAATATTATAACTTTGAGAGATATAAACGAACATCGAATATAAAGTCATACATTTTTATTTAACTGATAAAATTTTATAATATGTAAAAATAATATTACTTTACATTATATTTACTAAAAACTAACTCTCAGTCAAAGTTTGTCTTCTATACTTGATTTATCATACATATTGGGAGGCAATTTATTTATGAAATTTATGAACAAAATGGGTAAGACGACGCTTGCTTCATCAATCGTAGCAGCATCCGTTTTAAGTACGGTAAACGTATCATATGCTTCAGGTAGCTCAGAACAAAGTGCTCAAACTAAGCAAACACAAAACGATGCCATTGCTTTCGGCAACACAAAAAATCCAAAAAATGTCATCTTTATGGTTGGCGATGGTATGGGACCTTCTTTTAACACTGCATATCGCTATTATAAAAATAAGCCTGGTGCTAAGAAAATGACTCCAACTGCATTTGATAAATATCTAAAAGGAACAAATCGTACTTATTCTAATGATCCTAAAGAAAATGTTACAGACTCTGCTGCTGGAGGAACAGCTTTTAGTACCGGTCACAAAACATATAACGGTGCGATTAGTGTTGATACAAATAAAAAACCAATTAAATCTGTGCTAGAACAAGCTAAAGAACAAGGAAAATCAACTGGTTTAGTAACTACTGCTGAACTTACTGATGCAACACCTGCTGTATATGCTGCTCATATAGATTCACGCGACAAAAAAGATGAAATTGCACAGCAATTTTATAATGATAAAATAAATGGCAAACATAAAGTCGATGTGATGTTAGGTGGCGGTGCAAAATACTTCGGTAAAGAAAATAAAAATTTAGCGAAAAAATTCAAAAAAGATGGTTATGATATCGTTTCTAATAAAGATGAATTAAATCAATCACAAAGCAAGCAAGTTTTAGGTACTTTCTCAGAAAAAGATATGCCATTACAAATAGATGCACCTCAATCTAATCCGTTGCTAGTAGACATGCAAAACAGTGCACTAAATAAATTAAGTAAAAATAATAAAGGATTCTTTTTAATGGTTGAGGGTGCTTCAATTGATAAAGCTGCACACCCTAATGATATCACTGGTGTGATGTCTGAAATGTCTGGTTTCGAAACAGCTTTTGATAATGCTATTAATTATGCAAAGACACATAAAGATACACTTGTTGTAGCAACTGCAGACCACTCAACTGGTGGTCTATCAACCGCAAAAGGTAAAGATTATAAATGGAATCCAGAGGCTATTCACAAGATGAAACATTCTGGAATGTATATGACAAAACAAATCGCTGATGGAAAAGATCCTGAAAAAGTAATTAAAGATGGATACGGCATTGATTTCCCAAATAAACAACTCGATAAAGTCAAAAAAGCAGCAGACGAGCTTCACAAATTACAAAAAGAAGGTAAAGATGACAAAGACGAAAAAGTTGTAGAACAAACAACAAAATTACAAAATGCAATTCAAAAACCAATTAACGATGCTTCACACACAGGTTGGACAACCAATGGCCATACAGGTGTAGATGTTAACACATATGCATATGGGCCAGGTTCTAACAAATTCAAAGGGAATATGGAAAATACCCAAAGCGCTAAAAACTTATTTGACTTTTTCGGAGACAATGTAACATCAAATCAAAATTAGTTATAAAGTTTAAATTTAATATAATAAGAAAGGGACAGTCGTCGTCATGACCACTGTCCCTTTATCATGTAAATGATATATTTTATACACATAAGATGTAATAACAATTAAATATAAAATGCTTATAATTCTGCATTCGACATTGTGTTCTTTTTGATTTGATGCTTTTTAAAAAGTTGGAACCCTACTGCGCTTCCAATAACGAACGCTGATGCTACTGTTACTCCAATAGTTACACGATTAGACATATATGTTTCATCTTTTACATTTTTTTGTTGCGCTAAACGTGCCATTTTGTTTTTAAAAATATTCATAACAGTCTTGTGTGCTTTAGCTTGAGTTAGTTTATATACTACCCAAGGTAATGTAGGTTCATATTCTTGTAAAGCAATAATACCCTCATTGGTGTTTCTTATTCTTCGGAATTCAAAGCGTGCATTTCCACCATCATTTGAATGTGCTAAATCGCCACCCACAATATTATATACCACCATATCTTCTGTAGAGTCAGCTTCATCACGTTCCATTTTTAAAATAAATTTATTAATGAAGGGCAAATTCATATTAAATTCTCGTTCATTTATCGTACCTTTAACGATATGTAGTGTGATATTATTGATGAATTTTGCATATTCTTTAGTCACATCTTTAATCGAATAACCTTCCGGAATTTTAAACCGTGTAATGGCTCGTACATCTTTAATTTCTTGATGCATAAGCCCAAATGATTGAGAATTTTTCGAATCTGACTTTTTCTTAGAAGTCTTTTGTTCTTCTCTTAGTGCTCTTTTCACACTATCTTCAAAGGTGATATTTCCTACGGACAAGTTAGACACAACGCGTTTTCGATGTGGTACCATATCGTGAGTTAAACTATTCATTAATGGATATACCATTTCTTTCGGTACATTTGAAATCAGTTGTACCCAATACCGACTTACGATAATGGGTATAATAGGTAAATCAAGCATAGGCAGTCGCTTATCAAGTACGTTAGCTGTGCGCTGTATCAGCGTTTTATAATTCATCACTTCAGGACCTGTGATATCAATTGCTTCGTTATCTTTGGGTGTTCGATTCACCAATGCTGCTAAACCATCTATCACATCGTCAATGGCAACAGGTGCAATTTTATTGTAAGCCCAACTAGGCAAAACCATTGCTGGCAATCTCTCAACTAGTCGTTTAAGAATTGGATAAGAACTACCTTTTGCACCAATAATTAAACCTGCACGTAATGTGCTAACTGGTATACCGTAATCACCAAGAATTTTTTCACATTCAAGTCGACTTCTTAAATGTGCAGATAGCTCATCATTTTCTGGTATTAAACCACTCATGTAGACAATATGCTTAACACCCTGCTTTTGAGCCGCACGCGCAAAATTATCTGCTAACAATGCATCCATATCTTCAAAGCTAGCCTGCGTTAATTTTGCTGATGGCATCATAGAGTGTACTAAATATATCGCTGTATCTACATCTTTCATTACTTTTGTAACTTCGTCCAAATCAAATAAGTCTGCTGACTTCCACGTGACATTTTCTTCATCCGTTTTATTATGAGTATTTCTGGATATAGCTATCACTTCATGATCTTTTTTTAATTTATTCTTGAGATGGTTACCAATATAACCTGATGCACCAGTTAGTAAAATTTTAGACATGCACTCCCCCCTAGAATGTGTTTTGATGTTCTATAAAAATAGTTAGATTGTATACTTATTAAATTTGTATTGGTTATCATTGCTATATGTTAAATGTTTACCCAAAAATATGAAACTGAGACAAGAGTCACATGATTCTTGTCTCAAAGTACCCATACTTATATTATTTCCCAGTAAATAACAACTTTCTTTAAGAAATCTGTTGTTTGCAGTTTGATGAACTTGGATATTCTGGTTCCCCAAGAATTTCGGCCATTAACTTTTCACTGCTTTTCGAACTATCTTGTTTCATCAAACGATGAACCACTTTTGAATAATTTATATAATCAGTGCTACAAATTTGTTTAGCTAACATGTGTTCATTTAAAGAGGCTTTAAGAAAATCACCCACTTCAAACAAATCAAAATAAAAACCAACACTTTGTTTATATTGTTGCTCGTCTTCTTGAAGAATAAAGACTGGCTTGTTTAAATGTATATAGTCAAAAATGGTCGACGAGTAATCTGTAATCATACATTCACTCAGAATATACAGTTCTTGAATATCAACAAGTTCATTGAAATAACAGTGAATTCGATTATCTATTTGATTATATCTGGTTCTTAAATGACTTTCATTAGGATGAAGTTTCACAATAATCTCATAATTCTCTGGTAAATATTTAAGTAAATCTTTTAAATTAATCTGAGTGACTTCTTTTCTTTGATTTCCCCTCCAAGTGGGACAATATAATATATATTTTTTATCATCATCTATCTTATACATATATTTAAGCTGTAACTGCTGGCGCTCTTGTAAATTATTATTATTTATTAAATATTCATTCTTAGGTGCGCCGTATTCTAGAACTTTAAGATTTGGATTTTTATTTAGCATAAAAGCAGATTCCAACAACGTCGTATTAATATCTGATGATGTCAAAATGTAATCCCATTTTTTCATGCGTGGTATGAATGCCTCTAGTTGTTGTTGTCTTTCATGTTGTTCATTTAAATCATTAACCATTTTCTTTAATGGAAAACCGTGCCATGTTTGAACAAATATCTGATCTGAAGACTTGTACACTTTATCCCACGAGTTACCATTGATAAAAACATACTTACACTTTCTAAACGTTTTAATATATTTCTCGCTTCCAAATCGAACAGGTGTAAAACCGTAACGTTTGATTTCCATATCAACAAGTGAATTGGTTGAACTCACATATATTTTTTTATGATCATACTGTCTCTTAATAGCAAGAGCAATATATTTAGGATCTCCACTAAAATTCTTGCCATGGAAAGACTCTATAAATATTGAATCGTCGTCTACAGGTATTTGATTTAAATTTTTGATATAGCTCATATGCGTTCTTTTTTCATAGTACGTTTTACATTTATTAAATAAATATTTATTTTTTCTAATTAAATTCATCCAACGACTCTCTTTTAAACGACTTGCTATATCTATTTGTTTTTCACTAACGAGATGTTGATGAATTTTCTTCACTTTTACATGTTGAGATGAAGAGAAAGTTTCAACTTTATTTAAAAATTCCTGTCCATAATTAATGCATTTAAACGTACTTTCCAACTGTCGATAATATTTTTGTCGATCAAAGTGACTATATTTATAATTTAGAAAGTCTTTAATTATTTTACTATCTTTAATCATATCTTTGGTTAAAAAACGTATCGCTTCATATGGTGCATAGATATCCTTTAACACGTTATCATCACCATAGTAAACTAGAGCTTTATTACCCTGTGCAATCGTTTCTAATATAGAATAGCCGAGCGTTTCATATGGCGAACTAGATACATAAATATAACTCTGTGGTTCTTTTTCATTAATATGGATATACTCATTAAGATGATAGTAATTTATCAAATTTTTGTAAAGCATTTCTGAAGGACCATATCCTATTAAATAAAGTTGAGCATCATCAACAATTTGGTTTTTAATGATGTAATTAAACAATTTAATAATATATGAAATATCTTTAACTTCATCCTCAAAACGTGCTTTAATTAAAAAATTTCGTTTAGTATTTATCGGCTCTGATTTTAAATCGATATGTTGTGCATTTACGTATTGATTAAAAACCCGATGATAGTCATATTTAGCTATAAATTCATTTTTAATTCTAGCTGTACTCACTCGAACACAATCAATACAGTCTAATGCTAAATCTATATTCTCATTAATATATTCCAATGGACCATGTATTTCACCAACAATCTTAATCTTGCTATTTAATTTTTTAACTAGATATGCATGATTAAAAAGGTTTCTCTAGTAATTATAAGTAGGTCTCCATGAGCAAGTTCTTTTCCACTATTAAATTGATGAATATGAAGATGCTTTGTGCTCAAACCTTCGTAAATAATTAGTTTTGTGATATCACTTTTATTATAGTCCTGATAATTAAAGTAGTGTACCTCATGTCCAATTTCTAATAAGCTTTTCACTAAGTTAATATTACTTCTTGATGTTCCGCCCTTGGCGAAGATATTATATCCAAATATGTTAATCTTCATTTAATATCTCACTTCCCAAATACATTAAATTATTTCATCTTTAATATGTAGAACTCGCGAAAGATATTATACTTAATATTTGGAATTTTATCTACTTTGTATATAATTAAAATAATTTTGAATTTTAAAAATAAAAAAGACACGACATGGTCGCAATCGACCTAGTCGTGTCTTCATATAATTATCATTAGTGAATCTTAATATTCAATGTTTGGAGCTTGGTTTACATGATTTTGGTATTTTTTGAAACCATAGAACGCTGCACCAGCTAATGCTAAAATAACTGCTAATTTTTTCATCTTAATAACACTCCTTTCAAAGATGCGGTTCTTGAACAAACAAAATGTTCAATAGTTAGTTACTATTATACACGTTTTATAGTTGTTTTTAAAAACTTGAATTTCAAATTATCGTAATTTTTTCCTTATTTTCTAAAATTCATTATTAATTTTGAAACTACATAGATTTATTTTACAACTTAAATTACGATTTATTCTTATACTATTTCACTACAAATTATATATATCGTAAATTCATACCGCATAATCATTTAAATGTAGTCAACATAGAAACACTATTTTAAGTCAAATTGTTACTTTCACCATAAATTAAGAACTATAAAATATAACATAATCTTAAAACATCTCGTCCTTATCAAGATTTTTTAAGTAAGATATTGTTGTTCATCATTTATTAAAAATATTTTATGAATAAGTTTGATTGATAGCTTCATATAAAGCATTAACGAATTCTTGCATTGTGGGTGTCCAATTTTCTTTGTTGGTACGATTTTTTGTACTAGTATCTCCATTTTTAAAGAATACTTTTCTTAAAGCAGTCGTTAATTCTAACTGAACGCCAGTGTTATTGTCTTCTCTATTAATGAAGTTTTTATTATTTTGACCGCCTAGATACTCTGGTGGAACTTTAACAGTAAATCCACGTCCAACAAGTTGCTTCTCTATAGCATTTCTCAAATCTGAACGAGGTCCGCCAAGATAGATAATCTCCTCAGTACCTGATGCGCCATGAATCGAAATAGTTGCAGTACGGTTTTTAATCATTTGATTTAATGTCGGATCATCATAATGTGTAGACGTCACATGTAATTCAGAGTTGTTTTTAGGTCGAATGCCTTCAAATGAATAATAATCATAATTACCTTTATCTGCTAATGCTTTAGTTAATTCTGTTGTACCTTGTTCAATACTTCCGCCATGTGGAGCCACAATGAGTACTTGATTCCCTGTGTTTTTTGTATCTTTTCTCCAATCTACACCTTCAGTTGTTTCTTTTTCTAACTGTGTCATCGATTGATATTTATCTGTTTTACGTTCAGCAGGTGCCACTCCCACTAATTCTTTACTATTATTGATTTTAGAAGTAGGTGACGTTGAAAGTTGCTTTGCTTTAGTAGTTGTACTAACTTGAGTCGTTAAAGTAGGTTGTGCCTTTGTCGTAGAGGATTGAACTGTTTTAGATTTTGTTGACGTTGACGGAGATTTTGTTTTACTTAGTTGTGTAGTGTTTTTCTTAACTGAAGTTGTATGACTTTTAGTTGATTGTTGTGTCTTTGTTGATATTTTAGCTTTAGAAGTTGGCGACACAGTAGTTGCTTTATGAGAAGTTGTGCGTTTCACAGAAGTAGGTATTGTTTTTGAACGTGTTGAAGTTGTTGAACTCTTACGAATGGTAGGCTGAGTCCTGGTTGTTGTGCGCGTTTTATTTACTGTGGTAGATTTTTTTGCTATTGTAGTTTTTTTAGTTGATGATGTTTTGGGTGATATAGCTCTTTTGGTTGATGTAGCTCTTTTTGTTGATGTAGCTCTAGATTTAACAGACGTATCTTTAACTGAACGTTTAAAATTGGACGTCGTCTTTTGAGTTGGAGATGTCTTAGTTACATGTGTTTGTTGCGTTTTCGTACTTGCATCAGCAAACTGATTGTATGAACCTATTGTCCCTACTCCAATAAATAAAGTAACGAAACTTAGCGTCACTTTCTTCATTGAA
>OBCD01000335.1_pt1 | contig 12874 bp, 7 predicted proteins | sample 1480921 | NCBI WGS metagenome assembly OBCD01 (sample SAMN05301501, study PRJEB22388) | human skin metagenome | isolation source: Infant 2 DOL 22 skin | host: Homo sapiens | place: USA: Pittsburgh, Magee-Womens Hospital of UPMC | collected 2013/2014 | reverse complement strand
TATCAGCGCGTACGATCGAGTTCGTCCGACATCAAGAGAGCGGTAGCCTTTTTTAATATCGCTTTCTCCCGCTCCAACCGGTTGATCCGGGCTTCCAGCTCCTGGATCTTTTGCTGCTCAGGCGTCAACGCCTTGCTCTTCGGGGTCACACCCTGGCGCTCCGCCTCGAGCTGCTTCACCCAACGGCGCAAGGCCGAATCCACCACCCCCAGCGAACGGCAGGCGTCGATATGGCTGTAGCCTTGGTCCAACACCAGGGCCGCGGCCTCTCGTTTGAACTCGGCGGAAAACGTACGTCGTTGCTTGCTCATCAGACACCTCTCTCACGGCGAGGATTCTCGCCTAAATCGGTGTCCGGGATCAGTAGACCACTACAAGCACAGCCTGGCGGGCATTGAGAGCTAGAAGTCTCTGAAGGCAAAAACCAGAAACTCGTGCAGAGAATAGGGGCCGTTTCGGCATCGCAAGCTGGTCACGGTAAACGATCCACTCGCCAAATAAAACCATGAATCATCTGGCCCACTTTCTTATGGCCAACTCCACCTGAGCCTTTGGAAGATACTCCTGCTCAAGACGCCCCCGCTCTTGCACCAACAGATACCGATAGAAATCAGCCTCGTCAGCCAGCAAACCAGGGGGAGCCGATTCCAGAGCTTTAGCCGGCTCGACGACTGTATTCCCCTGTGAGTGCTGTTCAAACAGCTCCTGCTCCATTAGGAGTGCTTCGACTGCAGGTTGATGGAGTCTCGCTCGCGCCAGCATCAGCAAGCCCCAGGTATCCATGTCGCCCCAGTAACCGATCTGTTTCCCGGCCAGATGCGCAGACGCCAACCAATGCAAATCGAGTCCTGCCCCCAGCACCGCTAAGGTGTCCGGCAACGTTTCGGGTAGCAGGTGAACACATTGCTCATTTTCCACTACGAGCAATCGCGAACCAGGAAGTGGGGTTTCGGCCAGTTCCGAAGTTGTCAGCCTGAGCCGCTTGAAGGGCAGCAGCCCAGGCTGAAGAGGAACGACTAGAACCCAATGACTGCTTTCTTCAAAGGCATCCAGAAAGGTCGTCAGGCCTTGCTCCGACGCGGCACCTTCGAAGCGCTCATCGAGGAGCTTCGTCAGTAAGGTAGCGTTTCGCTCAAAAAACTTGGTGTCCACTCCGTGCTCTGCAAGCAGACGCAATGGGCGGCCTTGAGCGCAGCCCGGAGCTAATTGAGTAGCGAGTTGCGCCGTGGCGACGACTTCTTCAGGCGTCCTCGTCAACCATAAGCTCCGTTGTGCCACCAGCAGCGTATGAAAGGCACTGTCTACCTGCTCGACCAAATACTCGAGTTGAGCGTATTCCTGGCTGACCCTTGGATCATCGCTCGCGGCAATCCATTCGGAGGGGCTACGCAAATGCCAACGCATCGGCAAGGAAATGGGGGCCAGACCTGCTCGGTAGCTGACAGGTTCCCAGTCGACCTTACCCACGTTCACGCTCCGCCAGTTCTCCACATGCCGGAGCACCGCCTGGATGTTGTCAGTGAATAGACGTGCCGAAGGCTTACCGATGTTGAGGCTTTGCGGCCAGCTACCGGGATTGAGCAAGCGCTCCAAGCGCACGCTGGAGCGCTGCCATTGCCTGGCCAGGTTACGGCCGATGTCAGTGGGCGACTTCATGCATGGCCCTGATGCGCTGTTGATGATGCTCATCCAACGCTTCCCAGCTCAGGGAAACCAGACTGGATTCCACGCCGCGCCGATGAACGACGACTGCCGAACGCGTATGGTGGCGCAACAGGCGCATTTCCTTGTTGGGGGTGATGAAGACAGCGTGCAGGCCGAACTCCCTCAGCGCTGCGATGATCCGACCGGCCACCGCATGGGAGCTGCGCGAGAACGCCTCGTCGAGCACGATGGTGCCGAACAACGGCCGGCTGCTGCCATCGGGACAGAGCGCATAGCTCAGGGAAGCGGTCAGTACATAGGAGGCGATGATCTCCTTCTCGCCACCGCTACCGCCCTGAGAACCTGTCCGGGTTTCGATGAGATTATTGCCTTCCCGATCGATCACCGATACCGCGAACTCCAGGCGGAAGCGCGGATCCAGCAGTGCCTTGGCCCCCTGATTCCTGCTGTGTTCGCAGGCATCCTTGAGCAGGCCAACGAGCGCCTGCAATGCCTTGTAATGGCTCTCGCCTTCATCATCGATGAAGCGCGCCGAGTTCAGTTGGCGCTGAGCGTGTTGCAAGGTGCGCAGGCTTTCATGAATGACCTTTTTCGCCACCAGGCGCAGATAGCGTCCGGGCTGAAAGTCGACACGCTGCATCGTACTGTTCAGGTCATCCAGGCGCTCCTCGATCATCGAGACCTCATGGTCGATATAGCTGAGCAGCTGGGTGACACCGTCATCCGAGGAGCGATTGAGGTATTCCAGGAAGCGCTTGAGTTTCTCGGGCAGGGCTTCCTCGGTCAGCACACGGAGACGCTCCAGATACCTGGGTACATCCACCAGTTCTCGCCCGACCTCTGCAAGCGCCCCGGTGTCTGCTTTCAGGGCGTCGGACATACGTTTGGCAAGCTCTGTTTTCTGGTCGCCCAGTTTCTCGCCGAGCGTTTTGAGTTGCCCTTGAAGCTCACGCGTATGCTTGCGTTCCAGCTCGTCAATATCGCCGAGGTCATCCGTGCTCAGGATCGGGAAATGCGCTTGCGCCAGTTCACGCTGTGTATCGCTCAGCCCCTTTTCGGCGCCGCGATAGGCCTTACGGGTAGCAGATGCGGCTTGGTCAAATTGAGTTTTCAACTGCACACACTGCTCAATCAGTCGTTGCAGCTGTTGGTCCAGAGACTCCCGCAGGGCCTCGGCTTGATCCAGCTCGGCTTTGATCACGGCAAGGTTAGAATCGGGACGCGTCAGGGTGTCCAGCTGAGTACGCAGCGACTGCAGCTGACGCTCGGCGCCCGGCCGATCAATATCGTCGAACTGCAGCTCTTCGATGCGTTGCAGCAGCGAAGCTTGACTCTCCAATTGACCGACATCGCCCTGGGCAGCATCCAGGGCCAGCTTGGCGGGCACGAGCTGTTCATTGACCTCGCGAATCTGCTCAGCCAAGAAGGCCAGACGGTCGCGGTTATCGAAGCCGGTCAGCCAGTCTTCATCCAGGCGCTTCTGGTCCTGCTTGTCGAAGAAGCGTTCTTTACCCGACATCAGCCCTTGGGCCGTCATGGCGTGAGGGGTATGACGCAATTGCTCCGTGCTTTCGACGCAGTGGCGGTCATTGTCCGCCAGTAGTGCCTTTACGGCTTCTCGGTACGGATGCTCCTTGAAGGTCAGCTTGCGGGTAAAGCCATCGTCGAAGAAAACGGGGCGCGACGACGGCTCTTTTACCTCCAACAAGCGCACATGCAAGCGGTTGTGCCGTTGGTTCACCCAACGCAGTGCGGCCTGGGATGAGCCCTGCGGCACCAAGATCCGGAGCCGGTGGCTACCGATTGCCCGCTCGATGGCACCCCGCCAGGCCAGCTCCTCGGGCTTGACCTGCACCAGCTCGGCAACGAAAGGCAGGGCCGACTCATCGACGCCAAGCTCCTGCGCCAGATCACCTCGAAAAGCATGAAAATGCCCGGGCAGGTTCGAGCCTGGCCGTCTCTCAACCTCAGCACGCTCCTGCTGTAAGCTCTGCAGGCGGCCATTGAGTTCCTGCTGGACGAGACCTGCATCGAACGCCTTCTGGCGCGCGTCTGTAGTTTGCTGGGCCAGTATTTCCAGGCGTGCCGCGATCTGCTGCTGATTTTCTTCGAGCGCAGCGGCCGATAACTCATCCGCGAGTCCAAGCCCCTTGGCCAAGCGTTGGTATTGCTCGGCTTTCAGGCGCCGCTTATCGCACTCCCTGACCCAATCAGCAATGCGCCCGCGTAATTGATCTATCCCTGCGCCCCCTACTCGCAGGTAGCGCTGACGATGTTGATCGACCACGCCCTTCTGGATCTCAAGCTGACTCCTGCATTGCGCCTGATCCAGTTCGGCCTGTTTGTGCTCCTTCTCAAGCCTGTTGGTTTCAGCCAACCACAGACGATACCCCTGCTCGGCGAACCAGACCGGGAGGATGCCTTCGAGCGCTTGTTTATCCTGCAACTGTTCTTGCAAGGCCCTATAACGTTCCCAGCCATCGGCGACAGGTTGCAACGAGCGCTGCTGCTTTCTAGCGGTTTCCAGTTCTCGGTGGATGTCAGTTAGATCATCGAAGCTGCTGGCGACCTCGGCAGCCCGCTCGAAGGCGGAGCGGTCATCCAGTACCAGCTCTCGAAAGATCTCATCAATACTGTTGAGCTGCTTCAGGCCGGCAGCGCGGTTGAGCAAGGTGAAAGCGTTTTCACCGACCTCGAAGTAATCCCTCAGCCTGGCCAGGAAGGCTTTCTTGCTGGGATACGGCCAGATCCCCATCCCATCCTTCTCCATCTGACGCAGAGCCCGCATGCCGCCTGCGTGATGCTGGCTGAGCCAGTGCTCCAGCGTCTGCTCGGGGGACTCGCTTAACAGCCAAAGTTTTTTCAGATCGGACGCCGAGGAGCTGGTGCCCTCGAACCAGAGCACAGCGCCCAGTCGAACCTGCGCACCGTCACGCTCGAGCGTGGCGGCAATGGCGGTGACAGTCTTACCCTGGCGCGCGATATGAGATTGCTCTACACCTCCGTCCCCGGGGCCGGTGACGCCGCGCACATAGGACACCAGATCGCGGTCGCTTTCATGCCCGCCCGTGGATGCCAGGTTGTAGCGCGGATTGGCGCACAGCAAGGTCATCAGAGCGTCCACCAGCGTCGTTTTACCGCTCCCCGTCGGGCCGATCACGGCGGTGCCGGAAGGATCGATCTCGGCACGGTGATAGCCCTGAAAGCCGCCCCAGTTATAGAGCTCGATGCTGGTGAGAATGAAGGTCTCGCTGTCACGCCAGAGTAGTGCCTGCTTCACGCCTCGTCCTCCTCACCACCGGCAGCCGGCGTAACCGCACCCTCCACCTGCTCTCGCAGCCATACTACGAGTGCCTGCAGGTTCTCCGGGTTAGCCAAGTGGGTAATGATGGGACGGATGATGACACGATCATGTGCGTCCAGAGCCGACACCAAACCATGCCCCTTGAGCTGATCCAGCAGCGTGATGATGCGATTGCGCTCCTTCGCCTCACTGCCCAGTTCGCCCAGGTAAACCTGCAATTGGGGAATCAGCTCATCAACCGCCACCAGCGCCTGACTAGCGCCCGTACCGCTTTCCTGTTCGTACGCGATGAAATGCTGTCGCAGAATGGCTATCAGCAGGGACTGCTCCAGATTCAGTCTTTGCCGACGCACGAGGGGGTGCGACCAGTCATCCTGCTCAGCCACCTCGCCCTGGCGAACGGTAACAAACACCAGCCCCCGAACCTCGTCGACCCCCATGGCAAGGTCGAGCGGCTCCAGGATTCTGTCCACCACCTCGATATTGGTGAGCGCTGAGCGATATAGGTTGGGTTTGTGGCTTTCTTCCAGCAGCCCGTACTTGAGCATTTCCTGTACGGCCTCACGTACCCGTTGCGGAGTCCGTCGCTCATCGACCTGTATATTGGCGCTCATGGCAGGTTGCTCACCATCCATGCCGTCATCCAACGCCATGGGCTCCGCCGTCAGCTCCGTTTCGTCGGCGCCAGAAGCGCCTGCAATTCGATCGAAGATCCCTGCCATGCTCACAACTCCCAATCGATGTCCTTGAGTGCCTCGTGGTCGAGTCCGACATAAGGCAGATTGAAGCCCCAGCGTTGCTCATCCTCGTCAACTAGCTCCACGAACTGACGCTCCTCTGTCAGCACCTCGATACCTGCCTCACGCGCCATCGCCAACCAGAGCGCAAAGGTTTCCAGGTCGTGAGCAGGTGGAAGCAAAGACGCAAGCTCCCCGAGACTCACAGGGCGCCCCTGCTCCACCAGCACAGCCAGGGTGTCATGAATCAGCGCTTCACGATCCAGCCCGTCGAAGGCATCCCAGAAGTCATCATCAATCTGCTCCAACCCCGCAGGCTTCAAACTCAGATCCAGCTCGCCCGCATCATCGTCATCCAGAGTCTTGAAGCGGAGACGCTCGATTGCCGGGACACCGGTAATGGCTACGCCAACCGGTGGTAAACAGGCAGGCTTACGGCGCTCTGACTGACGTTGCCAGTCGACGCTGAGCGCTAGATTGAAGAAGTCGTTGAGTAACTGTCCGACGCGATGATGCTCGGCGGCCAGCCCCGTTTTCATGAAGCCGCGGACATCGCGCTCGCTTCGGGCGCGCGCCTGGAGCACAGCCTGCGACTCACGAACTAGGCGTAACGCCAGCCAACGTAGCTCACGTTGCTGGGGACGATTCAGCGCCTTTGGAACCGCAGGATGACGAAGGATGGTGCGCAAGCGCTCACGCATGACCTCCAGCTCAGCGGACTGCCTCAGTTGCTGCTGGAAGCTTTCAAACACACGCCCTTCCGGTGTGTTGAGTAGAGCATCTTGACCATCCAGCAATCGATCGACGATTTCTCCACGGTGAGACTGCTCACTGATGATGGAGTGTCGAAGGGCGCGATCCGCCTCGCGCCAAGAGTCTTCAACTCGTCGAAAGTCTGCGCGCAGGCTGGTGGCCAGGTTATATACCTCGCGCATGCCCTCTATCGCCTGCGCTTCATCCAGCACGTCGACATGGCCGGCCTCTACCCGCGCCAGCTCGTGCTCCAAATCCTGGATTCTGCGGCGCAGGCTGGCAATACGGCCAGTTGGGCTGGGGTTCAGACCCGTTTCCAGGTTTTCAATCTCGCGCTGGACCACCGAAAGGCGAGATGCCGTGGAGGTCATGATCCGACTATCCAGCGAGTCGACGAACTGGATGGCGGACTCCAGCGCGTCGGTTGCGTAGATACGCCCCTCTCGTTCTACGACGAGGCGCCGCTTGATCCATTCACGAAGTTCACGACCTGCTTGGAGATGCGTTGCATCCGGGTCGATCTCGTAGAGCTCCTGGCTGGCATAAGCAGCCAGCATTTCGGACAGCGCTTGCAGCGCATCCTCCATGGGGATCCCATCATGCGCCCGCTCGAACAGCGTTCGCAGGCAACCCAACACAAGCGGCGCTCGGCGTGATGCGAGCAAAAGCCAGGCAGGGTGTTGGCTGCGGGCGGAGACATAACGTTCCGAGCGTTGTTGTGCGCTTTCTTCCATGGCGGCCACTTTCCAAAGGTAGTCCCAGCACGAGACTACCGAAGTCAGTCGTGGCCTCATGATACGTATTTGTCCTGGCGGATGGGCCTGTTCAATCGCCGGAATAGCCTGCGCCATGCCCCGAGTAGACTTAGCTGACAGCCGAGACCCTTCTTGGTGTCGCGGTTTGGCGATTTATTCCGCGTTCGCGCGCTAGATATTGGTGATTTGGCGGAGGGGTTTGCCGTCACGACAGTGGTTTTGGATAAGACGGCGGAAGCGACCTGGTGAACGCAAGTGACAGCTCAGTGGTTTTTGCGGGGCTGCTACTGGTTAGCTGCGGCAACCCAGTGCAACCATGGCGGCTACAGAGCATAGTCTCAATGACAATTCAGTGGTTTGATGGGATCTGACGGGGAGCTTTCTAAGTTGCCCAGTGGGAATTACGAGGCCTCCTGTTCAAAAAGAGCGGCGGCAGTTGGGAGGCTCGAGTGAGCTTTCACTCGCCCGCAACAGCGGCTGGATCTTCGCCGTCATCGCCACTCACTGAGCCTGACAGCTTTTTGCTATGCTGCCGACCTGCGCCGTGGGACTTAGTTGGCACCGGCTCGCCGCTGCCTCCCCCTGCGGATACTCCATTCAACCGTCTCCTGGAGTCGCGATGAAGCATCACTTGGTGATCGAAGACTGGGACGGCGACAGAGCTATTCGCTTGCCTGACGACGTATTGCAGGAAATGGGCGTCGACGTTGGGGATACGCTCTACCTTCTGGAGGAGTACGTAGGCGCCACCCGTTGCCTGGTGCTCAGCAAGACACCGCGCATTCCTGATCGCGTAGATGAGCTGGTTGGCCACTGGGAGTCGTTTGACAAGGTTGCCACCGATTTAAACGCCAAGGACGACTGAGCTGGCCCAGCCTCCTGCCCACGAATCTCGGCGCTTGCCGCTCTGCCATGGTCTCCTGCGAGGGCAGAGCCTGGCACCAGAAAAGCTTCGCTAACTTTTCGTTCCGCGCATTCCTAGTTTGTACGTTTGTAACGACACAGCCCAGAGAAGCAAAAACGGAGTTGGCTGAACTCAGGCGCAGCGCCGCTTGTAGTCGTCATTCCAAGTTCCTATGGAACCGGAGCAGCGCAAGGTCTTATCGATCTGTTAATTTCCACGGCCCACCAGTGAGCGTACTGGGTGAGGGTGATCATCTGTAGGTCGATAGTCGAAATTCAGGTTCAGTCAGACGGCGGCAGGGCGAGCCTGGGTTTGGCTAGTAGTCAAAAACCGGCATCCCAGATTTCGTTTTTTGTGCCACGGATAACCACCCTCAGGTGTCGCTATAGGCCTTAAACTGGAGGGAGCGGCACAAGACGAAACCCTTGCAGGATGGCACTTAGCGGCATTTTTTATCTCTGCATGGCAACTGAGATTCCTGTACCGCATTGCCCTCCGAAGGGTCGTGGGTTCGAATCCCGCCGGATGCGCCATACAAATCAAGCACTTACCAAAAGTCATTAGCCACAAGCCACCTCTCATGGGTGCATGGTGGGTGCAGTAAGCCTAAAGGAAAGCCCCGTCCTGAATCGCTCAGGCGGGGCTTTTTTATGCCGGCCAGCTCAAATGTCTGTCGTCAGTTCCAGCAGGGCAACCGGGTGGCCTGCGTCGCTCCCGGTAAGTTCGATCCCCTGGCGATTGGTCAGGTAAGGTGGGATTTTCCTCACTTCCCCCATTGGTGGTTGTGAGATAGCGCCGCGTTAGCCCATGGCTCAGTTCGGAGCCATCGCTGGTCGCGCCAAGGGGCGCACTTGAAATGCGCCCCTTCCCGGTAACGCGATCAACGTTAGTCCACCGTTAGCCAACGTTGCTCCAACGTTAATGCCCGAGGCCGTAACTCAGCGGGGTCGCCGTCTCCACAAAATTGCGGTCACGGTCGCGCGATCATCTCCTGAAAAATCAGGGCATGTTCACTACGAATATTTTGTAGTGGCGGCTTCAGCCGGTGGCTGGAGTGAGAGTTTTACGAGACTCTCGTAATACTCCGAATCTGGTGGATTTTGTGCGTCCGAAATTCGGACGCACAAAACACCGACTGACGACGAATTTCGTCCGCAGTCAAAAGGACGTTTTGCGTACTTTTGAAGCCGGGTTTTCAAATGCGGGATATTCCCGTATTTGCGCTTGAACGCAGCGAGCCTTTGCCTGCAATGCAGGAGATCCAAAACCGGCGATTTGCCGGTTTTGAGGTCGGACTATCCGACTTCAAGCCGGCCACCCGCATTTGAACGGCGGTTCGCCCCCATTGGGGGAATACCGGCTGAGGGAGAGGTCACGCATACGGTGGAAAGGTGAGCTTGTACCGGCTGGGCTTGGTGAACGTTTGGACAATCAGACTACGCGTGCTGAAGCGTTGTTTGGATAGGGGCAGAGGCAGAAAATACTCCAACCATTCAGCCTCACAATCCAAAAGCCATTGTGCAACTTTTTGGTGGATAAAGCTGTGGATAGAACGCTAGGGAACAAATACCCAAAGGGCTCCGAGAGAGTGCGCAACTTTTTGCAAGCGGTGCGCAAAAAGTTGCGCAATTTTCAGTGTTCTTCCCATGAGAATCGCCAGCGAGTTTTTGGCTTCCCCCAATAACGCCTTGATGGAAAAGAGTTTCAAGACTAGTGGCACGGTTCTTGTCTAGCACCGATGTCCCCGGCATACCGCCTGGGCACTTTCAACGACAAGGAACGTATCCATGGCAACCCCCGCCTATATGTCCATCACCGGCACCAAGCAGGGCCTGATCACCGCCGGCGCCTTCACCGAGGACTCGGTCGGCAACACCTATCAGGAAGGCCACGAGGACCAGGTGATGGTCCAGGGCTTCAACCACGAAGTGATCATCCCGCGTGACCCGCAGTCCGGCCAGCCGACCGGCCAGCGCGTGCACAAGCCTGTGGTCATCACCAAGGTCTTCGACAAGGCCTCGCCGCTGCTGCTGGCCGCCCTGACCTCCGGCGAGCGCCTGACCAAGGTCGAGATCCAGTGGTACCGCACCTCCGCCGCCGGCACCCAGGAGCACTACTACACCACCGTCCTGGAAGACGCGATCATCGTCGACATCAAGGACTACATGCACAACTGCCAGGACCCGGGCAACGCCCACTTCACCCACCTGGAAGACGTGCACTTCACCTACCGCAAGATCACCTGGACCCACGAAGTCTCCGGCACCTCCGGCTCCGACGACTGGCGCTCGCCGGTGGCAGGGTGAGTTGACAGGCACACCGGTCGTACACCTGTGCGGCCGGTTCTCCGTCGAGCCGAAAATGTCCGCGACTTCGCGAAATCGACACAGAGCCAAAGACTTTCGGCGCCGGCTGAGCAAGAGTAACGTGGCTTGCTCCTCCAATGGATTGGAAAGGAACTGCCCACCCGGAACAGGGAACGATCCATGCGTCAAAGAGACCTGAAATTCACCTTCGTCGTTGGCGAAGGGAACCTTGCGTTCGATGTCGTCGAGTTCGAACTGGAAGAAGCGCTCTGCGAGCCTTTCCGCCTGAACCTGAAGCTGGCCAGCGACAAGAACGCCATCGATTTCAAGCAGGTACTCGACCAGCCGGGCACCTTCACCCTCTGGCAGGACGGCCGTCCGGCCCGCTACGTCCATGGCATCGTCAGCCACTTCACCCAGGGCAGCTCGGGTTTTCGCCGGACCCGCTACGAACTGCTGCTGGAACCGCAGTTGGCGCGCCTGGAGCTGTGCTGCAACTGGCGGATCTTCCAGGAGAAGAGTGTTCCGGAGATTCTCCAGGCGCTGCTCAAGGAACACCGGGTGCTCGACTACGAACAGCGCATCTACCATGAGCACCTGCCGCGCGAATACTGCGTGCAGGCCGGCGACAGCGATCACTACCTGCACGACCGGCTGGCTTTCGAGGAAGGCCTGGTCTACTACTTCCGCTTCGACGAACACCGCCACACCCTGGTCTGCAGCGACCGGCTCTACGTCCAGGAGCGTATCGCCGGCGGCCCGGTACTGTTCAGCGCCCAGCCGGAGGGCGACAACCCACAGCCGGTGCTTCATTCTTTCCGCTACAGCGAAAATGTTCGTACGGCTCGACAGACCCAGCGGGACTACAGCTTCAAGCGCCCGACCTACGACCAGGAGCATCATCTCGCTGGCGAGGCGCTCGAGCATCAGGACTCGTCCTACGAGCGCTACGACTACCCCGGTCGCTACAAGCAGAGCGGCGCGGGCCGGCCTTTCAGCGAAAGCCGCCTCAGAGGACATCGGCGCGATGCACGGGTGGCATCGGTCAGCGGCGACGACCCGCGGCTGATCCCGGGCCACGCCTTTGCCCTGGAAGGTCATCCGCGTGCCGACTTCAACGCCTGGTGGCGGCCGGTGCGGGTGGTCCATCGCGGCACCCAGTATGCCGGCCAGGAGGAAGAGTCCGCCGACGCCCCTCTGGGGGTGAGCTACGACCTGCGCGCCGAACTGGTGCCCGAGGACGTCGAATGGCGTCCCGCACCGCTGCCTCGGCCGCGTATCGATGGTCCGCAGATCGCGACGGTAGTCGGCCCGGCAGGGGAAGAGATCCATTGCGACGAGTGGGGGCGGGTGAAAGTCCAGTTCCCCTGGGATCGCGAGGGACGTCACGATGAGTTCAGTACCTGCTGGATACGGGTCGCGCAGAACTGGGCGGGTGCCGACTGGGGAAACATGGCGATCCCGCGGATTGGCCAGGAGGTGATCGTCGATTACCTGGACGGCGACTGCGACCAGCCGATCGTCACCGGGCGCACCTACCGGGCGACCAACCGACCACCCTACGCGCTGCCCGACCACAAGATCCTCAGCACCATCAAGAGCAAGGAGTACAAGGGCAGTCGGGCCAACGAGCTGCGCATCGACGACACCACGGCGCAGATCAGTGCGGCGCTGATGAGCGACCACGGTGCCAGCGCGCTGCACCTGGGCTACCTGACCCATCCTCGGCCCGAAGGCGGCAAGCCGCGCGGCGAGGGCTTCGAACTGCGCACCGACGAACATGGCGCGGTGCGTGCGGCCAGGGGCCTGCTGCTGAGCACCGAGGAGCAGCTCAGGGCCGGCGCCGGCCATCTCGACCGAGGCGTCGTGGTGCAGGTGCTGGAGGCGGCGCTGGAGCTGGCCCGCGAGCTGGGCGACTACGCCGGGGAGCACCAGGGCGTGGGGCACGACGCGGCGCCGCAGCAAACCCTCCAGGAAGCCGTGCGCGACCTCGGCCACGGTGCCAACGACGAGTCCGGCAAGAGCAACGGAGGCAAGCCAGCGATCGCCTTGAGCGGTCCGGCAGGGATCGCCGCGGCGACGCCGACGAGCCTGACCCTGGCCGCCGGCGAGCACGTCGACAGCGTGGCCCGGCAGAACCAGCAGGTGACCGCCGGGCAGAAGGTGGTGATCAACGCCGGCAGCGACATCGGCCTGTTCGCCCAGGGCGGCGAGCTGCGCCAGATCACCCACCAGGGGCCGATGCTGCTGCAGGCGCAGAAGAACGACATCCGCCTGGAGGCCGAGCAGAGCGTGGAGGTCAGCGCCAGCCAGCAGCACGTGCTGGTCACCGCGAAGGAGCACATCACCCTGATGTGCGGCGGCGCCTACCTGACCCTCAAGGGCGGCAACATCGAGCTGGGCATGCCCGGCAACTTCGTGGTCAAGGCGGCGAAGCACAGTCATGTCGG
>OBCD01000333.1_pt1 | contig 13043 bp, 9 predicted proteins | sample 1480921 | NCBI WGS metagenome assembly OBCD01 (sample SAMN05301501, study PRJEB22388) | human skin metagenome | isolation source: Infant 2 DOL 22 skin | host: Homo sapiens | place: USA: Pittsburgh, Magee-Womens Hospital of UPMC | collected 2013/2014 | reverse complement strand
CGCTGATCAGCCTGCTCGCCAAGCCCCAGCCGAACCTGCGCAGCGTGGCCCTGGCCGGCTTCGTCAACAAGCCTGAAACCGACGGGCCGGAGTGCCTGACCCCGGCCTGACGCTAGACCCTGAACTGATTCACCAGGCGCCGCTGCTGCTCGGCCAGGCGGGTCAGCTCGGCGCTGGCCTGCGAGGCCTCGTCGGCGCCGCCGGCCACCTGGTTGGCGACCTGGCCGATGTTGGCGACGTTGCGGTTGATGTCCTCGGCCACCGCGCTCTGCTCCTCGGCGGCGCTGGCGATCTGGGTGTTCATGTCGTTGATCACCGATACCGCCTGGGTGATCGACTCCAGCGCTTCGGCCGCCTGGCGCGCATGGCGCACGCTGTCGTCGGTGCGGTCCTGGCTGTCCTGCATGACCTTCACCACGTCGCGGGTGCCCTGCTGCAACTGCTGGATCATGCTCTGGATTTCTTCGGTGGCCTGCTGGGTCTTCTGCGCCAGGTTGCGTACCTCGTCGGCCACCACCGCGAAACCGCGACCCTGCTCGCCGGCGCGGGCGGCCTCGATGGCGGCGTTGAGGGCGAGCAGGTTGGTCTGCTCGGCGATACCGCGGATCGCCACCAGGATCGCGTTGATGTTTTCGCTGTCCTTGGCCAGGTTCTGCACCACGCCGACCGCGCGGCCGATCTCGCTGGCCAGGGCCTGGATCGCCGCCGAGCTGCTTTCGACGATCTGCTTGCCCTGGTGCGCGGCCTGGTCCGCGTGGTTGGCTGCCTCGGCGGCGTGGGTGGCGTTGCGCGCCACGTCCTGGGCGGTGGCGGTCATCTCGTGGACCGCGGTGGCCACCAGTTCGATCTCCGCCAGTTGCTGCTGCACGCCCTGGTTGGTGCGGATGGCGATGTCGGCGGTGTGCTCCGAGGAGTCGCTGACCTTCTGCACCGATTGCACCACCTGGCCGATCATGTTCTGCAGCTTGCCGAGGAAGGTGTTGAAGCCCTTGGCGATGGAGCCCAGCTCGTCGGCGCGCTCGCTGCTCAGGCGGCGGGTAAGGTCGCCTTCGCCCTGGGCGATGTCGTCGAGCATGCCGACCAGTTGGCGCAGCGGCCGGGCGATGCCGTAGCCGACCAGCCAGACCACCAGCAGGCCGAGGGCCGCTACCACCAGGCCGGCCAGGCTCATGCCGAGGATATCCTGCTGGCGCTGGTCGCTCAGCTCGCCCTGGAGTTGCTGCAGTTCGCCGAATACCGCCGCCTGGGGAATCTGCAGCATGAGGGTCCAGCGCACGCCGCTGTCGGCGATGGTGAAAGGCAGGAACAGCTCGATGTGGCCGTGCTCGGCGTCGATGTCGTAGAGCGGCTGGTCGATCGTGAGGTTCTTCAGGTTGTCCACTTCGTTGCTGTCGAGGACGCTGCCGGCGGGCTCGCCGAGCTTGCTGTCGTCGCGGGTGTAGGCCACCAGGCGGCCGTTGCTGGCGATCAGCGCCATTTCCCCGGCGCCATCGTAGAGCTGCTGGTCGGCGCGCTTGGGCAGGTCCTGGATGAAGGCCAGCGAGAGGTCGGCGCCGACTGCGCCGCGGAACTGGTCGCCGACCATGATCGGCACGTTGAAGGACGACATCATCACGGTCTTGCCGCCCATTTCGTAGGGGGCCGGGTCGATGATGCAGGGACGCTTGTTCTCTTTCGGACAGGCGTAGAACTCGTTCTCGCGCACCCCGGTGGGCAGCAGCTTTTCGCTATCGATGCTGTCGGCCATGGCCTCCACGATCGGCTTGCCGTCGGCGCCGCGATACCACCAGGGCAGGTAGCGGCCGTCCGGGCCGTAGCCCTTGCCGGGTTGCCCGGCGAAGGCGGCATCGGTATCGAAGGCATTGGCTTCCCAGGCCATGAAGGTGTCGAGCAGCTTGGGGTTGTTCTGTACGGTGCTGCGCAGCAGCGCGGAGATTTCGTCGCGGCTGGCGTTCAGCTGCGGCATGCCGTCGGCGCCCGGCTCGCCGAGCAGGCGGGTGCTGTTGGCCAGGCCGTGGACCACCGTCAGCGGATACTCCAGCTCGCGCTGGATCTGGCTGACCTGGGCGCGGGCCAGGGCCACCAGGCGCTCGTTGATGACCTTCTCCAACAGGCCCTGGGTGCGTTGCTGCACCAGCTCCTGCGTTCGCGCGCCGGCGAACAGGGCGTACAGCACCAGCACCACGACGACGCTTAGAACGCTGGCGCCGGCGAGGGCGGCGACAGAAAACTGGATCGACTTGAGCTTCATGATGGGACTTCTGACCCTTGTTGGAATTGTCTCTGAGGAGCTTATCGGCAAGAGGACGGCAAATCCTTAATCGGCCGTCGGAGATTTCCTCGCCAACGGCTGTTGCCGGCGCTCGAGGCGCGGCCTACCATGCGCTCGGCCTTCAGAGGAGAACAAAGGACCATGGCTCATCCCTTCCGATTCGCCACCCTCGCCGGCGCGCTGCTGCTCGCCGGTTGCCAGGCAGTGAACACCACCAGCGGCGGCGCCGTCGGCGTCGACCGCAAGCAATACATGTTCAGCATGTTGTCCAGCCAGGAAGTCGACCAGATGTACGCCCAGTCGTACCAGAAGACTCTCGGCGAGGCGAAAAGCGCCGGCGTGCTCGATACCAGCAGTGCCGACGCGCGGCGAGTCAAGGCGATCGCCCAGCGGCTGATCCCGCAGACCGCCGCCTTCCGCCCGGACGCCACCAGCTGGAACTGGGAAGTCAACGTGGTGAAGAGCGACGAACTCAACGCCAACTGCGGTCCCGGCGGCAAGATCATTTTCTACACCGGGCTGATCGACAAGCTGAAGCTCACCGACGACGAGATCGCCGCGGTGATGGGCCACGAGATCGCTCACGCCCTGCGCGAGCATGGGCGCGAGGCCATGTCCAAGGCCTACGGCGTGCAGGTGGCCAGCCAGATCGGCGCCCTGGCCGGCCTCGGCCAGGAAAGCCTGCAACTGGCCAATACCGGCGTCGACTACCTGATGACCCTGCCCAACAGTCGTGCCAACGAGAACGAAGCCGACCTGATCGGTCTCGAGCTGGCCGCCCGCGCCGGCTACAACCCGGAAGCGGCGATCACCCTCTGGCAGAAGATGGGCAAGGCCAGCGGCGGTGCCAGCCAGCCCGAGTTCACCAGCACCCACCCCTCCGACAGTTCGCGGATGGCCAATCTCCAGGCCGCGATTCCCAAGGTGATGCCGCTGTACCAGCAGGCCAGGCGCGGCAAGTGAGGCCAGGGCGCGCGGTCGCGGGGGGCGGCCGGCGCGCCGACAGGCTTACCATCGGAAACGCCTGTTGTGTATTTCCGTAACCTGCTGTTTGGTATCTCGCCGGCGTTCGGCCTAGACTGCTGGCCGACCCGCTTGCGGGACCCGTGGACGAACAGCCACTCTCACGCCCTGGAGCTCATGTGAAATACGCCGTACTCGGAGCCACCGGCCTGCTGGGACATCACGCCGCGCGCGCCATCAGGGCCGCCGGTCACGATCTGGTGCTGATCCACCGTCCTTCTTCGCAGATCCAGCGTCTCGCCTATCTGGAGCCCGAGTGCCGGGTCGCCGAGATGCTCGACCACGCCGGCCTGGAACGCGCCCTGCGCGGCCTCGACGGGGTGATCTTCAGCGCCGGCTACTATCCTTCGCGGCCGCGCCGCTGGCAGGAGGAAGTGGCCAGCGCGCTGGGCCAGACCAACCCGTTCTATGCCGCCTGCCTGCAGGCCAGGGTGCCGCGCATCCTCTACGTCGGTTCGGCATATGCCATGCCCCGGCATCCCCAGGGACTACCGGGGCACGAGGGGTTGTTCTACGACAGCCTGCCGAGCGGCAAGAGTTCCTACGTGCTGTGCAAATGGGCGCTCGACGAGCAGGCCCGGGAGCAGGCGCGCAACGGCCTGCCGGTGGTGATCGGGATCCCCGGCATGGTACTCGGCGAACTGGACATCGGCCCGACCACCGGACGCGTGATCACCGCCATCGGCAATGGCGAGATGACCCACTACGTCGCCGGCCAGCGTAACGTCATCGATGCCGCCGAAGCCGGGCGCGGCCTGCTGATGGCCCTTGAGCGCGGGCGTATCGGCGAGCGCTACCTGCTGACCGGGCACAACCTGGAAATGGCCGACCTGACCCGGCGCATCGCCGAGCTGCTCGGCCAGCCTGCGCCGCAGCCGATGTCGATGGCCATGGCTCGCGCGCTGGCCACCCTGGGCCGCTTGCGCTACCGGGTCAGCGGCCAGTTGCCGCTGCTCGACGAAACCGCCATCGAGGTGATGGCTGGCGGGCAGTTCCTCGATGGACGCAAGGCCCGCGAGGAACTCGGCTTCTTCTCCACCACCGCCCTCGACGACACCCTGCTGCGCGCCATCGACTGGTTCCGCGACAACGGCTATTTCAATGCCTAGGACGGTTGGCTAGGGCAGCGCTTTTTCCGCGAAGGGTCGGGTCTGCAGTCCCAGCTGGGCGCGAAAGCTCTCCATGTCGAACATGGTGCACAGCTCCTGCAACTGGCCCTGCGGGTTGAACACCCAGAAGCCCATCGCGGAAATGCTCAGCACCTTGTCGCTGGCCGGATAGCCCAGGGTCGGCCGGACGATGGTGCCGATCAGCGTGCTCCAGGTGAACACCTTGCGTTCCTCGCCGATGCAGTCTTCGACCACGACCTCCAGGTCCGGCATCGCCGTGCGGATGTCCTGCAGCAGGCGGATATAGCCGGCGGTATCCAGGGGATGGCCGATGAACGAGCTTTTGTAGAGGAAATCCTTGCTGTGCAACTGCTCCACCAACGCCATGCGGCCCTTGTTCCAGGACAGCTCGATGTGATGGCGGGCGAGTCGTTTCAGGTCGTGTGAGGGCATCTCCGGCTCTCGTGGGCGAGTGGTGGGGCAGGCATCCGGTGCCTGCCTGAACTGTAGCCGTTCCTATGCATTTTGCATTGGCCGCCCAGCCATCCCGGGCCCGGCGGCGCAGTCCTTCAGAGCCAGCCGGTCAATTGCGCGGCGTGCCAGGCGGCGTACAGGCCAAGTGCGGCGAAGGCGGCCGCGGCCAGGCGGCGGATCAGGGTCAGCGGCAGCTTATCGGCGGCCAGGTTGCCGATCAGTACCACCGGTACGTTGGCGATCAGCATGCCCAGGGTGGTGCCGATCACCACCAGCCAGAAATGCGGATACTGGGCGGCCAGCATGACCGTGGCGACCTGGGTCTTGTCGCCCATCTCGGCGAGGAAGAACGCGATCAGGGTGGTGAGGAAGGGGCCGTATTTCTTCAGTCCGGACTCTTCGTCGTCGAGCTTGTCCGGTACCAGCGTCCACAGGGCGACGGCGATGAAGGAGGCGGCGAGGATCCAGCTGAGGGTGGCTTCCGAGAAGAAGCTGGCGACCCAGGCGCCCACCGCGCCGGCAGCGAAATGGTTGGCCAGGGTGGCGGCGACGATGCCGGCGATGATCGGCCACGGCTTGCGGAAACGCGCCGCGAGCAGGAGTGCCAGCAACTGGGTCTTGTCGCCGATTTCCGCGAGGGCAACGATCAGGGTGGGGACGAACAGCGATTCCATCAGGCTTCCTAAGGGGCGGGTCGACCAATCACCATGACACGCGCCATCTGCCCGCCCCGGGTCAGATCGTGCGTGTCATAGGTCTTGTCAAACCCTTGGCCTGTCTGGGCAGGCTTGGGTCGCGCGCGCCATGGTCTGCGGACCAAGTGTGTTGACGCGTGCCGGGCGAGGCCGGTGCGGCGCTCGCGGGAGACTACTCCCCTAGGACGGGGCGCATTCTGCCCAAGCCGGGCGGCTTGGGCAAGCCCAGGACGGAAACTTTCGTCCGGGAGGGCGGCGAGGGAGCCTGATCGCAAGGAAACGTGCCGGCATCCGCAGCGATCCGCGAGGAATCGCTGGGCGGCAGGGTGAATCAGGTATTGGTCGGGCTGACGTCCATTTCGTGGTAGCGAACGAAGCGCGCGCGCTTCTTCCAGCGGTATCCCAGCCAGATCGCCAGGAACAGCGGCAGGCTGATGTAGGTGGCGAGGAGGCCGATCCAGTCGATGCGTTCGCCCACCAGCGCCTGGTAGTTCTGCCCGAGGGTGATGACCATGCACAGGGCGAAGGCGAACAGCGGGCCGAAGGGGAACAGCTTGGCCCGGTAGGGCAGGTCTTCCAGGCGGCCGCCCTGGGCCAGGTAGCCCTTGCGGAAGCGATAGTGGGAGATGGCGATGCCCAGCCAGGCGATGAAGCCGCACATGCCCGAGGTGTTCAGCAGCCATGTGTAGACGGTGCTGTCGCCGAAGGCCGAAGTGAGGAAGCACAGGGCGCCGACCAGGGTAGTGGCGTACAGCGCATTGCGTGGCACGCCGCTGCGCGAGACACGGGAGAACAGGCGCGGTGCCTTGCCCTCGAGGGCGAGGTTGTAGAGCATCCGGGTCGAGGCGTACATGCCGGAGTTGCCGGCGGAGAGGATCGCCGAGAGGATCACCGCGTTCATCACTCCGGCCGCCGCGGCGAAGCCGGCGCGCTCGAAGAGCAGGGTGAAGGGCGACACGCTGATGTCGCTGGCATCGTTCTTCAGCAGGTTCGGGTCGGTGTAGGGAATCAGCATGCCGATCACGAAGATCGCCAGGATGTAGAACATCAGGATGCGCCAGAACACCTGGCGAATGGCGATCGGGATGTTCTTCCGCGGATTTTCCGATTCACCGGCGGCGATGCCGATCAACTCGGTGCCCTGGAACGAGAAGCCGGCGATCATCGCCACCCCGACCATTGCCTGGAAGCCGCCGACGAAGGGCGCGTCGCCCATGGTGAAGTTGCTGAAGCCGGGCGACTCCACGCCATGCATGATGCCGAAGATGGTCGCCAGGCCGACGCCGATGAAGATCACCACCGTGACTACCTTGATCAGGGCGAACCAGAATTCGCTCTCGCCGAAGCCACGCGCGGAAATCACGTTGAGGCCGAACATGATGCCCAGGAAGATCGCGCTCCAGTAGATGCCCGGCACCTCGGGGAACCAGAAACTCATCACCAGTTGCGCCGCCACCAGTTCCGCGGCAATGGTCACCGCCCAGTTGTACCAGTAGTTCCAGCCGAGGGCGAAACCGAAGCCATCTTCGACGAACCGGCTGCCATAGGTGCAGAACGAGCCGGAAACGGGCATGTAGGCGGCCATCTCGCCGAGACTGGTCATGAGGAAGTACACCATCAGCCCGATCAGGGCGTAGGAAAGCAGCGCACCGCCGGGCCCGGCGGTGGCCACGGTGGCCCCGGAGGCGACGAACAGCCCGGTGCCGATGGAGCCGCCGATGGCGATCATGTTCAGGTGGCGCGGCTTGAGCACCCGCCGCAGTTGCTGGCCCTGGCTGGTGTTCAGGTCAGTCATCGGCGGCCTCCCGGCGGATGGTCACGGAAGGGGCTGGCTGCGGGCGTGCGGGCAGGGAGAGGAAAAGCTTCATTCACAGGGTTCCAGGCAGAAATCAGGAGCGACGGGCGGAGTAGATGCGGAAACCGTCGCCTTCGGCGAGTGTCCGGCAGGGGCCGAGGTGGCGTTCGATCAACGGCGGGTACTTCAGGAAGCTGTTGGCGACCAGGCGCAGTTCGCCGCCCGGCGCCAGGTGCTCGGCGGCGCGTTGCAGCAGGCGCTCGGAGGCCTGGTAGTCGGTGTGCACGCCCTGGTGGAAGGGCGGGTTGCTGACGATCGCGGCGAGTTCGCGCGGCGCGCCGTCGATGCCGTCGGCGGCGATCACTTCGCCGTCCAGGCCGTTGGCGGCGAGGGTCAGTCGGCTGCTCTCGACAGCGAAGGCGTCGACGTCGAGCAGAGTCAGGCGACTGGCGGGGTAGCGACGCTTGAGGACCGCCCCGAGTACGCCGGCACCGCAGCCGAAGTCCAGCAGATGGCCGCCGGGCAGGGCTTGCAGTTGCCCCAGCAGCAGCGCGCTGCCGCGATCCAGGCGGCCATGGCTGAACACCCCCGGCAGGCTCACCACCTGCAGCTCGCCATCGGCCAGCGGCAGGCTGTAGCGCTGGGCCAGGGCGTGCAGGTCGGGCTCGGCCGGCGCCTGTTCGATACGCACCTGCCAGAGCTGGCAATGCCGCGCGCTATCCAGTTTGCGGGGCTTGCCGTAGGCGGCCAACTGCTTGCTCGCGCGCTCGATCCCGCCGCGCTTTTCGCCGACCAGGAAGAGTTCGCCGCCGGGCAGGCGGGCGGCCAGGCTGGCCAGCAGGTAGTCGGTCAGTTCGCGGGACTTGGGCAGGAACAGAACGGCCGAAGTCCAGGCGCCGGTCGGCGCGCGCGTGTCGAAACGGCTACGGTCGGGGAAGCGGGCGTCCAGCTGCGCCTGCTCGCCGGCGTGCCAGCTCCAGCCCTGGGCCTGCGGTAGCTCGGCGAGCAGGTCGTCGGCGGGCAGGCCGGCCAGCAGCAGCGGGGTCGCGAAGAGGTGGCGCTGGCGCAGCAGCACTTCACTGCGAGGGTCCATGCGGGCTCCGGAAAAAATGGGAAATCTTAACAGGCTTGGGCCTGGCATACCCGCATGGATTGTCGGCGAGGATCGCCGTTCATCCGTGCGCGGTGCCCGCAGCGACGTATCAGCCGGCGTTGACTACCCGCAGGGCGCGCCCGGCCTTCCATGCCTCTGCGTTTTCCGCCAGTTGGCCGACGATGCGCTGCCGCGCCTCGCGACTGCCCCAGGCGTTATGGGGGGTGACGATCAGGCGCGGGATGTCGGGGGCCAGCAGCGGATTGCCGTTTCTCGGCGGCTCGACGCTGAGCACGTCGGTGGCGGCGCCGCCCAGGTGGCCGCCGCGCAGGGCGTCGGCCAGCGCCTGTTCGTCGACCAGGCCGCCACGGGCGGTATTGACCAGGAAGGCGCCAGGCTTCATCAGCGCCAGTTCGGCGGCGCCGAGCATCCCGCGGGTGTCCTCGGTCAGCGGGCAGTGCAGGGTCAGGGCGTCGACCCGTGGCAGGAGTTCGCCAAGCGGCAGGCGGTCCGCCCGGGCGGGCCGTCCTGGCAACTGACCGAGCAGCACGCGCATGCCGAACGCCTCCGCCAGCCGCGCCACCGCCCCGCCCAGTTCGCCATGGCCGAGCAGGCCGAGGGTCTTGCCTTCCAGTTCGACGATGGGGAAGTCCAGCAGGCAGAACTGGCTGGATTGCTGCCAGCGGCCGCTGCGTACCGCCTGCTGGTAGTCCGGCAGGCGCGTAGCCAGGGCCAGTAGCAACGCGAGGGTGTGCTGGGCTACCGAGGGCGTGCCGTAGCCATGGCAGTTGGCGACGACGATACCGCGCTCGCGAGCGGCAGCGAGATCGATGTTGTTGGTGCCGGTAGCGCTGACCAGGATCAGTTCCAGCTCTGGGCAGGCGGCGATGCATTGCGCGTCGATCGGCGCCTTGTTGCTGATCGCGACCCGCGCACCGTGCAGCCGCGCGGCGACTTCCTGCGGTTGGCTGGCGGCATGCAGTTGCAGCTCGTCGAAGGCGGCGCGCAGGGGGCGCATGTCCAGGTCGCCGAGGTCGAGGGAGGCATGGTCGAGGAAAACGGCGCGCAGGGCATGGCTCATGGAAGGTTCCTTGGCGGCAGCGGACGGGGGCTGCCTAGCCTAGCAAACCCGCGTGCCAGGGAGGTCTTCCGGTTTTCTTGACAGTGATTATCCCGAAAGTATTGTCGGTTTTTTGACGGTATTACATATTTAACCTCCGTAGTGTCATTTTTGAGTCACTCCGACGAACGGTCGCCCTTTCAAGTGGACAATTTTTGATCTGAAAGGCATTTTTTTGGCACACAAGGCGCAATGTGAATTGCTTCTCAGATTTTCGTCATTTAACTGACGAAATGCAGTGCTGGAAAACTGACGTGCGCCACGCAGATAGGGAGATTTTCATGGTCCGTCCGGATAGCCAGCGCGGCAAGCGCACCTCTTCGAAAGCTGGTAGGGAAGGGCGTTTCGTCCTTGCCGCCAGCAGCACCCTCATGTTCGCCATCGCCAGCATCAACGCGGCCATGGCGGCACCTACCGGTGCCCAGTTCAACCCCAACGAGATCAAGATCAGCCAGCAGGGCAAGACCACGCTGATCGACCAGAGCACCCAGCGCGCGATCATCAACTGGAAGGGCTTCGACGTCTCCGCCGACGAGGCGGTGCGCTTCAACCAGCCCGGTGTGACCTCGTCGACCCTGAACCGGGTCACCGCAGGCCAGGAAAGCGTGATCGCCGGGCGCATCTCCGCGCCCGGCCAGGTGATCATCTACAACTCCAACGGCGTGGTCTTCAGCGGCTCGGCCAAGGTAGACGTGGGCTCCCTGATCACCACCACGGCGAACATCAGCGACGAACACTTCCGCCAGGGCAAGCTGATCTTCGACCAGCCCGGAAACCCCGACGCGCGGATCGTCAACGACGGCAGCATCAGCGTCGCGGAGAAAGGCCTGGCGGCCTTCGTCGCGCCGTCCGTGGCCAACAACGGCGTGATCAACGCCCGCCTCGGCACCGTGGCGATGGCCGCCGGCAATGCCGCGACCATCGACCTCTACGGCGATGGCCTGGTGTCGATCGCCGTGACCGACCCGGTTACCCGCAAGCCGCAGGATGCCCAGGCGCTGGTCAGCAACGGCGGCGCGATCCAGGCCGACGGCGGTAGCGTGCTGATCACCGCCGAGCAGGCTTCCCGGGTGGTCGACAACGCGGTCAACCTGTCCGGCGTGATCCTTGCCCGCGGCACCGAGGTGCGCGAGGGCAGCGTGGCGCTGGTAAGCAAGTCCGGGGACATCCAGATCGCCGGCAAGATCGACGTCAGCGGTCCGAAGAACGGTGGCGACGTGCTGGTCAGCGGGCAGCAGGTGGCCCTGGCGAGCACCGCCAGCATCGACGCCCGCGGCGCCGCGCAGGGCGGCAGCGTGCGCATCGGCGGCGACTTCCAGGGCCGCGGCGAGCTGCCACGAGCGAAGAACGCTACGCTGGCCAAGGGCGCCAGCATCGACGTCTCGGCTACCGGCAAGGGCAATGGCGGCCTGGCGGTGGTCTGGTCCGACGGCAATACCCGCATGGACGGGCGGATCCTCGCGCGCGGCGGCGCCCAGGGCGGCAACGGCGGCCTGGTGGAGACCTCCGGCAAGGTCAACCTGAGCATCGCCGACAGCGCCTACGTCAGCGTCGCCGCACCCTACGGCAACGGTGGCACCTGGCTGCTCGACCCTACCACCCTGCGCATCGTCGCCTCCGGCGGCACCTCAGGTTCGGTGGGGGCGCCAACGGCGCCAGCGGCGATGCGACGGTGAATGCCTCGGTGGTCACCGGGGCGCTGGCAGGCGGCAAGGTGACCCTCAGCGCCAGCGACCGGCTGTCGGTGGAAGCGCCGCTGATCACCAGCAACCTGGGCGGCGCCAGTCGCGGCCTGGAACTGATCGCCACCGGACCTGCCGGTGCGGTGGATATCTCTGCGCCGATCCTGTTCCGCAACGGCAGCCTGGCAATCCGCGCCGGCGGCAACATCAACTTCCTCAGCGGCGGCACGCCGCAGACCAGCGGCATCGTCGACCTGGGTAGCGGCACCCTGTGGATGCAGACCAGCACCGCCGGCAAGATCAGCCAGCAGGCCGGTACCGCGCTGATCGCCGCCAACCTCGCCGGCCGCGCCGGTAGCATCGACCTGGCTTCCTGGGACAACTACGCCGGCAACCTGGCGCTGCAGACCTTCAACGGTACGCTCAAGTACCGGCAGAGCAACGCCACCGGCGTGACCACGAGCGGCACGGTGTTCGATCCGTTCATCAACCAGAGCATGACCGGCACGGCGCAGAACATCGTCTCCAGCGTCGGCACGCGGATTCTCGAGGCCAACAGCGTCGGCACCACCGGCAACTACACGCTGACCGCCGACGGCAACAGCGAGTTCGACCGCCTGGTGTTCACCGCGCTGCCCTATCGGCGGGTCAGCGGTTCCGCCAGTTTCCCGACCAACGACTCGTCGGACTACCTGGTGACCAACCTGCGCTACCAGGTCAACGGCAGCAACGTCACCGCCACCCCGAACGGCGGTGCGCCCAGCGGGTTCACCGTCGCCGCCGGCAACGGCAGCGTCACCACCTGGACCGGAAACTGGGGCACCAGTTGGGGCGTCAAGGGCTTCGGCGGCGTGATCGGCGTGACCGACGAACTGCAGTACGACGTCGGCACCGGCCTGACCGAGGAACTGATCTTCGGCCTCGGCGGCAAGACCAGCCGCGTCGATACTCGCCTGGACCTGTTCATGCGCGAGGGAGCGTTCAACAGCTTCGCCGAGCGCGCCCAGGTGGAGATGTTCAAGACCACCACCACTGCCGGCGACATCCTTTCCCGCCAGCAGACCGCCACCCTGACCGCCAATGACGCTACCCGCGTCTACGGTGATGTGAATCCGACTCTGACGGCCACGATGTCCGGCATCAACGCCATCGACGCCTACGTCAACAGCCAGTTCAACGACCTCTACCAGGCGACCGCCAGCACCACGGCGACCCAGGCGTCGAACGTCGGGCAGTACGCGATCACCGGTAACGCCAATGGCAGCGAGTATTTCAGCCAGCGTTACCAACTGGTGCGCCAGGACGGCAAGCTGACCGTCACGCCGGCGCAATTGATCGTCAGCGCCGACGCCAAGACCAAGGTCTATGGCGACGCCGATCCGACCCTCACCTACCAGGTCAGTGGCCTGAAGAACAGCGATACCGCCGCCGGCGTGCTGAGCGGCAACCTCGGCCGGGTGGCCGGGGAGAACGTCGGCAACTACGGGATACTTCAGGGCGGGCTGGGCCTCAACACGGCCAATTACACCCTCAGCTACGTCGGCAACGACCTGCGCATCACTCCGGCGCAACTGAACGTGATCGCCGATGCCAAGACCAAGGTCTATGGCGACCTCGATCCGGCGCTGACCTATCAGGTCTCCGGTCTCAAGCGCGGCGATACCGCCGGTGCCGTCCTCAACGGCGGCAGCCTGAGCCGCGTGGCTGGCGAGAACGTCGGCGTGTACGGCATCAACCAGGGTGGACTGGGCCTGGTCAGCAGCAATTACACCCTGAACTA
>OBCD01000329.1_pt1 | contig 13138 bp, 8 predicted proteins | sample 1480921 | NCBI WGS metagenome assembly OBCD01 (sample SAMN05301501, study PRJEB22388) | human skin metagenome | isolation source: Infant 2 DOL 22 skin | host: Homo sapiens | place: USA: Pittsburgh, Magee-Womens Hospital of UPMC | collected 2013/2014 | reverse complement strand
AAAACTCCAACGTCAACGTGGTCGAGGAACTGGTGAACATGATCACCACCCAGCGCGCCTACGAGATGAACTCCAAGGTCATCTCCACCGCCGACCAGATGTTGTCCTTCGTCACCCAGAATCTTTGACGGGCCCTGACCGGGCCCAGGCTGTACGCCGCGAGGTAGCTTGATATGAACCGGCTGATGATCGTCTCCCTGCTTGGCATCGCCACCGCCCTGGGCGGTTGCGTCAGCCCACCGCCGAAGCCGAACGATCCGTACTACGCGCCGGTGCTGCCGCGCACCCCGCTGCCCGCCGCGCAGAACAACGGCGCGATCTACCAGGCCGGCTTCGAGCAGAACCTCTACGACGACCGCAAGGCCTTCCGCGTGGGCGACATCATTACCATCACCCTCAACGAGAAGACCCAGGCGAGCAAGAAAGCCAACTCCGATATCCAGAAGGACAGCAAGACCAAGATGGGGCTGACCTCGCTGTTCGGTAGCGGCATGACCACCAACAACCCGATCGGCGGCGGTGACCTCAGCCTCAGCGCCGAATACGGCGGCTCGCGCGACGCCAAGGGCGACAGCCAGGCGGGGCAGAGCAACAGCCTGACCGGCTCGATCACCGTGACCGTGGCCGAGGTGCTGCCCAACGGCATCCTCTCCGTGCGCGGCGAGAAGTGGATGACCCTGAACACCGGCAACGAGCTGGTGCGCATCGCCGGCCTGGTCCGCGCCGACGATATCGCCACCGACAACACCGTGTCCTCGACCCGCGTGGCCGACGCCCGGATCACCTATTCCGGCACCGGCGCTTTCGCCGATGCCAGTCAGCCGGGCTGGCTGGACCGCTTCTTCCTCAGCCCGCTGTGGCCGTTCTGAGGACGCTCGCGATGACCAAGTTCAAGCACCTGCTGGCCCTCGCCGCGCTGCTCCTGGCCGCCGGCGCGGCCCAGGCCGAGCGATTGAAGGATATCGCCAGCATCCAGGGCGTGCGGACCAACCAGTTGATCGGCTATGGCCTGGTGGTCGGCCTGAGCGGCAGCGGCGACCAGACCACGCAGACGCCGTTCACCCTGCAGACCTTCAACAACATGCTGGCGCAGTTCGGCATCAAGGTGCCGGCCAACGTCGGCAACGTGCAGTTGAAGAACGTCGCCGCGGTATCGGTGCATGCCGACCTGCCGCCGTTCGCCAAGCCGGGCCAGCCGATCGACGTCACCGTGTCGTCCATCGGCAACGCCAAGAGCCTGCGCGGCGGCAGCCTGCTGATGACTCCGCTGAAAGGTATCGACGGCCAGGTCTACGCGGTCGCCCAGGGCAACCTGGTGGTCGGCGGCTTCGACGCCGAAGGCCGCGACGGCTCGAAGATCACCGTCAACGTACCGTCCGCCGGACGTATCCCGGCCGGCGCCACCGTCGAGCGCGCGGTGCCGAGCGGCTTCGACCAGGGCAACAGCCTGACGCTGAACCTCAACCGCCCGGACTTCACCACTGCCAAGCGCATCGTCGACCGCATCAACGAACTGCTCGGTCCGGGCGTCGCCCATGCGGTGGACGGCGGCTCGGTGCGGGTCAGCGCGCCGCTCGACCCGAACCAGCGAGTCGACTACCTGTCGATCCTGGAGAACCTCGACGTGCAGCCGGGCGAGGCGGTGGCCAAGGTCATCATCAATTCGCGCACCGGCACCATCGTCATCGGCCAGAACGTCAAGGTATCGCCGGCCGCCGTCACCCACGGCAGCCTGACCGTGAGCATCACCGAAGACCCGATCGTCAGCCAGCCCGGTGCCTTCTCCAACGGCCAGACCGCGGTGGTGCCGCGCTCGCGGGTGAACGCCGAGGAGGAGACCAAGCCGATGTTCAAGTTCGGTCCCGGCACCACCCTGGACGACATCGTCCGCGCGGTGAACCAGGTCGGCGCCGCGCCGAGCGACCTGATGGCGATCCTCGAAGCCCTGAAGCAGGCCGGCGCGTTGCAGGCCGACCTGATCGTGATCTGAGGACGACGCCATGGATTCCCGTTTGCTCAGCGGTATCGGCGCAGGCCCCGACAGCGGCTCCTATACCGATCTCAACCGCCTCAACCAGCTCAAGGTCGGCAAGGACCGCGACGGCGAGGCGAACATCCGCAAGGTCGCCCAGGAATTCGAATCGCTGTTCCTCAACGAGATGCTCAAGTCCATGCGTTCGGCCAACGAAGCGCTGGGCGACGGCAATTTCATGAACAGCCAGACCACCAAGCAGTACCAGGACATGTACGACCAGCAACTGTCGGTGAGCCTGTCGAAGAATGCCGGCGGCATCGGCCTGGCCGACGTGCTGGTGCGCCAGTTGTCGAAGATGAAGCAAGGCTCCAGGGGCAACGGCGAAAACCCGTTCGCCCGGGTCGCCGAGAACGGCGCCGGTCGCTGGCCGAGCAACCCCAGCGCGCAGGCCGGCAAGGCCCTGCCGATGCCGGAAGCCGGCCGCGACGACTCGAAGCTGCTCAACCAGAGGCGCCTGGCGCTGCCGGGCAAGCTGGCCGAGCGCATGCTCGCCGGCATCGTTCCCTCCGCCTCGCCGGCCGCCAGCCAGATGCAGAGCCTGGGCCAGGACAGCTACCTGCCGGCGCAGAGCTACCCGGCGGCGAGCCGCCGCGGTTTCTCCACCGATGGCGTCGACAGCCAGGGCAGCCGGCGCATCGCCCAGCCGCCGCTGGCCAGGGGCAAGTCGATGTTCGCCTCGGCCGACGAGTTCATCGCCACCATGCTGCCGATGGCCCAGAAGGCCGCCGAGCGGATCGGCGTCGATGCCCGCTACCTGGTGGCCCAGGCCGCGCTGGAGACCGGCTGGGGCAAATCGATCATCCGCCAGCAGGATGGCGGCAGCAGCCACAACCTGTTCGGCATCAAGACCGGCAGCCGCTGGGATGGTGCCTCGGCGCGCGCCCTCACCACCGAATACGAAGGCGGCAAGGCGGTCAAGGAGGTCGCGGCGTTCCGCTCCTACTCGTCGTTCGAGCAGAGCTTCCACGACTACGTCAGCTTCCTCCAGGGCAACGACCGCTACCAGAACGCCCTGGACAGCGCCGCCAACCCCGAGCGCTTCATGCAGGAACTGCAGCGCGCCGGCTACGCCACCGATCCGCAGTACGCCCGCAAGGTGGCGCAGATCGCCAGACAGATGCAGACAGGCCGTCGCCGCCGCCGGCACGCCGCCTCTGGGTTGAGCAAGGAGGAACTGACCCATGTCCGACCTACTCTCGATAGGCCTGTCCGGCCTCGGCACCAGCCAGACCTGGCTGACCATCACCGGGCACAACATCACCAACGTCAAGACGCCGGGCTACAGCCGCCAGGATGCCATCCAGCAGACCCAGGTCCCGCAGTTCAGCGGTGCCGGCTACATGGGCTCGGGCAGCCAGATCGTCGACGTGCGCCGCCTGGCCAGTGACTTCCTCACCGGCCAGTTGCGCAACGCCACCAGCCAGAACAGCGAGTTGAGCGCTTTCCTGGGCCAGATCGACCAGCTCAACTCGCTGCTGGCGGATAACACCACCGGGGTCAGCCCGGCGATGCAGCGTTTCTTTTCCGCCTTGCAGACCGCTGCGCAGAACCCGTCCTCGACCGAGGCGCGCGAGGCGGTGCTGGCCCAGGCGCAGGGCCTGAGCAAGACCTTCAATACCCTCTACGACCAACTGGACAAGCAGAACAGCCTGATCAACCAGCAGTTGGGTGCCCTGACCTCGCAGGTGAACAATCTCAGCCAGAGCGTGGCCGAGTACAACGATGCCATCGCCAAGGCGAAATCCGCCGGGGCCGTGCCCAACGATCTGCTGGACGCGCGCGACGAAGCGGTGCGCAAGCTCTCCGAGATGGTCGGCGTGACCGCGGTCACCCAGGACGACAACAGCGTCAGCCTGTTCATCGGCAGCGGCCAGCCGCTGGTGGTGGGCAATACCGTTTCGACGCTGAGCGTGGTGCCGGGGCTGGACGACCCGACCCGCTACCAGGTGCAGCTCACGCTTGGCGACTCCACGCAAAACGTGACCCGGTTGGTCTCCGGCGGGCAGATGGGCGGCCTGCTGGCGTATCGCGATACCGTCCTGGATAGCTCCTACAACAAGCTCGGCCAACTTGCGCTGACCTTCGCCGATACCGTCAACAAGCAACTGGGGCAGGGCCTGGACCTGGCGGGCAAGGCCGGCGCCAACCTGTTCGGCGACATCAACGATCCGGACATCACGGCGCTGCGGGTCCTGGCGAAGAACGGCAACACCGGCAATGTCCACGCCAACCTGAACATCACCGATACCAGCAAGCTGAATTCCAGCGATTTCCGCCTGGACTTCGACGGCACCAATTTCACCGCGCGGCGCCTGGGCGACGACGCAAGCATGCAGGTCACGGTCAGCGGTACCGGTCCCTACACCCTCTCGTTCAAGGATGCCAACGGCGTCGACCAGGGCTTCAGCGTGACCCTCGACCAACTGCCGGCCGCGGGCGACCGCTTCACCCTGCAGCCGACCCGGCGCGGCGCCAGCGATATCGAGACAACCCTGAAGAACGCTTCGCAACTGGCTTTCGCCGGGTCCGCTCGCGCCGAGGCAACCACCAACAACCGCGGCAGCGGCGCCATCGGCCAGCCGAACCTGGTCGGCGGACCGTCGCCGATCGATCCGGCGGTTCTGCAGAACGCCTTCGGCGCCAATGGTCTGCCGCTGAGCGCGACGGTCAGCGCGGATGGCAAGACCTACACCATGACCTCGCCGCTGCCGGCCGGTTGGAGTTATGTCGACAAGGACGGCAACGCGCTGCCCGGCAGTCCGACGCTGAACAGCGGTACCAGCAACAGCGTGCGCATGGCCTATACCGATCCGGGCAGCGGCCAGACCTATACCTACGAGTTCAACCTGTCCAACGTGCCGCAGACTGGCGACAGTTTCACCCTGAGCTTCAACAAGGACGGCATTTCGGACAACCGCAACGCCCTCAACCTGAATGCCTTGCAGACCAAGCCGACGGTGGGCGGTACCGGCAGCACGGGGTCTACCTACAACGACGCCTACGGTGGACTGGTGGAGCGGGTCGGCACCCTGACCGCCCAGGCGCGCGCCAGCGCCGACGCCTCGCAGACCGTGCTCAAGCAGGCGCAGGACAGCCGCGACTCGCTGTCCGGGGTGAGCCTCGACGAAGAGGCGGCCAACCTGATCCAGTTCCAGCAGTACTACAGCGCGTCGGCCCAGGTCATTCAAGTTGCCCGCTCGCTGTTCGATACCCTGATAGGCGCGTTCCGCTGAGCGCCTTAACCGAGAGACCGTCGTCATGCGCATTTCAACGATCCAGGCTTTCAACAACTCGGTCAGTGGCATCTCCCGCAACTATGCCGACCTGACGCGCACCCAGGCCGAAATCAGTGCCGGCAAGCGCCTGCTGACCCCGGCCGACGACCCGGTCGGCGCCGTCCGGCTGCTTCAGCTGAACCAGGAGCAGGCGCTCAACAGTCAGTACAAATCGGGCATCACGGCAGCGAAGAACAGCCTGCAGCAGGAGGAGACCATCCTCAATTCGGTCGGCACGGTCATCCATCGTATCCGCGAGATCGCCGTGCAGGCCGGCAACGGCGGCCTCGACGCCTCGGACAAGAACGCGCTGGCCACCGAACTGGCGCAGCGCGAGGACGAACTGCTGAACCTGCTCAACAGCCGCGACGCCAGCGGCAAGTACCTGTTCTCCGGCAGCCAGGGCGATACCCAGCCGTTCGTTCGCAACCCGGACGGTACCTACTCCTACAACGGCGACGAAGGCCAGCGTGAGGTACAGATCGCCAGCAGCACCTTCATTGCCATCAGCGACAACGGCAAGATCCTTTTCGAAAGCGGCAGCAACGCCAACCGGGTCTCCACCGGCAAGGACGCCGCAGGCCTGGACGCCAGCGGCAACCCCAGCGACAGCAGCATCTCCCTGGGCCTGGTGACGGACAAGGAAGCCTACGACACGGTGTTCCCGTCGAGCACGCCACCGCTGGCCAGCGATGGCGTCGGTATCCACTTCACCGACGCCAAGAACTACGTGGTCTACGACCTCAAGACGATCCCGCCGGGCTACGACTGGAGCACCAGCGACCCCAACCCGCCGAGCTTCGCCACGCTCGCCAGCGGCAAGATCGACGACAACGCCCAGACCAGCGACTTCATCACCTTCGGCGGCGTCAAGGTACAGATCGACGGCGAGCCGCAGGGCGGCGACACCTTCAGTATCAAGCGCCAGCCGGACCAGGAAAAGCGCAGCTTGCTCAATACCGTGTCGGACTTGCGCAAGGCCCTGCTCAGTGCCGAGGACACTCCGGCTGGAAACCTGGCTATCCGCGACGCGGTGGGGGTGGCGATCTCCAACCTGGACTCGTCGAACTCGCAGATCCTCACGGGCCAGGGACGCATCGGCGCGCGGATGAACGTCGCCGAATCGACGGAAACCTTCATCGACGACGTGACCCTGGTGAATACCGCCGTGATCTCGCAGATCCAGGATCTGGACTACCCTGAAGCGCTGTCACGGCTGACCCTGCAATCCACCATCATGGATGCGGCGCAGCAGAGTTTCGTCAAGATTCGCGGCTTGAGCCTGTTCAACTACCTGAGTTAAGCGGATGACAAGCGATAGCCCAGCAGGGGCGCGGAGTCGACAGCAGGCTACGGAATGACCGACAAACAACGGATAAAGGGCAGGCCTGTCGCTATCGACTACGAAAGCACGCTGGCTTTCTTCGAAGGTCGGGCCGCCCGCGAATATCGCAATGCCCTGAGTTCGACGATGTATCAGGACCAGCAGCCGGAGCTGGTCGAGGAGCGCGATCGGCGCGAGAAACTGCGCGTCGCTCCGGGACTCGCCCTCGGTATGGCCCGGCGGGTCCTCGACATCGGCTGCGGTATCGGGCGCTGGGGCTGGCTGCTGGCCGAGGAAGCGCCGCAGGCCGATTACCTGGGCATCGACTTCTCCGCCGCGCTGGTGGAGAAAGCCCGCGACGAGGCACGGCAGCGCGGCTACGAGCGGCTGCTTTTCCAGCGGATGTCGGCGACCGACATCCGTCCCGCCGAGCTGGCGCTCAGTCCTCCCTACGACCTGCTGCTGGTCTCGGGACTACTCATCTATCTCAACGACAGCGACTGCCAGGAACTGTTGCGCCAGGCGCTGCAGCTGTGCGCACCGGGCGGGCGGATCTACCTGCGCGAACCGGTAGCCGTGGAACAGCGCCTGACCCTGGATCGCTTCTTTTCGAAGGAACTGGAACACGAGTATTCGGCGGTCTATCGCACGGTCGCCGAACTCAAGGACATGCTCGTACAGGCCGGCGGAGGGGAAGGGCCTGCGATTCTCGAAGAGGACGGCCTGTTCGCCGAAGCGCTGGAAAAGCGTGCGGAGACCCGCCAGTACTTCATGATCCTGCAGCGACGGGGATGACTCTGTGCGCACTGCCTACTGCTTCGACCTGGATGGAACCCTGACCCGTCAGGAACTGTTGCCGCTGATCGCGTCGTCCGTCGGTCTCGAAGACGAGATCGAGGTGCTGACCCAGGCCACCATCGACGGTTTCCTGCCGTTCGACAAATCCTTCAAGCTGCGTGTCCGCTTGCTGCGCGACGCGAACCTGGAGTGGATCCACAGCGCCCTGCGTCAGCAGGTGGAGCTGGACCCGCATATCCAGGCGTTCATTTCCGCGCGCCCTCGGCAATGCTTCGTCGTGACCGGCAACCTGGACCTCTGGGTCGAGCCGGTGCTCGAACGCCTCGGAGTGCGCAGCTTCACCTCGCGGGCGCGGATGCGCGACGGACGTCTGGAGGGAGTCGAGGAGATCCTCCACAAGGGCGATGCGGTGACCTCCCTGCGCGGCGAGTTCGAGCGCATCGTCGCCGTCGGCGAAGGGATGAACGACGTGCCGATGTTCGAGGCCGCCGATCTGCGCGTGGCCTACGGCGGAGTGCATGTGCCGAACCGGGTGCTGACCGGCCTGAGCGATTTCGTGGTCCATGAAGGAGAAGCCCTGTGTCGCCTATTGAACATGCTGTGATCAGCGCGGCGGGCATCGGCTCTCGTCTGGGACTGAACAAACCCAAGTGCCTGGTCGAGGTTGGTGGCAAGACGCTGCTGGCCCAGCACCTCGAGCGCCTGGCGGAGATCCCGAACGTCTGGGTCGTGGTGGGGTTCCAGGAGGAACTGGTCATCGAGCAGGTGCGCAACCTGCGCAGGGACGCGATCATCGTGCGCAACCCCGATTTCGACCGAACCAATACCTTGCAGAGCATCCACCGGGTTTCGCGTTATCTCGACCGGCGCTTCCTCGCCGTGGATGGCGACACCTTCATCGAGAATCGCTCGTTCGAACGCTTTCTCCGCGCCGCCGCCGGGCAGGCGGGCCTGATCGGCGTCTCGCGCTACACCACCAGCGATGGCGTGCGTGTTCTGCTGGATGCGGGTGGCGAGGCGGTCACAGCTTTCACCCGCGAGCCGCAGCACGCCTACGAATGGACGGGTATCGCGATTCTCCGGCCGGACATGGTGGTGGACCGGCCGATATACGTGTACCAGGCGCTCGAACCGTACCTGCCGCTGCCCGCGCAGGAACTCGACGCCTTCGACATCGATACCGCCAGCGACCTGGATATGGCGCGGCGCGTGCACCTGAATAACTGGAACCTGAATGATTGAGGACAGCGTGAGCGAACCCGGCCGGCGCGACGGCGGGGATGCCGGGAAGCGATTGGCCTGGCTGCAGCGGCAGGTCTTGCCGGTGCTGGAGGAGGGGGACGCGGTCTGGGTTTCCGGGCTGGACGGCGCGCCGTTCGCCGGGGGCGCACACAAGGTCGTCGAGGCTTCCGCCGCTGGCGAGCTGCCTGGCAACGAGCGTTTCCGCCTGGCTTGCCTGGGCGGGGCGGTGGGAGGCGTGGCGGACGACTGGCAGGCCATGCGCCTGCTCCTGCGCGCGGTGGAGAGCCTGGAGGATCGCGGCTGGCTGCTGCTGGAGGAGGCTCTCTCGGTATCCGCCGCAGGCGCTTGCCGGAGTCCCCAGGCGCAGGCCCGCCTGGCGCTTTCCCTGGGCTTGCGGCAGGTCGCGGAACTGCGCTTGGGCGCGCCGGACGACGGCGGACGCCAGCGGGTGCTGCAACTGTTCCGGCAGGACCTGGCGGTTGCGCGCATGCAGCGCTACTCGGGCCTGAGGGTCGCCTGTTACGGCAACATGCCTTTCCACTACCGCTCGTTGCGTCCTTTGGCCGAGTGTTTCGAGGACAGCCTCCTGAGCCTCGACATCGATGAAGTCATGGCCTGGAAACCGGACGTGATAGCGGTGGCCGACGGCTGGTCGGTGGAGTTTTGGCGCGACTACTGCGATGCGCACAACGTATTGCTGGTCGGCATGCGCCATGGCTCGGTCACCCGCTACGGATTCGCCGAGGGCACCTACCGCTACGCCGACTATCTGTGCGGCAGCGCCTGGGACATCGACGACACCCTGGCTTCCTCGGTGATGCCGCGCAACGGTTTCCTGCTGACCGGCAACGCCTGGTGCGACGAGGTGTTCCGGCTGCCCGCGAGAACCCCGGCGGAGAACGCGCCGACCATCCTCTTCGCCCCCACCTACAACCCCGAGATCAGCGCCGCCGTCCACCTCGGCGAGCGTGTGGTGGCGTTGATCCGCAAGGTCTATCCCGCGTCGCGGATCATCATCAAGCCGCATCCCGCCATCGTCCAGCACGAACATGCGTTCGTCAGCGACAAGGATCTGTTCCGCGACCTCATGAAGCTCTGGCGCGAACAGTCACGCACGGACCCGCTGGTCACTCTGGTGGACGACCCCGAGGCGAGCATCGCGGCCAGCTTCGCCGAAGCCGACATTCTGCTGGCGGACCGTTCTTCGCTGATCTTCGAGTTCATGACGCTCGACCGACCGATCCTGCTGTTCTCCCGCGAACAGCGGATCGCCCGCTGGGCCTACAACCCGGAGGCACCAGGGAACGCCTGGCGCGATATCGGACTGGAGTTCGCCGACGACGAGCAACTGCTCGACCTGCTGGCCAATGCCTTTACCCGGCACGCGGAGAGTCGCGATACCCAGGAGAACCGCACGCAGCAGCTGTACGGCCGGTTTCGCGACGGACGCAGCGTCCAGAGGGTCGCCGCAGCGATCGCCGAGGCGCCGCGCTTGCAGATCGTGCTCGACGCGCGGGCCGCTGCGGATGGCGGGCAGCGACTGGCCGAACATTATGCGGCCTGCTTCGCCCATCGCCGTATCGACCTGATCGCTCCGTCCGGCGCGGCATTGCCGGCCGACGTGCGGCGCTTCGATTCGTGGCGGGCCTGGTGCGACGCGGAGGCTGCCACGCTCGAACGCAGGGCTTCGGCGGTGCTTCTGGTGGAAGACGACGGCCAGTTGCTGCCGGGCAGCGCGCATCAGGTAAGCGCGCTCCTGCCGGCCATCGCCATGGGCCAGTTGCGGCATGCCCGGCTGGCGTTGGAAGAGCGCGAGGCCGGGCCCGCTGGCGAAACCGACTGGAGCGCTCGCCGCCTGCACAGGTTGCTCGCCCGCCTGCAGCCGAAGCCGGCCTGGCGTCTGCTGGCGCCCGCGCTGTTGCGCGAGGAACTGGCCGACCTGCCGGACGAAGCGGAGCAGCCGTTGTGGCTGCGCGCCGTGGCGGCAGCCGAGGCGCCGGTCGAATGGCCCGTCGGGCAGTTGAACCTGTTCGCCGAAGAGGGACTGTTGCGCCAGGGCGACGTGCATATGCTCTGCGCGCGCGCTCGGCTGCGCGCGGTTCCTTGCGTGTCGGGCCTGCCGCTGCGCCAGCGCCAGGTCGTCCTGCAGGTCACGCCCTTCGCCAGCCAGCTTTACGACCGCTTCCCGTTCCAGTTGCGCGTGTGCCTCAACGGCCAGCTCTTCAGCCGCGTGAGCGTCGAGGACGCGCGAGCGAAGTCGCTGGTCCTGCCGTTCCGGGGTGACGAACGCGGTGGCATGACGATCGAACTGGAGTGCGACGGCAGCTATCCGGCTTTCGAAGGCGTTTCCACGCCGGTCTCCCTGCTGCTCCAGACCGCGTTCCAGCCGGCGCCGGGAGACTATTGCGCGGCCCTCGCGGCCGGCGCAGCGAGCCCGGAGGCGGGGGAGGACCTCCGCAGCGAATACGAGACCTGGCTGCACGGGCGCGAAGTGGAGCCGGCCCGCTACCGTCCCTTCATCGACGCTTTGCGACGCGACTCGCGGATCGAAGTCCTGGTGCTTGCCGAGGAGGCCGAGGACGCAGACCTGCAGCGCAGCCTGGCGAGCATCGACGGCCAGGCCTTGCCGGCCTGGCGCACGCGGATACTGGGCAGAGCCCCGGCGTTCGCGCGCAAGGGCCTGGCGTGGCTGGCCGAGGGTGGTTCCGCCGCCGAGCGGATCAACCTGGCGGCGGCCGCCAGCGACGCCGACTGGCTGATCGTCATCCATGCCGGAGACGAACTGGCGCGTTCCGCGTTGCTCCTGCTGGCAGAAAAGATCCGTACGGAAACCGCGCTGCTGTGCTGCTACAGCGATGAAGACCATGTGTGCGACGGACGCTACGAGGCACCGTTGCTGAAGCCCGACTTCAACCTCGACCTTCTGCGCAGCTACCCCTACTGCGGTCGTTCCCTGGCCTTCCAGCGTGCCGCCTTGCTGGCGCAGGGCGGCTTGCAGGAAGGCTTCGGCGATCTGGCGTTGCAGGACTTCATGTTCCGCCTGGCGGAGCGGGAGGGCCTGGATCGTATCGGCCATCTCGCCGAGGTCCTCTACCACAGCGCTCGCGCCTTCGGAGAATGGCTGGCGAGCGCCGCCGTGCGCCCGTTCATCGCGAGCGTGGTTGACGAGCACCTGAACCGCCTCGGGGTTCCGCATCGAATCGAGCCGGGCCGGCTGGCGGTGATCAACCGCATCGCCTACGACTATCCGGGGACGCCGGCAGTGTCCCTGCTGCTTCCCGTGGGAGACAGCCTGAGCGCTCTCCAGCGCAGCGTGGAAAGCTTCCTGGAGAACACCGACTACCCGTCCTACGAATTACTGCTGGTCGCCTCCGGCCCGCTGGCGCCCGACATGGCCGCCTGGCTGGAGGCGGTCCAGGGACTGGGGAGCGAGCAGATCCGGGTGCTCAGCCCGCAGGCTTCGAGCCTTGCCGGGTGCCTCAACCTCTGCGTGGCCGAGGCCCGAGGCGAATTCCTCCTGTCGTTGGGGGCGGGGGTCGTGGCCCTTCGTCCGGACTGGTTGCGCGAGTTGCTCAACCACGGCCACCGCCCGGAGGTCGGGGCGGTCGGCGGCAAGCTCCTGGGCCTGGACGGAACGATTCGCGAGGCGGGCCTGGTGCTTGGCCTGGGCGGCACGGCGGGCCGCGCGTTCGCCGGCGAGGCGGGAGACAGCGCCGGCTACATGCATCGCCTGCTGGTCGTCCAGAATCACACGGCTCTGTCGGCTTCCTGCCTGTTGTTCAAGCGCTCGCTGCACGACGAACTCGGCGGCTTCGACGAGAACGACTTCGCTCATGGCCACGCCGACGTCGATTTCAGCCTGCGTGCCCGCCAGCTCGGCTACCTGTCGGTGTGGACGCCCTATGCAATCCTGGCCCAGAACGGAAACGTCGAGCTGCCTTCCGTGGAGGCCGATGAGTCGCTCTACCGGCGCTGGCTACCGGCATTGGCGCGGGATCCCGCGTACAACCGCAATCTCAGCCTGGAGGGGGCCGGGTTCGCCCTGGAGCGCCCCGAGGTACCGGCCTGGCAACCGCTGTTCGGACGGTCGCCGCTGCCGCGGGTCCTGGCGCATCCTGCCGATCCCTACGGTTGTGGCCACTATCGCGTGCGTCAGCCGTTCCGCGCGCTGCACGACGCCGGCCTGCTGGACGGCATGCTCAGCGAGTCGCTCCTGCAGCCGGTGGCGTTGGAGCGCCTGGAGGTCGACAGCGTGATTCTCCAGCGGCAGATCAGCGAAGAGCAGTTGCGGGCCATTTCCCGGATGCAGTCGTTCAACCGCGCCTTCCGGGTCTACGAACTGGACGACTATCTGCCCGAGCTGCCGCTGAAGAGCCTGCATCGGGCCGAGATGCCCGGCGACATTCGCCAGATCCTCGGTCGTGCCCTGGGCCTGGCGGACCGTTTCGTGGTCTCGACCGAACC
>OBCD01000325.1_pt1 | contig 13250 bp, 10 predicted proteins | sample 1480921 | NCBI WGS metagenome assembly OBCD01 (sample SAMN05301501, study PRJEB22388) | human skin metagenome | isolation source: Infant 2 DOL 22 skin | host: Homo sapiens | place: USA: Pittsburgh, Magee-Womens Hospital of UPMC | collected 2013/2014 | reverse complement strand
GCCGAAGGAATACCTCGACGAACTGAACGCCCAGGCCCAGCGCAACGTCACCTGCCTGCAGACCTGGATCGACCGTGGCCAGCTCGCCCCGGTGGACCCGCATCACCTGCTCTTCGCCATCTGGGCGGCGACCCAGACCTATGCCGACTTCGATTGGCAGATTTCCATCGTCACCGGCAAGGAACAGCTCAGCGACGCCGACTACGACGCTGCGGTGGAAACCATCACCCGCCTGGTCCTGAAAGGCTGCGCGCCCGACGGGCAATCCGGCAAGAGCGCCGGCCGGCTTCGGCCGCTGCCGCTCTGACCCGCCGCGGCACGCTCAATCGCGTGCCGCCCCCGCCCCAGCGCCGGCTTCGCACCGAGCGGCGTGACGCGGTATTCGACCCGCGGCGGCAGCTCCGCATACACCTCGCCTGGACGCTATCGGCGGAGTTGCTCGAGCACGGTATCCGGGTCAACGCCCTGAGCCCGGGGCCGACCCGGACGCCAGCGCTGGACAAGGCCGCTACCGATCTCGAGGCCGCCCAGGCGCTGAGGGAGAAGATTGGCCGGGACGCCTGGGGGAGCCGCTGGAGATCGCCAGTGCCGCGCTATTCCTGGCCTCGAACGAGCCCCGCTGCAGGTATGGCACGGAGAGCCTGGTGGATGGCGGCGTACGCCACCTGAAGAAGGGAGCGAAGGCCCGGTCCTGGTGAGCGGGCCGCAAGCTCAACCGGCGTCGGGCACCAGCCCGACCGCCAACACGCCCTGGATCGCGCATTGCTCGTCGATATCCGAGGTATCGCCGCTGATACCGACCGCGCCGACCACCTCTGCCTTGTCGTTGCGAATCAACACCCCGCCCGGCGCCGGAACCAGATTGCCATGGGCCAGGGTGTTCACCGCGGAAATGAACGAAGGCCGCTGCTGTGCATCCGCCGCCAGCAGCCGCGACGACTTGCCCAGGGCCACGGCGCCCCAGGCCTTGCCGATGGCGATCTGCGGTCGCAGCATGCTGGCGCCGTCCTCGCGCTGCAGCGCCACCAGGTGGCCGCCAGCATCGAGCACCGCGATGGTCAGGGGCGCGGTGGACAGCTCGCGCCCCACCGCCAGCGCCTGGCGGGTAATGCCCAGCGCGGTTTCCAGACTGATGGTGGTCATGGTCGTTCCTCTCGAGTTGTTAAGGCTAGAAATCGGGAAACCACCCGCGATGCGGGCGCGTTCGAAAATTTGTACCCAATCTAGTAGCCGACCGGCCCTACGAAAGCAACATTCCAGAACAATATGAACATAATTTTGTATACATTTTTTCAAACGCTGGTTTTATAAGCCTGCTAACAAAAATGTTAATTCATTGTTTTTATTAAGGAAAAATTGATTTCAGTGGCTTTTTCCAGCGTATACAACCCATCTTGACCTTGCGCTCCCCCTCTGCCTAGAATCGTTCCAACTTTTGTACACAATTAGTATAAGAACGAGGAACAAAACGATGGCCAGAATGAGAGCAATCGAAGCCGCCGTACTGGTGATGCGCCGCGAAGGCGTGGATACCGCGTTCGGCGTCCCCGGTGCCGCGATCAACCCCATGTACGCCGCGCTGAAGAAGATCGGCGGCATCGACCATGTCCTGGCCCGTCACGTCGAAGGCGCCTCGCACATGGCCGAGGGCTACACCCGTACCAAGGCCGGCAACATCGGCGTCTGCATCGGCACCTCCGGCCCTGCCGGCACCGACATGATCACCGGCCTCTACTCCGCCTCCGCCGACTCCATCCCGATTCTCTGCATCACCGGCCAGGCACCGCGCGCCCGCCTGCACAAGGAAGACTTCCAGGCGGTCGACATCTCCAGCATCGCCGCGCCGGTGGCCAAGTGGGCGACCACCGTGCTGGAACCGGCCCAGGTCCCCTATGTATTCCAGAAGGCCTTCCAGCTGATGCGCAGCGACCGGCCCGGCCCGGTACTGATCGACCTGCCGTTCGACGTACAGATGGCCGAGATCGAGTTCGACATCGACGCCTACGAGCCCCTCCCGGTGAGCAAGCCGAAGGCCACCCGGGTCCAGGCCGAGAAGGTCCTGGCCATGCTCGACGAAGCCGAGCGCCCGCTGCTGGTGGCCGGCGGCGGCATCTTCAACGCCGACGCCGCCGAGCGCTTCCGCGAATTCGCCGAGCTGACCGGCATCCCGGTGATCCCGACCCTGATGGGCTGGGGCGTAATCCCCGACGACCACCCACAGATGGCCGGCATGGTCGGCCTGCAGACCTCGCACCGCTACGGCAACGCCACCCTGCTGGAATCCGACCTGGTGCTCGGCATCGGCAACCGCTGGGCCAACCGCCACACCGGCAGCGTCGAGGTCTATACCGAAGGTCGCCGCTTCATCCATGTCGACATCGAACCGACCCAGATCGGCCGGGTGTTCATGCCCGACCTGGGCATCGTCTCCGACGCCGGCGCCGCCCTCGACGCATTCCTCGAAGTGGCCCGCGAATGGAAGGCCGCCGGCAAGCTGAAGTCGCGCGCCGCCTGGCTGGAAAGCTGCCAGCAGCGCAAACGCACGCTGCAGCGCAAGACCCACTTCGACAACGTGCCGGTGAAACCGCAGCGCGTCTACGAAGAGATGAACGAGTTCTTCGGCAAGGATGCCTGCTACGTCAGCACCATCGGCCTGTCGCAGATCGCCGGCGCACAGTTCCTCCACGTCTACCAACCGCGCCACTGGATCAACTGCGGCCAGGCCGGCCCGCTGGGCTGGACCATTCCCGCCGCGCTGGGGGTGGTCAAGGCCGACCCGAGCCGCCAGGTGGTGGCGCTCTCCGGCGACTACGACTTCCAGTTCATGATCGAGGAACTGGCGGTCGGCGCGCAGTTCAAGCTGCCCTATATCCACGTACTGGTGAACAACTCCTACCTGGGCCTGATCCGCCAGGCGCAGCGCGGCTTCGACATGGACTATTGCGTGCAGCTGGCCTTCGACAACATCAACGCCCCCGAGCTGGAAGGCTACGGCGTCGACCACGTCGCGGTGGTCGAGGGCCTGGGCTGCAAGGCGATCCGGGTGTTCGACCCGAACGAGATCGGCGCCGCCCTGGCCAAGGCCCGCGAACTGATGCAGCAGCACCAGGTGCCGGTGGTGGTCGAGGTGATCCTGGAGCGCGTCACCAACATCTCCATGGGTACCGAGATCAACGCCATCAACGAGTTCGAGGAACTGGCCGAGAAAGGCGCCGACGCGCCGACCGCCATCTCGCTGCTCGACTGATCGCCGGCCTTTCCCGGAGGCGCGGACGGTGCGTGCGGCACCCCGCCCCCGGCGAAAGGCCTCCCGAACGTTTGAACGAACGATAGGAGCAAGACATGCCCCGTTTCTGCGCCAACCTGTCCATGCTGTTCACCGAGGTGGATTTCCTCGAACGCTTCGACGCCGCCGCCAAGGCCGGCTTCGCCGGCGTCGAGTACCTCTTCCCCTATGACGTCGAGGCCGAGGCGATCAAGGCCCGCCTGGAAGCCAACGGCCTGGAACAGGTGCTGTTCAACCTGCCGGCCGGCGACTGGGCCAAGGGCGAGCGCGGCATCGCCTGCCACCCGGATCGGGTCCAGGAGTTCCGCTAGGGGGTCGACAAGGCCATCGCCTACGCCAGGGTGCTGGGCAACCGCCAGGTGAACTGCCTCGCCGGGATCCGGCCGCAGGGGCACGACTGCGCCAGCGTCGAGAAGACCTTCGTCGACAACCTGCGCTACGCCGCCGACAAGCTGGAAGCCGCAGGCATCCGCCTGGTCATGGAGATGATCAACACCCTCGACATCCCCGGCTTCTACCTGCAGAACACCCGCCAGGCCCTGGAGATCCGCGACAAGGTCGGCAGCGCCAACCTGTTCCTGCAATACGACATCTATCACATGCAGATCATGGAAGGCGACCTGGCCCGCACCCTGGAAAACCAGTTGGCGGCGATCAACCACGTGCAACTCGCCGACAACCCCGGCCGCCACGAACCGGGCACCGGCGAGATCAACTACCGCTTCCTCTTCGAGCACCTGGACCGCATCGGCTACCAGGGCTGGATCGGCTGCGAGTACAAGCCGGCCACCACCACCGAAGCCGGCCTCGGCTGGATGAAGACGCACAACGTCGTCTGATCCGTACCCACGAACAAGACGCTCCCGCCTCCCTGCGCGGAGCCACTCGACAGACAGAACCAGGAGACACTCTCATGGCCAAGATCGGATTCATCGGCACCGGAATCATGGGCAAGCCCATGGCGCAGAACCTGCAGAAGGCCGGCCACAGCCTGTTCCTTTCCACCCACCACGACGCCGCTCCGGCCGACCTGCTGGAGGCCGGCGCCATTGCCCTGGCCAACCCGAAGGAAGTGGCCCAGGAAGCCGAGTTCATCATCGTCATGGTGCCGGACACCCCGCAGGTCGAGGATGTGCTGTTCCGCAAGGACGGTATCGCCGAGGGCGTCGGCCCGAACAAGGTGGTGATCGACATGAGTTCGATCTCCCCCACCGCCACCAAGGGCTTCGCCGAGAAGATCAAGGCTACCGGCGCGCAGTACCTGGACGCCCCGGTCTCCGGCGGCGAGGTCGGCGCCAAGGCGGCGACCCTGAGCATCATGGTCGGCGGCTGCCCGAACACCTTCGAACGCGCCCTGCCGCTGTTCCAGGCGATGGGCAAGAACATCACCCGCGTCGGCGGCAACGGCGACGGCCAGACCGCCAAGGTGGCCAACCAGATCATCGTCGCGCTGAACATCCAGGCGGTCGCCGAGGCCCTGCTGTTCGCCGCCCGCAACGGCGCCGATCCGGCCAAGGTGCGCGAGGCGCTGATGGGTGGCTTCGCCTCCTCGCGGATCCTCGAGGTGCACGGCGAACGCATGGTCAAGGGCACCTTCGACCCGGGCTTCCGCATCAGCCTGCACCAGAAGGACCTCAACCTGGCCCTGGCCGGCGCCCGCGAGCTGAACCTGAACCTGCCCAACACCGCCAACGCCCAGCAGGTGTTCAGCACCTGCGCGGCCATCGGCGGCAGTAACTGGGACCACTCGGCGCTGATCAAGGGCCTGGAGCACATGGCCAACTTCTCGATCCGCGACGAGTGATCCGCAGTCCGCGCGGGCCGTCACCCCGCGCGGAGCGACGAACCCCTTTTCGAAGGGCTCGGGGAGAGGAACGGTCGGCGAACTCCGGTGTTCGCCGCCGCCCTCTTCCTTCCCCGCCCACAAGGCGGGGTAAAGGAAGCGAACGCCCGGCCGGGAGATTCACGGCCTCTGCGTCCGGGCGCCTCGCTTCCATTCCCCAGTTCCCGCCGGCGCGGGTGCTGCGGAATGGAAGCGTCGACGACGCTGCGACCGCCGGCCCGACCGGCGGCACGACAACAAGAAATTCGGAGCCTGTCATGAGTACCGATCCACGCGCCTTTCTCACCGAGCTGTTCAATACCGCGGTGGCAGCCGGCCATCCCTACCAGGTGCTGGCCGACCACCTGCCGGAAGATCGCAGCGGACGCGCCATCGTCATCGGTGCCGGCAAGGCCGCCGGAGCCATGGCCGAAGTGGTGGAGAAGCACTGGCAGGGCGAGATCCAGGGCCTGGTAGTGGCGCCTTACCGCTACGGCGCGCAATGCAGTCGCATCGAGGTGGTGGAAGCCTCCCATCCGGTGCCCGACGACGCCGGCGAGCGCGTCGCCCGTCGCGTGCTGGAACTGATCAGCGGCCTGAACGAGAGCGACCGGGTGATCTTCCTTCTCTCCGGCGGCGGCTCCGCACTGCTTTCGCTGCCTGCCGAAGGCATCGGCCTGGCGGACAAGCAGGCGGTGAACAAGGCGCTGCTCAAGTCCGGCGCCGCCATCGGCGAGATGAACTGCGTGCGCAAGCACCTCTCGGCGATCAAGGGCGGTCGCCTGGCCAAGGCCTGCTGGCCGGCCAGCGTCTATACCTACGCGATTTCCGACGTTCCCGGCGACGAGGCCACGGTGATCGCCTCCGGCCCCAGCGTCGGCGACCCGACCACCTCCGCCGACGCCCTGGCGATCCTCAGGCGCTACGCCATCGACGTACCGCAGAACGTCCTCGACTGGCTCGCCGACCCGCGTTCGGAAACCGTAAAGCCCGACGACCCGTGCCTGGCGCGCAGCCACTTCCAGTTGATCGCCACGCCACAGAACGCCCTCGACGCAGCAGCGGTGAAGTGCCGCGCGGCCGGCTTCTCGACGCTGATCCTCGGCGACCTGGAGGGCGAGGCGCGGGAAGTCGCCAAGGTCCACGCCGGCATCGCCCGGCAGATCCGCAAGCACGGCCAGCCGCTGGCGGCGCCCTGCGTGATCCTCTCCGGCGGCGAGACCACCGTCACCGTGCGCGGCAACGGTCGCGGCGGACGCAACGCCGAGTTCCTCCTCAGCCTCACCGCCGAGCTAAAGGGCGAACCGAACATCTGGGCCCTGGCCGGCGACACCGACGGCATCGACGGCTCGGAAGACAACGCCGGCGCGCTGATGACGCCCTGCTCCCATGCGCGCGGCGAAAAGGCCGGGCTGAAGATCCGCGACGAGCTCGACGACAACAACGGCTACGGCTATTTCCAGACCCTCGGCGACCTGCTGGTGACCGGACCGACCCGCACCAACGTGAACGACTTCCGCGCCATTCTCATCCTCGAGTCCTGACATGACAGCCGACAAGAAAGCCAAGATCCTCGCCACCCTCGGCCCGGCCACCCGCAGCCGCGACGATATCCGTGCCCTGGTGGAGGCCGGCGCCAACCTGTTCCGCCTGAACTTCAGCCACGGCGACTACGCCGATCACGCGCAGCGCTTCGCCTGGGTGCGCGAGGTGGAAGCGGAACTGAACTACCCGATCGGCGTGCTCATGGACCTGCAGGGTCCGAAGCTGCGGGTCGGCCGCTTCGCCGCCGGTGCCGTGCAATTGCAGCGCGGGCAGACCTTCACCCTCGACCTCAGCGACGCCCCCGGTGACGAGCGGCGGGTCAACCTGCCGCATCCGGAGATCATCCATGCCCTGGAGCCGGGTATGAGCCTGCTGCTGGACGACGGCAAGATCCGCCTGGAAGTGGTCAACGGCCACAGCGACGCCATCGAGACCCGCGTGGCGGTGGGTGGCGAGCTGTCCGATCGCAAGGGCGTCAACGTGCCGGAAGCGGTGCTGCAACTCAGCCCGCTGACCGACAAGGACCGCCGCGACCTGGCCTTCGGCCTGGAACTGGGGGTCGACTGGGTGGCGCTGTCCTTCGTGCAACGCCCGGAGGACATCGACGAGGCCCGTGGGCTGATCGGCGACAAGGCCTTCCTCATGGCTAAGATCGAGAAGCCCAGCGCGGTGAGCGCCATCGAGGCGATCGCCGAGCGCGCCGACGCGATCATGGTGGCGCGCGGCGACCTCGGCGTAGAGGTGCCGTCGGAGAGCGTGCCGGGCATCCAGAAACGCATCGTCCAGGTCTGCCGCCAGCTCGGCAAGCCGGTGGTGGTGGCTACCCAGATGCTCGAGTCGATGCGCTTCTCCCCCGCCCCGACCAGCGCCGAGGTGACCGACGTAGCCACCGCGGTGGGCGCCGGCGCCGACGCGGTGATGCTCTCGGCGGAAACCGCTTCCGGACAATACCCTCGCGAGGCGGTAGAGATGATGGCGAAGATCGTCCGTCAGGTGGAGGCCGAGCCGGACTACCACGTCCAGCTCGAGGTCAACCGTCCGCAGCCCGACGCTACCGTCTCCGATGCGATCAGCTGCGCGATCCGCCGGGTCAGCCGGATCCTCCCGGTGGCGGTGCTGGTGAACTACACCGAGTCGGGCAACTCGACCCTGCGCGCCGCCCGCGAGCGGCCCAAGGCGCCGATCCTCAGCCTGACCCCGAACCTGCGTACCGCGCGGCGACTGACCGTGGCCTGGGGCGTGTATTCGGTGGTCAACGAGCAACTGGCGCACGTCGACGAGATCTGCTCGACCGCCCTCGACATCGCCCTGGCCCAGCGTATGGCGCGCCGCGGCGACACCGTGGTGGTCACCGCCGGCGTGCCGTTCGGTCGCCCCGGCTCGACCAACATGCTGCGCATCGAGACCGTGGCGCCGCCGCTGGGAGATCTCTGAAGCAACGAGTTCGGTCCGGCTCGCGCCGTCCCCCCGGGCATGCGGGTCGGGCCACCCTTGTCTCTCTCGGATGGATGGGGCCGGAAATACGGGGCCGCGTCTCCATCCATCCGGGAAAGACCTTCTTGTCGGACCATGGCCTCCCTCGCGCACTCCCATGCAGGCCATGGACATTCAAGGCCTCCGGTTCAACTCCTGCCGGAGGTCTTTTTTTCTTCTTGGAACGCCCTGCATGCATGACCCTCGCCTGGCCTTCTCGTCCGGGGTGCGTCGCCTCCGCGCCAGACCCTACAATGACCACCCCCGCCCCTCGCGTAGGCCTGGCATCTCCGTGCCTGCCGAGCGGCCCTTGCCGCACTGACCGCCATGCCCCTGCAATCTCTCCTCAATGCATCCCGAATCCTCCTGCGCGGCATCAGCCAGGTGTTCCTCCAGGGCGACCCACGCCTGGGCCTGGCCTGCCTGCTGGCGATCGCCGTCGGCGCGCCGCCGCTGCTCGCCGGCGCCCTCCTTGGCGGCGCCCTCGGCCCGTTGCTGGCGCGCCTGTTGCACTGCGCCGACAGCGACATCGAGGCCGGGCTGTACGGCTACAACGCCGTGCTGATCGGCATGCTGCTGGCATTCCGCTTCGCCTGGTCGCCGGGGCTGGTGTCGCTGGTAGCGCTCGGCTGCCTGGCCAGCGTGGCGTTGCAGCGCCTGTTCCTGCATGGGCTGCGCCGACGCCGCTGGCTACCGCCCTATACCCTGGGCTTCGTCCTCAACGGCTGGTGGCTGGTGCCCCTCGGCGCCTGGCTAGGCCTGGCCCCGGCGGCCCATGGCGGCTGCTTCAGCTGCGCCTGGAGCGGCACGGCGGAGCTGGCGGCGCTAACGCTGGGGATCGGCGAGATCATCTTCCTCGGTGAACCGCTGGCAGGGCTGCTGGTCTGGCTCGGCCTGCTGCTGGTCTCGCGTCCCTCGGCCGCCTGGGCCCTCGCCGGCGCCGCGGCCAGCCTGCCGCTGGCCTGGCTGCTGGGCTACGACTGGGCGAGCGCGCTCGCCGGGCTCTACGGCCTGAACGCCGCCCTTGCCGGGCTGGCCCTGGCCTTGCGCTACCGCAGCGCCTGGCCGCCACTGCTCGGCATGGGCCTGGCGGTGGCGCTGCAACCGCTGTTCGGCCTGCTCGGCCTGCCGGCGCTGACCGCACCGTTCATCCTCGCCTGCCTGCTCTGCATTGGCGGCGAGCGCCTTTACCTGCGCCTGGCCGGCAGCCTCGGCGCGCGCCTCGGCCGGCGGCGCTCCTGAGCAGGGAACGCTGGCGCCGGCGGGCTAGTCTGGTAAGGTGCCGCATCCATCATCAGGAGCCACGATGAGCGCACCCGACAGCTGGCGCGAACGCCTCTACATCGTCATCTTCCAGACCGACACCCGCGACGGCCGGCGCTTCGACAGCGCGCTGCTGCTGGTGATCCTGGCCAGCCTGCTGGTAGTGATGATCGACAGCATCGACGAGATCCACCAGGACTACGGCGACCTGCTGGCCTACATCGAATGGGGCTTCACCGGCATCTTCCTGGTGGAATACCTGCTGCGCCTGTACTGCTCGCCCAAGCCGCTGCGCTATGCCTTCAGCTTCTACGGCCTGGTCGACCTGCTGGCGATCCTCCCCGGCTTCCTCGCCCTGCTCTACCCCGACGCCCAGTACCTGCTGATCGTCCGGGTGATACGCATGCTGCGGATCTTCCGCGTGCTCAAGCTGCGCCAGTACCTGAGCCAGGCCAATTTCCTGCTCACCGCCCTGCGCGGCAGCAAGCAGAAGATCATCGTGTTCTTCCTCACCGTGATGACCCTGGTCACCGTGTTCGGCGCGCTGATGTACGTGGTCGAAGGCCCGGAGCACGGTTTCACCAGCATCCCCCGCGGCATCTACTGGGCGATCGTCACCCTCACCACGGTCGGCTTCGGCGACATCACCCCGAAGACCCCGCTCGGCCAGGCCATCGCCAGCCTGGTGATGCTCACCGGCTACTCGATCATCGCGGTGCCCACCGGGATCTTCACCGCCGAACTCGCCACCGCGATGCGCCAGGACCCGGCCAACCTGTTGCAGCGGGATTGCCCGGTGTGCCGCAAGGCGACCCACGAAGTGCAGGCGGCATTCTGCTGCCGCTGCGGCAACCCGTTGTTCCCTCGCGAGGAAGGCAGCCATGGGAAGTCTTGACCGGCAGCGCTGGGACGCCCTCTGGCAGCGACTCGGCGGCAACCCGCCGGCGGATGCCTTCGACGCGCTGCTGGCGGCCTATGGCGGGGCCGACCGGCACTACCACAGCGATCGCCACATCCTCGCCTGCCTGGAGCACTTCGACCGCTGGCGCCAACTGGCGCGGCGGCCGGACCTGGTGGAGCTGGCGTTGTGGACCCACGACCTGGTCTACGTCACCCAGCGCCAGGACAACGAGGCCGCCAGCGCCGCCAGCACCGAGCGCTGGCTCGACCAGGCCGGGCTGGCGGCGCTGCGGCCGGCCCTGCGCGAACTGATCATGGCCACCTGTCACCACGCACCGCCGGGAGACGCCGACGCAGCCCTGGTGGTGGATCTCGACCTCGCCATCCTCGCCGCGCCGGCGCCGGTCTACGCACGCTACGAGGCGGACGTCCGCGCCGAATACGCCTGGGTGCCGGAACCGCTGTTCCGCGCCGGGCGCGGCAAGTTGCTGCGCCAGTTGCTGGAGCAACCGGCGCTGTACCACTGCGAACCGCTGCGGCAGCGCTGGGAGGCCGCCGCCCGCGCCCTGGAGCGCCTGGAACAGCCGGCCTGAGCCGCACGGGAAAATTTCTTCGCGCCGCTTAACCCGTCTTTCGCCGTGCTTGCGTCTCAGGCAGCAGGAAGGAGCCGCACGCACGGGTTCCTCGCCCCTCCATCCGCCCAAGGAAGAGATATCGTGAATCGACTCGCCGCCTCTCCGCTCCTGTTCGCCGGCCTGTTCGCCAGCGCTCCGTTGCTGGCCGCGCCACAAGCGGTCGACAGCCGCATCAGCGCGGTCACCGTCTACGCCGACCGTGCCGTGGTCACCCGCACCGCCCGCCTGCAATTGCCCAAGGGCCAGCATGAGATCGCCCTGGAGCAACTGCCCTTCCAGCTCGACGACGCCAGCCTGCGCGCGTCCCTCGGCGCCAGCGCCGCCGCCACCCTGCTCGACGTCAGCAGCGCCGCGCAACGGGTCGAGCGCCCGGACGACAACCGTGTGCAGCAACTCGACCAGCAACTGCGCGAGATAGACCGGCAACTGCGGGAAATCCATGACCGCGGCAGCGTGCTCGAAGCGCAGAAGAAGTTCCTCGCCGACATCCAGAGCGGCAGCACCCAGCCCGGCAAGGATCGCCCCATGCCCGGCATCGACGAGCTGAAGAGCCTGCTGCAACTGACCGAAGGCAACCTCGAACGCCTGCTCGCCGAGCAGCGCCAGCTGGACGACCGCGCCGCCGAACTGGAACAGCGCAAGCAGCAGTTGCAGGAGCAGCGCGGCACCCTCAACGGCGACGGCAAGCGCTTCAAGCGCGCGGTCCTGCGGGTCGCCCTGGAGCAACCGGCACAGGTCGAGGTGAAGCTCGACTACACCCTGCGCGACGCCTCCTGGCAGCCGACCTACGACGCGCGCCTGCGCGACGGCGCGAAGACCATCGAACTGACCTACCAGGGCCTGGTCCGGCAGAGCAGCGGCGAAGACTGGACCGACATCGACCTGACCCTCTCCACCGCCCGTCCGGCCCTGGGCGGCAACGTACCGCGGCTGAATCCCTGGATCGTCGACATCGACGCGCCCAACGCCTACTACGGTGCCGAGATGGCCATGCAGGACGCTCCGGCGCCCATGCCGCAAGCCGCGCCCATCGCCAGGACCTCGGCGAAGATGGCCATGCCGGCCTCGGCGCCGAAGCTGGCCGAGGCGCGGCTCGCCACCGCGGAGGTCAGCAGCGGAGCCGCCAGCGCCTCTTTCCACATCCCCGTGCCGGCGACCCTGAACAGCGACGGCAGCGCGCAGAAGGTCACCATCGCCCGCCTGGAAATGCCGGCCAAGCTGCGCTACCTGGCGGCCCCGGCCCTGCGCGAAACCGCCTACCTGGAGGCGGAAACCCGCAACGACAGCGACTACCCGCTGCTCCCCGGCACCCTGAATACCTTTCTCGGCAACAGCTTCGTCGCCAGCGGCCATCTGCGCGGGGTGATGCCCGGGGAAAGCTTCGAACTGGCACTGGGCGCCGACGAGGGCATCGGCATCGAACGCAAGCTGGTCAAGCGCTACACCGACAGCAGCGGCCTGATCGGCAACCGCACGCGGGTCAACTACGAATTCCGCATCGACGTGCGCAACAACCACAAGAACGCCGAACGCGTGCAGTTCGAGGACCAGTTGCCGGTCTCGCGCAACGAGCAGATCCAGGTCACCTTGCTGGAACCCAAGGCGCAGGAAATCAAGCGCGAGGACGACGGCAAGCTGAAGTGGGACTGGACCCTGCAACCCGGCGAGAAACGCAGCGCCGCCCTGAAGTTCAGCGTGGAGTATCCCAAGGACCTGGCGGTCAGCGGCCTCGACTAGCGCTGGCCAAAGCGCCGGCCGCGGCATAGGCTCGAGCGGGTAATAAGCAAAGCAGTTTTTGATATTTACCCTGCATATAACCCGACGTTATAGTCGAGCCACTACAACATGCCCAAAGGAACTGCCCTGTGAAACGACTGTTCAGCGCCTCCCTGCTGGCCGCCGGCCTGGCGCTCGGCGGCGCCGCTCACGCCGCCCAGCCCCTGCTCAACGTCTCCTACGACGTGATGCGCGACTTCTACAAGGAATACAACCCGGCCTTCCAGAAATACTGGAAAGCGGAGAAAGGCGAGAACATCACCATCCAGATGTCCCATGGCGGTTCCAGCAAGCAGGCGCGCTCGGTGATCGACGGTCTGCCCGCCGACGTCATCACCATGAACCAGGCCACCGACATCGACGCCCTCGCCGACAACGGCGGCCTGGTGCCGAAGGACTGGGCGACCCGCCTGCCGAACAACAGCGCGCCGTTCACCTCGGCCACCGTGTTCATCGTTCGCAAGGGCAACCCCAAGGCCCTGAAGGACTGGCCGGACCTGCTCAAGGACGGCGTCCAGGTAGTGGTGCCGTACCCCAAGTCCTCCGGCAA